>Ga0209501_10001067_pt1 | contig 31114 bp, 27 predicted proteins | sample ArcticOcean_MG_C_4_FD_187434 | JGI IMG/M metagenome (GOLD analysis project Ga0209501, IMG submission 187434) | Marine microbial communities from western Arctic Ocean - ArcticOcean_MG_CB4_134 (SPAdes) (version 2) | ecosystem: Environmental > Aquatic > Marine > Oceanic | place: Arctic Ocean...
AAAATTCCAAGGTTTCTAGTTAGGGTTGAATAAGAGATAAATAAATCTATATAGGGAACAAGTTTTAAATTAAATAAAGAAATTGACAAAACGAGTATAATCAAAATAAAAGCTCGAATAAAATAATTTATCTCAGGTAAAAACTTTTGAATCAGAAAGTTTAATGGGAGAGTAATTAGGAATCCTAATAAAACCCATTTTATCTGCTTTCAAAACAATTTTAGATTAATTAGCCCAAGAACTTCAATAATTTGAATCATGATCACCTAGAAACTCATCATCTCCATTACAGATTGGAGCAAACCAAGAAATTTCAGTCCATTATTTAAAATCAATTTATTTTTCATTATAAAATTCTATTCTAACGCTTTTTTATAAACTTTAAGACAACGCTCTCTTGCATATTTATGATCAATTATAGGAATGGGATAATTTGAATCTTTAAATTCAGGAACCCACTTTGAAATGTAATTTAATTTTTTATCAAATTTTTTTACTTGCTCATATGGGTTGAAAATTCTGAAATATGGTGCAGCGTCAACTCCACAACCTGCTATCCATTGCCAGTTACCAACATTACTTGACTGCTCATAATCTAATAGCTTCTCTGCAAAATATGCTTCACCCCACCTCCAATCAATTAACAAATGCTTACAAAGAAAACTTCCAACTATCATTCGAACCCTATTATGCATAAAACCAGTATTATTTAGTTCTCGCATCCCAGCATCTACTATTGGATATCCCGTTTGACCTAAACACCATTTTTTATATTCATCCTCATTATTTCTCCACTCAATACGATCATATTTCGGTTTAAAACTGTCATCGACTGTTTTAGGAAAATGCCATAAAATCTGTATAAAAAATTCTCGCCATATTAATTCCTTTAAAAAAGTTTTATTTAATTCAAGATTTGCTTCTTTAACAAGCTTTCTAATACTCAATAAACCAAACCTTATGTATGGTCCGATTCTAGTTGTATTATTAATTGCTGGGAAATTTCTGGCAGCTTCATATTCCTTAATAATATTTGAATTGCATTTATACTTAGGCAATTCAATTTTTGACTTTGAAAAACCTATTTCGGCAAAGGATAAAAATGGTAATGAATGATTTGAAACAAAATTATTAAGAAATTTTTCAGAGGGATAATTAATCTCCTTTTGAGAATCATAATATTGTATCCAAACTCTTGAAAACGGTGTATATACCATATATGGTTTACCATCATTTTTTACAACTTCACTCTTTTCAAAGATCACGTGATCTTTGTATGAATGATATGAAATGTTGTTTTTATCTAAGAGCTTTTTAACTTTCAAATCTCTTTTTCTTGCATAAGGCTCATAATCATGATTAAAAATCACTTTATCTATTTGATGTTTTTTAATAAAATCAGAAAAAACATCTACAGGGTTACCTTTAAAAGTGGCAATATTTGAATTATACGCTTTAAGAATCTTATTAATCTCTTCTAATGCGTTATAAATAATTTTAATTCTGGGATCATCAATGTGAAGTTTGTTAAGAATATTTGTGTCAAAAATAAAAGGAAATAGTAATTTATTTAATCAAGAATGAGTTAAAGACTTATTAAAAAGGTCATCTCTAAATTTTAAGTATTCAGCAGCTTTATTCTTAGCAACAACTTCTTTAGGGGCTCCATTATTTTCTTTTATCCACTTTGTTGATTGAGGACCAAATTTTTTATTTAAATTTCTACTACTCCAACTGACCATCTCTAAAATAATAGGATATAAATCAACAGCTTTTTTAGTTAAAAAATACCACTTAACTTTTTTATTTTCTGGATTAATTTTATAATCTATAAGGCCATCCTTATTTAAAGTTTTTAATCTATTTGTTAAAATATTAGACGCAATTCTTTCTGGACTAGTTAAAAAATCATTAAAAGTCTTCTTTTGAAAAAACATATCCCTTATAATAATCAACGACCACCTGTCTCCAAAGTGATTAAGAAAATTTACTAAAGCGCATGCACTTCTATACATTTTTATAATTCAAAATTTATTCTTTTTCCTAAATTTTAATTTAGGTTTTTAATATTCTAAATTAGAGAAAAAAAAACTTTTAGTAGATAAAACTTTATTTATTTTTGATTTTTAGAACACTTTATACAAACTCTAAATAATAGCCCTTGAAAATATTCTAAATTTTAATTATAAAATGAATCTGATTTATAGTTTTTGTTAACTTTATTTTTATATAGACAATAACTGAATCCATTATGGATTGAATATGATCCAGCCACTCCCTTTTTATCTATAGCAATGTATGCTACCTGAAAATCAGGCTTATTTAGTTGCTTTTCTATTATTCTTTCAATGGCAATCTCACAGGCTTTTTGAGGACTGTAATTTTGTCTCATTAATTCTACAATTAAAAAACTTCCTACTGTTTTAATAACCTCCTCTCCCATTCCAGTTGCAACAGCTCCGCCGATATTATTATCAATGAACAAGCCTGACCCTATTATTGGAGAATCTCCAACTCTTCCTTTCATTTTATAAGCCAAACCGCTAGTAGAACAAGCACCTGACAGATCGCCTTTGTTGTCCATACATAAAATACCTATAGTGTCATGATTCTCGATATTAATTGTAGGTTTATAATTAGAGTTGTTTAACCATTTTTTCCATTCTTTTTTACTAGAAGAGGTTAACAAATCTTCTGGTTTATATCCTTGAGAAAGAGCAAATTCTTCCGCTCCTTTACCAGCCAACATTACATGAGGAGTTTTTTCCATTACATCTTTAGCTAAAGACGCTACACTTCGAACATTTTTTACAGCTACCACAGATCCACAATTTCCAAGATGATTCATAACACAAGCATCTAAACTAACATTACCTTCCCTGTCAGGAGCTCCCCCATATCCTACAGTAGTGTTATCAGGATTAGATTCTTCAACGGAAGCTCCTTTTATTGCAGCATCAAGAGCTGACACACCATTTTCTAATTCAGAACCAGAGATAATATTTGCATGACTAAAACCCCATGTACAAATACTCATTGGAGAATTTGTATAAGAATCTGTTTTTAATGTTTTTGTTGATTTAAAAAAATCTGGGGAAATTAATCCCACTAAACATAATTTAGATGTCTTTTTTATAAATTTTATTCTTTTCATTTATTTAATTTGTGAAATAATAAATATACCATTAATATGATTGTCGAAATATGCTCAAATTCAATCGAATCAGTTCTTATAGCAAATAAGGCAAAAGCTGACAGAATTGAGCTATGTTCTAATTTAAATATTGGGGGTCTTACACCATCAAATGGATTAATCCAATTAGCTGTAAAGGAATCAAAAATTCCGATTCACTGCCTGATTAGACCAAGAGAGGGACATTTTATTTATGATAAATATGATTTTGAAACAATTTTAAGCGATATTAGAAATATGCAATCACTTGGAGTTTCTGGAATAGTAGTTGGAGTTATGACTAAGGAATATAAAATCAACACTAGGCAATTAGAAAAAATTGTAAGTGAAGCACAAGGGTTAGAAATAACTTATCATAGAGCTTTCGACTGTCTTTTAGATCCAGAAAACGAAATTAAGAAGTTATCATCAATTGGAATAAGGAGAATACTTTCTTCAGGAGGTGCTAATACAGCTATTAAAGGTATAGGCAGATTAATTAAATGGAAATCCATTTCACCTAAATCAATAGAAATTCAGCCAGGTGGAGGAATAAATCAAAATAACGTACTAGAATTTAAAAATGCTGGCTTTAGCTCAATTCACTTATCAGGGACAAAACCAATTAAATGGCATCATTTAATTCCAAATAAAATTGATAAAACTTTTTTTAATCAAGAAATCAAAACATCAAATCTTGAAACAATTAAAAATATTGTTTCTGTAGTAAAAAAAAACCCTCTTACGTAAGAGGGTTTAATTGAATATAAAATAAAGTTTTAATTTGCCTTATAAATAAGCTCCATATTAGCTGTATTAAAAGATTTTCTTGAAGCATTTCCTGCTTCCTGCAACTGGTTTGACTTAAAGTCTGTTTGAAAATCAATACTTGCTCCATCAACAAAGCGGTTGAAAATAACATGAGTTAAATTTTGATAAGCATTTTCTGTTCTATCTATTATTCGGTTAAACTCCCAATTTTTATGATTTCCTGTTAGAATATTTTTTCCCAAATTGGTCTAAAATATTCCATTTCAAACTGCTCATAATCATCATTTAATTGTTGGGCGGGAAAAACATTATAAAAATTAACAACTAATCAAAACCTTGAATACCTTGAACAGTAGTATATTTTAAAACAACTTTTTTATTTGGATGTATTTTTTTGTAAGCTGATTGAACTGCTACGGTTGCTTCATGAAATCCACACAGGATAAGTTTAAGCTTTCCTGGATATGTATTAACATCTCCAATTGCATATACGCCAGGTATGTTTGTTTGATAATCTAAGGTGTTATCAACCTCTATAGCATTTTTTTCAATTTTAAGATCCCAATTAGCTATTGGCCCTAATTTGGGTGAAAGACCAAAAAGTGGTAACCAACAATCTAAAGACAATTCACTTAAATCTCCTTCATTGTTTCTAATTGCAATAGAGTTTAAAGAATTTTCACCGCCTAATGAAATGACTTCAGAATTTGTATATAAATCAATTTTTCCTATGTTCTTAAGATCTTGTAATTTATTAACGGAGTCTTTATTAGCTCTAAAAAATTCACTTCTATGAATTAAACCAACTGATGTTTTGGTTTTTTCCGCAAAATAAATTGCCCAATCTAGTGCAGAATCTCCCCCTCCTGATATAAAAAGTTTTTTGTCTTGAAAAAAGTCTGGTTCTTTAATGAAATAATAAACTCCATTATTCTCATATTTTTCAAGATTATCTATTTTAGGTTTTCTAGGCTCAAAACTTCCTAAGCCACCTGCAATAAATACAATCGGAGCATTATGTTGTGTGCCTTCACTTGTAGTAACGACGAAACTACCATCATCTTGATTTAAGATTGATTCAGCCCGCTCACCCAAAGTAAAACCAGGCTTAAACGGTTTGGATTGTTCCATTAAATTATTCACTAATTCTCCTGCTAAAATTAAAGGAAATCCTGGAATATCGTATATGGGTTTTTTAGGGTAAATTTCGGAAAGTTGCCCTCCTGGAAAAGGAATTGAATCGATCAAATGACATTTAAGTTTCATTAATCCTGCTTCAAAAACTGCAAAAAGACCAACAGGTCCTGCACCAATTATTATAATATCAGTTTTAATCATAGATTTTTGATATAAAATATTTTGCAAATATAAATCTATTAACTTCTAAAGCTCAAAAGTTTGTCCAATTTTTGCAATATTGTATCCTTCACTTAAAACTCTTAATGATATATTACTATTTGGGTCAAGCATTGGGTTAGTATGATTCATATGGATAAAAAATATTTTCTTCTTATCCTTTATTGATAATGTTTTTAAAGTTTCCAAAGTTTCAATCACGAATGGATGAGGAATACTCTCAACAGGTCTATAATTAATCTCTGAATTATCATAAAACGTTGCATCTAGGAATAAAATATCTGTACTTTCAACTATATCTTTTAAAGAAGTTGACCAACGATCCCATTTATCAATATCTGGGAGAAAAAAAGCAGTTTTATTAGAACCATAAATAAAATAACCAACTGTTTCAGAAAACTCATCCCTATGAGGGACAATTATTGGCTTAACGCTAATGTTCTTCGAAATATCATGAGCCTCATCTCTTTTTAGATTAATCAATTCTATATTTGAGTCAGAGACTAACTGAGACCAGGGGCCATTATTAGCCAGGTATTCTGACATACGGCTCATTGCAAAAACAGGAGTGTTCTTTCCACCTAAAGCTTCCTTACCTAAATACATTAAACCAGTATAATGGCCAATATGTGCATGAGTCAGAAATACACCGTTAAAAGGAGCTTTATATTTAGTTGTCATATATTTTAATTGATCTGTAAAATCAGGAGATGCCTCAAATAAATAAAACCCTTCATTATCAGGTAATGTCAATCCTAATGAAGTTACTTTTAAGTCAGAAGATGATTTATTACAGCATTGTTTTTCACATCCAACATGAGGTAACCCCCCGTCTTGTACAGTTCCTAATACCGTAATAATACTAGTTTTCTGAGAGATTAAAAATTCAAAAACTAAAAAAAATACAAGTAATACTATCTTTTTCACATGCAAATTTGATTAATTAGCCTGCTTAGATTATCCATTATAATTTGATCAGACACTTTTACATTATTTATAAAATTAGCTTTGGTATTTATTTTTCTCAATTGGATTAATTGACCCTCATCAATAAATAATGAAGATATTCCCTGAAAAGATATAAATGAATTATTTGATTTATCATAATTATCAATTGAATTCCCTTTGCATCGAGCAATTATGTCAATTTCTAATGTTTGAATTTCAGATTTAAAAAGAGCCACTTGTATTATCTTATTTTCAAGCTTGTCATAATCATAACCTGATTTATTATATAAAAAATTTTGTGTTTTGGATTGACCATTATTTATTCTACCAATTTGATCAGCTGATGTAATTGAAACTCTGTTTGGGGAAGATGAAAGATTATGTCTAAAAAAAGCTTTATTATTATTGATTTTAAGCCATTTAGGATTGCTTAGTTTAAGTAAAATATTATCTTTTTTTTTATCATTATTTGATTGAGAAAACACTTCGTCTGGAAAAGATATTTGCAAAAGAAAAATAATTAATAACGAGTAAAAAAACCTGTAACACATATTAACCTAATATAAATGATTTTTTTAAAAATATAATTATCAATATTTATATTATTTTTAAAAAATGAATAAAGAAATAAAACTTTCTCAAAAACTTGACAAAAATGATCCATTAAAAGATTTTAAAAAAGAGTTTACAAATAACAATAATGAAATCTATCTTAATGGAAACTCATTAGGAAAGCTACCTAAACTATCAAAAATTAAAGTAAAACATGTTTTAGAAAATGAATGGGGAAACAATCTCATTAGAAGTTGGAATGACTACTGGCTTGAAACTGTAGACAGAATATCTTCTAAACTTGAAAGACTATTTAACACTTATAATGATGAAATAATTATAGGCGAATCTACTTCAGTGTATTTATATCAAATTTTGATTGCCCTGTTGAATTCAAATAGATATAATAATCATTTTATTTCTGATAATTTAAACTTTCCATCTGATTTATATATTTTAAGTGGAATTTGCGAAACTAAAAGAGAATCTACCTCAACCATAATTAATTATCACTCAGATATTGAAGCTAATATTGATCTTTTAAAAACCACAATACAAAATAATCCTGGAATTATATGTCTAAGTCTTGTGACATATAAAAGTTCATGGATTTATCCAATGAAAGAACTCAATGAGTGGGCATTAAAACATAATAGTATTATAGTTTGGGACCTTAGTCACGCAGCTGGTGCAGTTCATATAGATTTAAAAAAAACTAAAACACTTGCAGCTGTCGGTTGCACCTATAAGTTTTTAAATGGAGGCCCTGGCTCACCTGCATATTTGTATGTAAAGAAAAATCTTTTAAAAACCATAAAAAATCCAATTAGCGGATGGTTTGGTCACTCAAACCCATTTTCCTTTTCAAATAAATTTAATCAAGCTAAAGGAATCAAGAAATTTTCAAATGGTACTCCTAGCATAATTTCAATAATACCTATTGAGATTGGTATTGACCTAATATTGAAAGCCAATATTAAAGTTATTGAAGCTAAAAGCAAGAAACAATCCGAATTTCTAAAAAGTCTAATTCAAAAATTCCTAATACCATTAGATTTCAAAATTGAAAGCCCTATTAATCCCTCAAACAGAGGCTCTCATATATCAATTTCTCATCCTGAATCATGGAAAATATGTAAATCTTTACAAAATGGTCCTCTTAAAATTATTACAGATTATAGACCTCCTAAATATATAAGAATTGGGATTTCTCCCCTATATACATCTTTTGAAGATTTAACAATAACAATCATTAAAATAACTAACATTGTAAACAAAAAAGAATATTTAAAACATTCAAAGGAAAAACCAAGAGTAACTTAAAAAAGTTAAATAAAATTTATTATTTATATTCACCTTAAAAACATAATAGAATAATGCTTTATGATTTAAAATATTTATTTGCATACACAATTCCATTATCTGCTTTTGTGTCTATTTTTTCAAACGGAATTTTAACCTTTACAACCCCTATCTATGCTTTCATTATTATCCCAATATTAGAAGTCTTGATGAAGGATTATGATACTCAATACGATGTTAACCAAAAGAATAAAAGATTATCAAATCACCTTTTTGATATTTTATTATACCTAAACATTCCTTTTGTATTTGTTTTGTTGTTTTTTGGACTTTATAATTTAACGAATACTTCATTAATGATTTATGAGAAAATTGGGATAATTTCATCATTAAGTATTTTACTAGCTACTAACGCTATAAATGTAGCCCACGAATTAGGTCATCGCAAATCTCAGACTGAAAGAACTCTCTCTAAAATCTTACTAATTCCATGTCTTTATATGCACTTTTATATTGAACATAATTTTGGACATCACAAAAATGTAGCAACACCTGAAGATCCTGCTACTTCAAAATTCAATCAAAGTGTATACAGTTTTTGGGTTACATCTGTATTTAAGCAATATTTTAATGCTTGGAGGATTCAAAAAGATATTTTAAACCGATCAAAAAAGGGGTTTATTTCCTTTCAAAATGATATGCTATGGTACCTTATAATTCAATTTATTTATTTATATAACATTTTTTTTCTATTTGATTTTTATGGATTATTATATGCTTTTATTGTCGGCATTCAATCATTTCTATTCTTAGAGACCATAAATTATATAGAACATTATGGTTTGGTTCGAGAAAAACTCACATCAGGGAGATATGAAAGAGTTCAAACTCATCATTCGTGGAACTCAAATCATATAATTGGCAGGATTGTTTTATATGAGCTAACAAGACATAGTGATCATCATTTCAAATCATCAAAAAAATATCAAATTCTAGAAAACAAAAAAGATAGTCCACAACTCCCTTTTGGATACCCTACTTCTATTTTACTTGCACTAATTCCCCCATTATGGTTTAAAATAATTAATCCAAGATTAAAATTATTATAAAAAGGTAAAAATAAATGTCTAAAATTTATAGAATTTCCATAGTAGCTGCGTTAGCTGGTTTTCTATTCGGTTTTGATACAGTTGTTATTTCTGGTGCTGAGCAACAACTGCAAACCCTATGGAACACGTCAGACTTGTTTCACGGATCAATAGTGATGTCAATAGCCTTATGGGGGACTGTTGTTGGGGCTTTATTCGCAAGCTATCCCTGTGATATATGGGGAAGAAAAAAAACACTTATTGCTATTGGATTTTTATATTTAATTTCTGCAATTGGGTCAGGAATATCAACAGATCCTTATGTGTTTTCTTTTTTTCGATTCGTTGGAGGGATTGGTATTGGAGCTTCAACAATAGCAGGGCCAACGTATATTTCTGAGATTGCTCCCGCCTCTAAAAGAGGTAGACTTGTAGCTCTCTATCAATTCAATATTGTCTTCGGTATTTTATTAGCATATATTTCAAATTATAGTTTACAAAATTTTGGAAATGAACCATGGAGGTGGATGGTAGGAATTGAATCAATCCCAGCCTTAATTTATCTTATAGGAATAATAAATATTCCATACAGTCCCAGATGGCTTTTAATATCAAATAAAGATCATTTATTAGCAAATAAAATTTTTAAAGAAATCAATGGGAGAAGCTTAAGTGATTCAGAACTACAAAATATTCTAAATGATGATCAAAAAAACGATAAATTATTTTCTAGAAAATTCATAAAACCCCTTATGCTAGCTTTCTTAATATCTTTTTTCAATCAACTATCAGGTATAAATGCATTTTTATATTATGCCCCTAGAATATTTGAAGCAGCAGGCCTTAAATCAGACTCAGCTTTTTTAAGTAGTATTGGTATTGGTCTAGTCAATCTTATTTTTACTATACTAGGTATGTATTTGATTGACAAGACAGGTCGAAAAACACTTCTTAAAATTGGATCAGTTGGATACATTATTTCTTTGTCTATGGTTGGACTCTCTTTTTTATTAAACTGGGAAGGGGTTTTAATCCCTTTATTTTTATTTGTTTTTATTGCTTCACACGCAATTGGCCAGGGTACAGTTATATGGGTTTTTATAGCTGAAATTTTTCCTAATCATCTACGAGCAAAAGGACAATCTTTTGGGTGCTCAGTTCATTGGATTTTAGCTTCCATTATTACTTTAATCATACCTTCATTACTGTCAGGGCTAAGCAACCCTGGTTATATATTTTTATGCTTCGCATTATTTATGGTTTTCCAGTATTTATTTGTAATATTCTTAATGCCGGAAACTAAAAATATCAGTTTAGAGAAGTTAAGTACTAAGATTTTAAACACTTAAACTTTCATATATCAGATTTAAATCTCTATCCTTTCGATCTTTTTCGATTTGAACTATATTTACTCAAAAGATCAATCTGATGAAAATGAAAACCCAAAAAACGATTGCTGATGTTGGAAGAATTTTGGAAAATCATATAAAAGAAAGTGTAAACAAAAATACTGTTGCTTTAAATCAAGTTGCTCCGGAGCTAATAGCTGAAAAGCTAAAACTTAAAGAGCGACTTAAAAAAGGTTTTAAATCTTCGGAAGATATTTTAGATTTTGTAATAAACTATCTAGATAACACCAATCATCTAAATCATCCTCACTACATGGGTCATCAAGTTCCTGTTCCTCACGATTTAGCGGGTATTCCTGAATTAATTCATGGCACAATAAACAATCCTAGCTCATTGTATGAAATGGGACCTGCAGGGAGTACTTGTGAAGGATTTATGATTAATTGGATGCTCGATAAATTAGAGTGGCTTAAAAATGATTATTATAATTTTAAATTTGAAATTGGTTCACCAAGCGGTGTGTTAACTCATGGTGGGTCAGTTGCAAACCTAACAGCTCTGACTGCAGCAAGATCTGCAATTAGTCCTGATTCATGGGATAATGGAAACCCTTCAAATTTAGTTGTAATGGGATCAGCATCTGCTCATTATTCAATTATAAGATCTTTATCAATTCTTGGTTTAGGTAAAAAATCATTTATTCCAATTCCAGTAGACAAGAACGAAGTTATTGATGTTAGTAAACTGGAATCTATATATAAAAAATTGATTCTAGAAGAAAAAAAAGTAATGTGTTTGATTGCAAATGCATGTGCTACCTCAACAGGTTTATTTGACCCCTTAGATCAAATAGGAGATTTTTGTCAAAAATATAATATTTGGTTTCATGTTGATGGTGCTCATGGAGCAGCTGCATTAGTTAGCAATTTAAATAAAAAATTAGTTAAAGGGATTGAAAAAGCTACATCCTTAATTTGGGATGCTCACAAGATGATGCGCGTACCATCTCTTTGCACTGCAGTAATTTTTAAAGATTTCAAACATCAAGCTGGAGCATTTCAGCAAAAAGGTTCATATATTTTTCATAACGATGAAGTAGTTGGAATGGACTCTATGGCGTATACTGTTGAGTGTACAAAATCTGCACTTGGGACTAAATTATTTTGGGCATTTGCGATAGAGGGAGAAAAAGCAATAGAAAATTTTATTGATTATACCTTTAGCTTATGTCAAAGCTTTTATAATATTCTTAAAAAAGATTCTGATTTTGAAATTCCTTATGAACCTCAAAGTAATATTTTGTGTTTTAGATATATTAAATTTTCTCAAAAAGATGAATTTCAATTAAAACTTAGATACCAAATAATTAATAATAAACATTTCTACATAACATCATGTGAAATGAATGGAATTAGATACTTGAGAGTTGTTTTATTAAATCCATCAACTAATGTAACTCATTTAAAGAAATTAATTATAGAAATTAAAAAAATAGCTGATATATTGGCTAATCAATAAGAAAATCAAATTTGAATTTATGTATTTATTTTTTTTCGAACTTTTTAAAGATCAAGGCTTAAATAGCTCATTGTCAAATTTTTTAAGCTATACGTGCGTCATAAGTATAATTATATTAATTACGCTTTTACTTTCATTCCTGTCTAGAAATTTTATAAAAAAATTATTTAATCAACTAGCTAAAAGAACTAGCTCAGATTTTGATGATTCTCTAATAAAAAACAGAATACCATCTCTTCTAGGTTATTTTCCTCCTTTGTTTTTTTTAATAATTCAATTACCTGAAGTATTGTCTAATTTACCTAAAGTTGTTGTTGTAATATCAAATACTTTAGAGGCAGTAACTGCATTTTTAGGTATTTTAATTATAAGAGGGTTTTTAAAATCAATAACAGATCAATTAAGGAAATACCCAGTCTTAAAAGACAAACCTCTAGAAAGCTACCTACAAGTATTTATGATTTTTATTTGGTTCATTGGCGGAATCCTAATTTTATCTTTACTTACCGGAAAGGAGATAGGAGTTTTTTTAACTACATTGGGAGCTCTTTCCGCTGTAATTCTACTTATTTTTAAAGATACTCTATTAGGTTTTGTAGCTAGTATTCAGATTACAATAAATGACACTGTCAGGATAGGAGATTGGATTACAATAAGTAATTCAAATGGAGATGGAGACGTAATATCTATCAGTCTTTCATCCGTAAAAATTCAGAATTTTGACAAAACAATCACTACCATCCCAACATATAAACTAATTTCTGATTCTTTCACTAACTGGAGAGGAATGAGTGAGTCTGATGGTAGAAGAATTAAAAGAGCTATTCTCATTAAAGCTAGTTCTATTAAGTTTTTAAATGATCAAGAAATTGAACCTCTAAGAAAAATAAACATTCTGAGTCTTTTTATCAATAAAAGAGACCAAGAAATTAAAAAACACAATAGTTCAATTGATACAAATACAAATCAATTAATTAATGGTAGAAATTTTACAAATATTGGATTGTTTAGAACATATATAAAAAGCTATTTAGATCAGCATATTAAAATAAATAAAAAAATGACAATTATGTGTCGACAATTGTCACCGACTCCAACTGGTATTCCATTGGAGATTTATGCTTTTATTACCGATAAAGAGTGGAGTAATTACGAAGGAATTGTTTCTGATATTTTTGATCATTTTTTAGCTGCCCTTCCAAGTTTTGGATTAGAAAATTTCGAATTTCATTCAAAAACTTAATTTCATGATTAAGAAAACATTTCTCATACTTTCAATATTAAGTTTTACTATTTCATTTGGTCAAAAAAATAATAAAAAATTACCTATTGATAGTATTACTGTTAAAATGGATAAATCCGAAGGATTAATAAACACTTATCTAAAAAACAATAAATTATATTTTGAAATAGATAATAAGGTTTTAGAAAAAGAGTTGCTAATGGTAACACGTTTTTCTCAATTTCCAAGCAACTATTCATCATACATAAATGCAGGATCAAAAACTGCAGAAAATGTAATCTCATTTGAGTTAAAAGACGAAAAAATACTTCTTAAAAAACTGGCCTATACAAATGAAGCTAAAAGTGAAGATCCTATACAAATAAGTGTAATCAAGAATAATTTTCCACCAATTCTTGCAGTATTTGACATAGAAAACGAAGAGAATGATAGATTTTTAGTTGATGTCACAAGCTATTTCATGAATGATTCTCCAGGATTTAACTTAATTAGGAAATCTGATAAAGAAAGATTTAAAATTAGCGGGGTAGATAAAAAAAGAAGTTTCATTGACAAGGCTAATAGCTACCCCAAGAATACTGAAATTAGACATACTTTGACTTATTCTGCAAATAATTTACCAAAATCTAATAGATCTAAAACTCTAAGTTTTCAAGTAAACCATTCTATAATTTTATTACCTGACACATTAATGCAAATTAGATACTTAGATAAAAGAATTGGCTGGTTTAGCTTAAACAAAATTGATTATTCTTCAGAAAAATTAAAATCAGATGAATATAATATAATCAGAAGGTGGAGGTTGGAACCAAAAAATATTGACGCATATAACAAAGGGGAATTAAGTGAACCTATAAAACCTATTATTTATTTTTTAGACCCTTCAACACCACTCAAATGGAGACCATATTTTAAAAAGGGGATTGAAGATTGGAATATTGCATTTGAAAAAGCTGGTTTTAAAAACGCTATAATTGCAAAAGAACCTCCATCAAAAGAAGATGATCCAGATTTCAATCCTGAAGATATCCGATACTCAACAGTTAGATATGTAGCTTCTACAACTCGAAACGCCACTGGACCAAGTGTTTCTGATCCAAGAACAGGTGAGATATTAGAAAGTGATATAATTTGGTATCATAATCATCTTAGATCCTATAGAAATAGATACTTATTAGAAACAGGCGCGGCTAACCCTAAAGCAAGAACCTTAGATACTCCCGAAAATGAAATTGGAGAAATGATGAGAAGAGTTATATCTCATGAGGTTGGACATGCTCTAGGTTTACCACACAATATGAAAGCTAGCTCAGCATATCCAGTTGATTCATTAAGATCAGGAAGTTTTACTCAAAAAATGGGAATTGCTACAACTATAATGGATTATGCAAGATATAATTATGTGGCTCAACCTGGTGATAAAAATATTAGGTATGTAAGAAAACTAGGACCCTACGATGAATACTCAATAGAATGGGGATACAGGTATTTTTCAGATAAAAATGAAAATGAGATAGAGAATATACTATACGATTGGGTTGGAGAGAAAAATTTAAACCCTATATATATGTTTGGATCATATGGTAATGATCCAAATTCTCAAACTGAAAACATTGGAAATGATCCTGTAAAAGCAAGCACCTACGGATTAATGAATTTAAAAATTGTATCTGAAAATCTTGATAATTGGACAATTAAAGAAGGGGCTAATTTTGAAGATTTGAATGAACTATATGGGGAATTAATTGGAGTATATAGACGATACATATATCATGTTGTATCTTTAATAGGAGGTGTTAATGAGACATTAATGAATAAAGGGCAAAATAGTATACCCTATAAAAATGTAACAAGAGAAAAACAATTAGATGCTATACTTTTTTTAAACAAAAACCTATGGACTTCACCTATTTGGCTATATGATAAAAAGTTAATTTCAAAAATAAAAAGAGACGGTGCTTTATCATTAATCAGTAATTTGCAAAAATCAGTTTTAAACAGAGTGTTAAGTGTTAGCAGATTAAACAATATGATTTCAACTGAAAACACACTTCAAGGAAATGGATTGACAGTCTATGAACTTGTTGATCATTTATCAATTAATTTAACTAAGGATTTAATAAATCCTGACATCCTTCAAAGAGAGCTTCAAAAAAATCTTATAGAGCATTTAATATCATTGAATGAAAATGAAAAATTATCTCTTGAGATAAAAGGTATCATTTTAAATAATAAAAATTACTTGAAACGATATTTTAAAAGTAAAAGAAAGGTCAATTCAAATATTCAAAAACTTCATTACCAATACTGTTATAGTCTATTAAAATGAATAAAATTCAAATATTTGTTACTGGAGGAACATTCGATAAAACATATAATTACATAAACTGAAAATTGTTTTTTGAACAAACTCATATTCCAGAAATGCTTGAAAGGGCTAAATGCAAACTTGATGTAAATGTTAGGCAATTAATGCTAATAGATAGCTTAGAAATGAATGATATTCATTTAAAAACAATTGAAGAAGCTTGTTTAAAATGCAAGTCCAATTTAATTATCATAACTCATGGAACAGACAGAATGACAAATACAGCCAATTATTTGATCAAAGCAAAAATACCTAATAAAGTTATCGTTATAACTGGCGCAATGGTTCCATATGCCTTTGGAAGTTCATCTGACGGATTTTTTAATCTTGGTTCTGCCCTTTCAGTTGTACAAACTCTAAATAATGGGGTTTATATTAGTATGCATGGTCAAACATTTAAAGGTAATAAAGTTATAAAAGATATTAAAAACGGAGTTTTTAAAGTCATTGACTAAAAAATTTCAGCCAACATACATCTAGCACTACCTCCGCCTGAATTTTCAATAGTTTTTAAGTTACTGTGAACTATTTTTGCGTGTTTTTCAAACTTATGTTTTTGATCAATTGATAAGGAATTATAAGCAGATGTGCTCATAACTAAAACAGGTTGATTCAAATTATACAAAAGCAACATATTTCCTGCAAATTGTTCAATTTGATTTTCAGTAAGTGATATTATCTCTTTTCCGTCATTTTTTAATTCATTACATACCATTTCTCTCTCTGAAATATTATCAATTGAATCAAAACCAACAGCTGCAAATGTGTTTCCTATGCACATCATTACATTAGTATGATAAATTTTAAGTCTTTTATCAAAAACTGTTTGAAATGATGAAAAAATTATTGGCTTATAATTCATTTTTTTACAAAAATCTAATACCATAGATTTATCTGTTCTTTCAGATAAAGAAGCGTAAAGCTTTTTATTTATTCTATCAAAAACCATACTTCCAGTTCCTTCGAGAAATAAGTTTTGACTCTCATAACTTGTTAGATCAAAAATTATGTCAAATTTTACTCCGTCATTTAATAGCGTTTTAAAAACATCATTAGATCTTTCATCTCTTCTATTTGGAGCAAACATAGGATATATAACTACTTTATTTTTATTATGAAAAGAAATCCAATTGTTTGGAAACAGTGAGTCAGGTGTCTTGGGTTCTTTACTGTCTTGATGAATAGTAACCCTTATACCAACATCAACTAGGACCTCAGCTAACCCATCAAATTCTTTAAGAGCTAGTTTATTTATTGTTTTTGGATCTAAAACACTATCAAATTGATAATGATTGTTTAAAGCTGTTTGTTCGTTCTTTATAAAGATATAAGGCCGAATCATTAAAACATGATTTGTTAATCCATTCATTTTTTTCTACTTAATGGTAATGTTACACATCTAAACAAACCCTCCTGTTTGGCTACTTCTCGAAAAGAAACTTCCTCAACTTTAAAACCTTTTGAAACAAGCCATTTATTAAGTCTTTTAAAATATGAATCAGAAATAACTGTATTATTATTGATTGAAAACACATTACTCATCATATCGAACATTTCATCACTATCAATAAAAAAACAATTTTCTATGCCAAAATCCTGAATAAGCTCGTGTAATTGATTATTATTAGAAAACCCTTCTTTATGAATTACAGCAAATGATTGTCCAATAGGCTGGAAACAACAGTCGAGATGCAAGATATTTTTTTTTGGATCTGTATTTGACTTATTTAATTCCAATAATACTACCTCTTTATTGGGAAAATATTTTTTTAGAACCTTCAAACCTCTTAAGTTAGTCCTTGCAGTTATATAGTCTGGATAATCACTTTTAATATAAGCACCTATATAAATTTTATTTTTATGAAGAATAACATCTCCTCCCTCGATATGGGCATCATCTGGAAAAGTTATTATGGAATTCGATGGAAATGAATTTAGCAAGTTTTTTAATGCATCAATTTCTTTGGATCTAATTGGTAAAACATTTGATTTGATAAACTTATTTTCAATTACAAAACCAATATCTCTTGAATAAATTTGATTATAATTTTTAATAAGCTCAGGCCTGAAAATCTTTATTCCGTGTGATTTTAGAGTTGAAACAAAACAGTCCAATTCATTAATTATATCTATCTCTTTAGGATAGGTTCCAGACAAAACATGACTTCGTGATTTTGGATCATAAATATTTTTTAAATCTGGAATGCCCCCACTACTGTTAGCAATACCTACAACTAAAGATTCTAACGGAGAGGTCTCATCTAAAATATTTAATACCATTCTATAATTTTAAAGCTAAATTAAAAAAAATGATCCAAAAAATATAAAAACACACATACATGTTTGAAGTAAATACAGGTTCTTTATATTTGAAAAAAATTTAAATTAAAATCTATGTCTAGTATTTATTCAGGTAATTTTAAAAATCGTAATCGTGATCATTTTTCATCTATAGTTAGAGTTGCTCTGAGCGACAATATAATTACAAATGAAGAAAGAAAATTCATCAATCGACTTGCTATTTTATTAGAAATTGACCCTTCTGAGGCTGAAGAAATTATTTCTAACCCTAATTTACACCCAATCAATCCACCCGCAACAGAAAAAAGACGTCTTGAAAGGTTATTTGATTTATCTAGAATTGTTATTACTGATAAAATAGCTGATGAAGCTGAAATTAAATTACTTAATAAATTTACAATTGCTTTAGGGTTTCCAATTGAAGAGAGTGATTCTACTGTTAAAAAGGCTATAAAACTTGTTCAATCCGGTGCTGATGAAGATGATTTCATAGCAGCTTTTAAATGATAAATTATTTATAGTGTTTTTTATAAGAATAGTATGATGCTGTTCCTAAAATAATTACAAATACAACTGAATAATATACAAAGTTTGGAGTAATTATTTTATCTCCACTGGCATAAGAATGAAGACCTACGAGATAGAAATTAACACCGAAATAAGTCATTAAAATACTTGAATAGGCTATTATACTCATTAAATTAAAAAGCCATTTACCATTTAAACCTGGGACCAACCACATATGAATTACAAAAGCATAAACCATAATAGAGATTAGTGCCCAAGTCTCCTTAGGATCCCATCCCCAGTATCTACCCCAACTTTCATTAGCCCACATTCCACCAAGAAAATTTCCAATTGTTAACATAATTAATCCCACCGTAATAGAAAGTTCATTAATTATACTAAGTTCTTTAATTTTCAATTTAAGCTTAGATTTGTTTTTAGCATTTGTTAATATAATTAAAAACAACGTCACGATTCCAAGGATCATACTAATAGAAAAAGGCCCATAACTACCTACTATTACCGCTACATGAATCATTAACCAGTAACTATCTAAAACAGGTTGTAAATTAGCTATAGCTGGATCCATCCAGTTCCAATGAGCAATCATGAGAATCATAGATGAAACAAAAGTTGTTGCTGCAATTGTAAGTGAAGATTTTCTGCCAAAAATTAAACCAAAAAACAAAGTAGCCCAAGACACGTATATCATAGACTCATAAGCATCACTCCAAGGAGCATGACCTGATATAAATCCTCGAAAAATCAAACCCAATGTGTGAAATGAAAATAGTAAAACAATAGACCCAATTAAACCCTTTTCAATATAATTTAAAGACTTTCTTTTATTAAAAATTTGAATTATTAAAACAATGAATAATAAAAGTCCTGCATATATGTACCAACTAAATAATTTTTTAAAAATATCATATTTATTATATAAAATTTCAGCATCTATCTTGGAAGAACTTGGTAAAACTTCTGAACCATATTTTCTTTGAAAACCTTTTAAACTCTCAATTAGTTCATCAGCTTGAGTAAAATCTCCATTAGATTTACCTAACCGCATTGCCTGGAAATATAACGGCAAAACATTATTGACATATAAAGAGTCTGTTCCTCTAAAATTAGCTTCATTTAATTCAGGGTATGAAACCCATTTATTAATTGAATCGTTTGGGACAGGAAATACTCTTAAAACCTTTCCTTCCAAAGCAGAGTATAAAAGATTGACCCTTCTATCTAGTTCAATAAAATCTTTTTGGAATTGATTTGGTGTTTGTGATCTGTAAGCACTTTCTAATTGGTTAGCTATTTTATAATTTCCTTGTTCATCGAAGAACGATGCTAAAGGAGCATACTTCATGTTTTTATTAAGCCCTGCAATTTTTCTTAAACTATCATTTCCTCTCTTCAAATAAATAATTGAGACATTATACCATACAGCTGGATTGTTAACTATTGAAAGTAAAACCTGATCTGAAGAAAGTCCTTTATATGTATCACTATTACTTACTTTTCTTAACAATTCTGAGGAAAAAGTGTTTGCAGGTTTCATTCTACCACCAAAATCCTGAATTATCAAACTACCAAACTTATTTGCTTGTTTGTCGGGAAAAGCAGTAACCTGAATCAATGAATCAAAATCAAATATTTGAAATTCATGTTTTTGTAAAATTAATTCTTGTGCATTTAAAAACCCGAAAAATAAAAAAAATAGTATAAATGAAAATTGTTTGTTTTTTAGTTTAGAGAGACTTTTAGATAAATTTTTAAAACGAGTTTGTCCAATAAAAAATATACCACACATTGAAAGGAATAATGAAATATACCCAATATAAGTTATTAAAGTACCCATAAAATCATGATTCACAGAAAGCACAGTCCCTTTTTCATCTGGATCAAAAGATGCTTGAAAAAATCGATATCCACGATAGTCCAAAATATTATTCATATATATATCATAATCAAATATTTTTGAACCATCTTTAACCGTAACCTTACTCATAAAAGAAGAATAACTTTTTTCTGTTCCAGGGTATTTATTAGCAATAAAATCATTTAAGGCAATTGAAAATGGTAGATTTAATGACTGTGAACCATATGAAATATAAAAATCAAGCCCACCTACTCTAATTTCTTTGGGCTCATTAACTACTCCCTTTCCTCCCATAACACCAATCTCTTTTGTTTCTCCCATAGAGGTTATTGCTAAATATAAAGCATCTTGATTTTCAGCCACTTCATCTTCTGATTTAACAATTCCAAAATTTCCTCTTAATGGAGGATCAGGAATTACAAATTGGAAATTTGGAATGACATATAGAGATCTAAGAACCAATTCCTGCTCTTTGTTTTCTATGATTTCACCTTTAAATTGATCAGACATTCTCATAAAGGTTCCAGAAAACGGTGATTCAATATAGTATAAACCTGAATCTGAACGAATATTAATTGCTCCATCTATTGGATTATTTAACGTAAAGAGAACGTTGTGAATACTAGCAACTTCTCCTTCTTTTAAAAAATGCTCATGTCTATTTCCATCATTAGCTTCAACAATTTTTAAATATCTATCTCCATCAGGATCTAAAACAAGTCCCTCCAGGACATTCTCCTTATAATTAATATAACTAATTGAAAATTCTTGATCATTAAAATTTTGATTCCAGTTCAGACTGTTTGAAGTATGTTCAGAAAATAAAACTTCATCAATTAACTTTTTTCGTTGAGGTATCCCATTTACATCTCCATCAACTAAAACTGTTAAAAAAGTTTTTTCTGATATCATTTTACTACTCTCCGATCCCTCTCTAATTGGCATTACCCCTTCAAGACCAAAATATCGAGTTACAAAAGCTCCTAAAAGGATTAAAACAAAAGAAAGGTGTAATAATAAAACAGCCCTTTTATCCTTCTTAAACAGCCTATATTTAAATATATTGCCAAAAAAGTTAAACATTAGTAATACCATGATAAGTTCAAACCACCAAGCATTATAAACCCATATTTTAGCAGCAGTTGTAGAATAGAAGCTCTCTAAAAAAGTACCTAAACCCATTGCCGTTGGAAAAGCAATAAGTAATAAAGCTGTTAATCGATTTGAAAACAAGCACCTTAAAAGTTTTTCTTGCATTTAGATCTTAAATTGTCACTGCAAATATACCCTTTGATACTGGATTTTAAAAAAAGGTATGGGGTTATTAAAAAAAATTTTTTTAAGCTAATTCTTAATTCATAAGTTTTTTAACAACATTGTGTACATTTGAAATTATGTTAGAAATAACTGTTATTGGAAATGGTAATTTAGGTACTGCATTAGCAAATGCCATCAATAATATTAAGAATTTTAAATTATTAGAATGGTATGGTAGAACTTGGGATAATAATAACTTACCGGAAAAAGCTATAAATAAATTAACAAAACTTAAAAATGCTGATCTGTACATTTTAGCTGTATCGGATAATTCGATTAACAAAATTTTAAATTCTATTGATACTAATTTTTTTGTAATTCATTGTTCTGGAGCCACCTCAATAGATGTTTTCAAAAATCATCCTAGATCAGGTGTTTTATTTCCAATTCAAACAATTTCAAAAACTAATGATATCCTTTTTAAAAACACACCTTTTTGTATTGAAGCTAAATTTGAAAATGATCTTGATATAATAAAAAAATTAGTTTTAGCTTTAGATGGAAGATATGAGTCTTTAAATTCACTACAGAGAGCTAATTTACATTTATCAGCTGTGTGGGTTAATAATTTTGTAAACCATATGATTTTTAAAGGAAAAAAAATATGTTCTGATAATAATATTCCTTTTTCACTTATAAAACCGATATTAAAAAAAACAATAAATCAAGCTTTAATTAACGATCCAAAAAAAATTCAAACTGGACCTGCCAGAAGAGGTGACAAAGAGACTCTTAAAATTCATTCTCAACTTATTAACAACTTGAATGACAAAAAACTATATGAAATTATAACAAAATCAATCCAAAAGACCTATGAATAAGGAAAACTATAAAATTAGATTAAAAAACATAACCACATTTATATTTGATGTAGATGGTGTTTTAACAGATGGTAAAATTCTAATTACATCAGATGGAGGAATGTTAAGATTAATGGATACAAAAGATGGGTTTGCAATGAAATATGCTATTGATAATGGCTTTAAAATTTCAATAATTTCAGGAGGAACAGATAATGCAGTAAGAAATAGATTAAAGTCATTAGGAATAGATGACATTTATCTAGGATCTCATAATAAAATTAATTCTTATAATGATTTATTAAAAAAGTACGATTTATCTCCAGATGAAATCCTTTATATGGGAGATGACATGCCTGATATTCCAGTAATGAAAAAAATTAGTGTAAGCACATGTCCCCAAGATGCAGTTTCTGATGTTAAAAACTTAGTTGATTATATCTCACACAAAAATGGCGGTCAGGGTTGTGTTAGAGAGATTATTGAACAAGTTCTTCGAGTTCAAAATAAATGGAAGTTTACGGGCTAATCAAATGGTTAAAAATCTTAAAAAAGAAATCATTCTAGCCTCGAATTCTCCTCGACGAAAAGCTTTTTTTGAACTATTTAATTTTCCGTTTTCAGTTAAAACTATTGATATCAAAGAAGATTATCCAATTCACCTAAAAGGTGTGTCTATCGCTAGACATATTGCTGGTTTAAAAGCTAATCCATTTAAAAAAACAATAAGTAAAAATCAGATTGTAATTACAGCCGATACTATTGTGTGGCATGAAAATAAATGTCTTGGCAAACCCTGTTCAGAAGACGATGCTAGAAAAATGCTATACTCATTATCAAATAAAACTCATAAAGTAATTACGGCAGTTGGTTTTTTAACTTATGAGAATTATTCGTGTATTGACGTAACTACTGAAGTTACATTTGAAGAGTTAAATGAATCTATTATAGAAAATTACATATCCCAAGAAAATCCATTTGATAAAGCTGGCTCATATGCAATTCAAGAATCAATTGGTTTAATGGGTATATCTAAAATAAATGGGAGCTATACAAATGTGGTTGGTCTTCCTGTTACAGAAGTTTTGAATGAGATAGAAAGATTAATTTAGTTTATTATTTTTAAAATTAAATACTATTATCTTAGACAAATGAAATATGTATTTTCACTCCAATTATTTTTCTTTTTATTTTCATTTCAATTAAAATCTCAGAACAGTTCAGAAATTTATTCAGGGATACAAAAATTAAATGTATTAGGAAGTTTACTCCATATTGGTGCACATCCCGATGATGAAAATACAAGCCTTATTTCATATTTTTCTAATAAATATCACATTGAAACAACCTATCTTTCTCTTACAAGAGGAGATGGGGGTCAAAACCGATTAGGCACAGAGCTTAGAGATGCATTAGGACTAATTAGAACTCAAGAGCTTTTAGCCGCAAGAAAAATTGATGGTGCTAATCAGTTGTTTACAACTGCAAATGATTTTGGTTTTTCTAAACATCCAGATGAAACTTTAAATATTTGGAATAAAAATGAATTATTAAGTCAAGTTGTTAAACACATAAGAACAATCCAACCAGATATAATTATAAATCGATTTGACCATAGAACTCCTGGAAAATCACATGGTCATCATACATCCTCAGCTATACTAAGTCTTAAGGCTTTTAATTTATCGTCAGATATAAACTATTTCCCAGAACAATTAAAAATCCTTTCAGTCTGGAAACCAAAAAGATTATTTCTTAATGTTTCATGGTATTTTTATGGTAGTCAAGAAAATTTTAATAAAATTAAAAAGAATAAATTTCTAAAATTTGATTACAGTGAATTTAATAGTCTAATAGGTTTAACTTATGATCAAATTGCTGCTAAAAGCAGAAGTCAACATAAATCTCAGGGTTTTGGCAGATCACCCAATCCTGGAGGACCTCAATGGGGATATATGGAATTAATCAACGGAAATTTAATTTCATCAAATGATCCTTTTGAAGGAATTGATATAAGCTGGAATAGATTAAAAGGTGGTAACAAAATTGAAGCATTGATAAACAATCTTTTAACTGATTTTCATTTTAAATATCCTGGAAATAGCATCCCTGCCTTACTCAATATTTATCAAAAAATTACAAGTTTAGAAGATGGATACTGGAAGAATTTAAAGCTAAATGAAATAAAAAAAATCATATCTCTTTGTTTAGGTCTAAATATTCAATTAAATAGCAAAAATGAATTGGGAACCCCAAACAGTAAAGAAACTTTTAATTTAAAAATTGTTAATCCCTCAAACACAGAAGTTTTATTTAAAAGTGTAAATCTAAACGATGTTGATTTTCAACTTGATTCAATTTTAGTAAAGAATAATTTATTCGAAAAAAAATTCAATCTATTAATTGGAGATCAAACTTCAACACCTTATTGGTTAACTAAAGAAGGAAAAATTGGTATGTATGAAGTTGAAAATGAAAATTTAAAAGGTCTACCTGAAACTCCAAGGCCTATAAAAGCAAATGTGAAAATTGGAATTAATGGAATATATTTAAATTTAATTGTTAATGCCAATTATAGATTTACTGACCCCGTCAAAGGAGAAGTAATAACACCTTACACTATTGTTCCTGAAGTCACAGTTAATCTAAGTCAACCAGTATACATTTTTCCTGATTCTAAATTTAGACAAATTCCTGTATCAATTACTACTCACAAAAACAACATAACAGGTACTTTAAATTTATCTATCCCTAAAGGATGGACTGTAAAACCTAATCAATATCTAATTGATATAAAAGATAAAGAACAACAAAAAAATTATCTATTCGAAGTTATTTCAAACAAAGAAAACAGTTCTGGTGTTATTAAACCAGTGATTAATTCAAATAATAAAACACACTCTAATCAGTTGATAGAAATTAACTACCCGCATATACCAAAACAGTTCCTAGTAAAGTCTAGTTCAGCAAAAGTTTTTAGAATCGATTTGAAAAATAAAATTAAAAGAATTGGATATATAATGGGAGTCGGGGATAAAATTCCTGAAAGTTTAGAAAATATTAATATAGATGTAGTTAATATAGATCAATCTAAAATTACACTGGAAAATCTTAAAAATTTTCCAACTGTAGTAATTGGAATTAGAGCCTTTAATGTTATTGAAGAGTTAAGATTTAAAAATAAAATTTTATGGGATTATGCTAAAAATGGAGGGACTTTAATTATCCAATATAACACAAATAGAGGTTTAATAACAAATGATATTACTCCTTATAAAATAAATATTTCAAGAGATAGAGTTACAGACGAAAACTCAAAAGTTTATTTTATAAACAATTCCCATTCAATATTTAATTATCCTAATAAAATTCAAGAAAATGATTTTAACAATTGGATTCAAGAACGAGGTTTATATTTTCCAGATTCTTGGGATAAAAATTTTGAACCATTATTAGAAATGAATGATGTTAATGAAACAATAAAAAAAGGAAGTTTATTAGTAGCCTCACACGGTAAGGGTAAAATAATTTACACTGGGCTTAGTTTTTTTAGAGAATTACCTGCTGGAGTTCCAGGAGCATATAGACTATTCGTAAATTTAATAAATTATGGACATGAATAAAATAAAAAATCAAACTTATGCTTTACTAATTGGAGTAAACATCTTTTACTGGTTCGTGTTTTACTTAATAATGAAAAATTTTAGTTAATGACACTTTTAGATTGGTGTTTTTTAATCGGAGCGCTTTTATTTATTGCTGTTTATGGAGTATGGAAAAATCAAAAACATTTATCTATCACCTCATATCTAAAAGGTGATAATAAAGTTCGATGGTGGACTATTGGGTTTTCAGTTATGGCAACTCAAGCAAGCGCAATAACTTTCCTTTCGACCCCAGGACAAGCCTATAATGATGGAATGGGGTTTGTCCAATTTTATTTTGGACTTCCTTTTGCTATGTTAATAATTTGCCTGTTTTTTTTACCTGTATATCAAAGATTAAATGTTTTTACAGCTTATGAATTTTTAGAAAATAGATTTGACTTAAAAACAAGAACATTAACCGCTATTTTATTTTTAATTCAAAGGGGTTTAGCTGCGGGTATTACAATATATGCACCTGCAATAATTTTAAGTGTAGCGCTTGGATGGAATTTAAAAATTTTAGTAATTCTAATTGGATTAATAGTTATTTTTTACACTTTAATTGGAGGAACTAATGCTGTAAACGTAACCCAAAAGCAACAGATGATCATTATTATTATAGGTTTAATATCTGCATTCTGGATCGCACTTATTAAAATGCCAGAAAATATTGATTTTTCTAAAGCTCTTAAATTAGCTAGCTATAATGAGAAGTTAAATGTTTTAGACTTTAGCTTCAACCTTAACAATAGATATACCTTTTGGAGTGGTATTACTGGTGGACTATTTCTCGCTCTTTCTTATTTCGGAACAGATCAAAGTCAAGTTCAGCGATATATCTCTGGAAAATCATTAAAAGAGAGTCAAATGGGATTAATTATGAATGGGTTTCTTAAAGTCCCATTTCAATTCTTTATTCTCTTACTAGGAGTTATGGTTTTTGTTTTTTATCAATATCAAACTCCTCCAATTCATTTTAACCCAAAAAACCTTATAGAATTAAAAAATTCAAATTTTGCACAAGATTATAATGATATTGAAAAGGAGTATAAATTAGTTCAAGATAAAAAACATCAAATTTTATCGAGTCCAAGTTTTTTTGAAAACAAACAACTAAAAGAAGATTATTTAAATCTTGAATTAGAAAACAAAACACAAAGAGAAAAAGTAAATAATTTAATTCTTAAAAACAATAATAAAGCTTCAACTAATGATAAAGATTATGTTTTTATTACATTTATAATCAACCACTTGCCTAATGGGATAATAGGCCTTCTGCTAGCTGTTATATTCGCAGCTGCAATGAGCTCTACAGCATCTGAATTAAATGCCCTTTCTGCCACAACATTAATTGACTTGTACAAAAGACATACCCCTAACCTCACAGCAAGTCACTATGTAAACATGGCTAAATTTTTTACTTTAATATGGGGTATAATAGCTATTATTTTTGCCTCTTTTGGAAATCTATTTGAAAACCTAATCCAGTTAGTTAACATAATAGGATCTATTTTTTATGGAACAATTCTAGGTATCTTTTTAGCAGCAATCTTTTTTAAAAAAATCGGCAGTAATGCAATCTTCTATGCTGCTATAATTTCTGAATTCTTAGTACTCTCTTTATACCTAATTGATCTTCATTTAATCGACTTATTTGGATATCTATGGCTTAATGTAATTGGGTCAATACTAACAATATCTATAGCTCTTATTTTATCCAAAATAAAATCCACAAAAAGTATTTAAAAAAACCTCTCAAATTTGAAAGGTTTTTTTAAATATGATTAGATAGAAATCAATTAGACCACTCTTCAATAGAGTCTTTATTCATTTTTAAATAATCCTTATTACCAGCTATTTCAGCTAATTTATATGATTTTTTTGCAACCTTTACGGCAGCATCTTTTTCATTTAATTCAGCTAGGATTAATGAATATTGCCTCAAATGAAAATACTTATCACTTCCTTTTTCAATAGCAATCTCCATCCATTCTTTTGCTTGTTTAAGATCTAGTCCACTATTTAAGAAATACACAGCAGAACTATAATAATCTGAACTTTTTGGATCTCCTGATAATGTTTTATCTATAGACGCCAAAGTTTTTTTAACTGTAGGAACTTCTATTAAAGTTTTCACTTTAGTGTTTTCCCAAGAAATAGTTAACTCAGCATCATTATTTGTTAGGTTTTCAAGTTGAATTGTAAAAGACTCAATAAGCTCATCAGTCGCAGTAGCATTCGACTCAGATATAACTGCAATTTGATTAGCATCCCAAACTTTTGGAAGAGCCCAATTATCGCTTTTTTTATAGAAAAATACTTCCCACATTTCTTTTCCAGGGCGAGTGTATAAAGCATATGTTCCCTCAGGAATAACTACTCCACCTATAGTTACTGGGTCGGAAAAACTAATTTTTGTATTTGCATTAGCACCAGTTCTCCATAATTTACCATATGGAACCAAACTACCCATCACTTCCCTGCCACGCATTGCAGGTCTTGAATATTCAATTTTGACCTCAGTAAGACCAACAGTTTGATTAATTGTAGCAGAAGGACTCGGTTGAGGAGAAACTACCTGAGCAAAATTAAAAAATGGGGCAAATAATATTATTAAGAGAAGTTTTTTCATTATTTTTTGATTTGTTTTTGAAGTAAATTTAGTGACTATATTTTTATATTTACTTTTATTAATATTTAATTACAAAATTAATTTAAGTATTAAATATGATATTCCCTTCGGGTTTTAGCTTTATTATTTGGCTTTCAGGTTCAATCTATTTGTTAGGCGGCCTTTTAACACTAATTTATCCTCCTAGAATAATCAATTATTTATACGGATATAGAACAAAAAGATCAATGTCATCTCAAAAAAATTGAAATTTTGCCCAATAAAAGTCATCCCGTCTATTGATCATATATTCATCTTGTCAAATTTTATTAGGTTTTATTTATTGACCAAAGCCTCATGGATGACAGTACAAGTGCTTGGTATTGACGGAGGAATTGGAAGGTTTAAAATTTAGATACGAGTTATTTTAGCTCCAATAGACTTTAATCGTATATCGATATTCTCATACCCACGATCAATTTGCTCTATATTATGAATTGTACTTGTACCCTTAGCTGAAAGGGCTGCAATTAAAAGTGATATTCCTGCTCTAATGTCAGGTGAAGTCATTACAGTAGATTTTAATTGAGATTTGAAATCGTGGCCAATTACTGTAGCTCGATGTGGATCACATAAGATTATTTTTGCTCCCATATCTATAAGTTTGTCTACAAAAAACAACCTGCTTTCAAACATTTTTTGATGAATTAATAGACTTCCCCTAGCTTGAGTAGCAGTAACTAGAATTATACTCAATAAGTCAGGAGTGAATCCAGGCCAAGGACCGTCGGAAATAGTTAATACAGATCCATCAATATAACTTTGAATTTCATAGCCCTTCTCATGAGCAGGAATATAAATATCATCATTAACTCTCTCAAGCTGAATACCTAATTTTTTGAATACTGTAGGAATTTGACCTAAATAATCCCACTTGACATTTTTTATAGTCAATTCACTTTTTGTGATTGCAGCAAGACCAATCCAGCTTCCAATTTCTATCATATCAGGAAGTAAAGAATGAGATGTTCCCTTTAATTTATCAACTCCATCAATAGTAAGTCGATTAGAACCAATGCCTGATATATTAGCACCCATGCTAACTAACATCTTACACAATTGTTGCAAATATGGCTCACATGCTGAATTGTAAATAACCGTCCTGCCTTTAGCTAATACAGAAGCCATTAATATGTTAGCTGTTCCCGTTACAGACGGCTCATCTAAAAGCATATCTACTCCTTTAAGGCTCTTTGCTTTGACTGTGTAAAAATAATTTTCCTTGTTATAATTAAATTTAGCACCTAACTTAATAAAACCCTCAAAATGAGTATCTAAACGTCTTCTTCCAATTTTATCTCCTCCTGGTCGGGGTATACTTCCAAATCCAAATCTACCTAATAATGGCCCCACCAGCATTATCGATCCTCTGAGCCCTTTTCCATCAATTTTAAATTGATCAGATTCCAAATAGCTAATATCAATATTGGAGGCCTGAAACTCATATTTTCCTTTATCTAACTTAATGATTGAAACACCAAGATTTTTTAAAAGAGATATTAATTTATTAACATCAATAATATCAGGAAGATTACTTATAACCACCTTATCTTCAGTCAATAATAGGGCGCATAAAATCTGAAGAGCTTCATTTTTAGCTCCTTGAGGAACAATTGAACCTGATAATTTATTTCCACCTTCAATTTTAAAGCTTCCCATTATACTATAAACTTAATAACGACTTCTTTTATTTTTGTTTTTATTCTTATTATTCGAAAAATTATTTGATTTAGGACCATTACCATTCTTGGATCTTGCTCTTAAAAACTCTGAAGATTCAGTAAGTGGTAACAACTCTTCCTTCACTTTTAATTCGCCATCGGAAAGTTCATTTAAATGTTCAAAGATTAAAACATCTTCAACTGTATCTTTATTCCAATTAAGAAAACATTTTTTCATATGATTTGCGATTGTAAAAACCAATGCGTCTTTCATTTCTCCTTCTTCCCAGCTTTTTGCAACTTTAATCATCTGACTTATATTGTTTCCGTAAAACCTATATTTTTGAGTACTAACCGGGTAATCAATTCTCTTTGGTCTTGATTTAATTTCCTCTTCTTTTGGTTTTTCAAAAGGAGAATCAACATCTAATTTAAAATCAGACATTATAAATAATTGATCCCAAAGCTTATGTTGAAAATCCGGGACATCTCGAAGATGTGGATTTAAATTCCCCATCACTCCTATTACTGCTTTGGCTATTTTGTTACGCTCTTCACGACTTTCTATTTCATGAATTTGATCAATCATTAAGTGAATATGACGACCGTATTCTGGAATAATAAGAGGCTTGCGTTTTGTATTATACTGCAACGCTTCCATAT
>Ga0209501_10001068_pt1 | contig 31045 bp, 30 predicted proteins | sample ArcticOcean_MG_C_4_FD_187434 | JGI IMG/M metagenome (GOLD analysis project Ga0209501, IMG submission 187434) | Marine microbial communities from western Arctic Ocean - ArcticOcean_MG_CB4_134 (SPAdes) (version 2) | ecosystem: Environmental > Aquatic > Marine > Oceanic | place: Arctic Ocean...
CGCTGGAACCCCGGAAGCGATTCCGGGAACGGAAGGTCATCTCGGTCGAGAACGTCCACAGCCGCCTCCTATCCGCTTGACGCCCACCCTAGATGTAGGGGGTGTGGGTGTCAAGCGGATAGGCACGGTCTGTTCATTGGTAATTATATTAATAATATAAAAATATTTAATAATTAATGTCATTATAAACGATTGTTAACTGACATATAATTTAATTTTTTTAAATCGCTTATCAAGACCTTGCCGTTATTTAATTTTGAATATCCTCAAGTTGAGTAGGGTCCATTATAGGATTCCTTCTCATGATGATGCGCGATTCTTTGTCGCGGCATCGATATGTTGTAGGGCGGGTCTGTTCAATGTGAGCGTGTCGTATATTTACAAAGCATTGGTGCGGCTGCTAGCGGTGTTGGGCTAGGGTTAGAGCTAGGGCTAGGGCTTGAGCCAACGCCACGGATCAACCCAGCACACTTAGGCGATGCCAGCCCTATAGTACTAGTAGGCTCGTGTCCCGTAAGTCTGTGACATCCTGCGAACGTCCAGGGACTAATCCCAGAACCCCGTACAGGCGCTGTGCTGGTAGACATAATCTGGTCCTACCATTCCCATTTTATCCCTGAACATCCTTGGAAAACATAAAGTTTAGATATCGATACTCTCCTGGAATACCCTAGTTGTGGCATTTCGGCCTCTCCACGAAACTTCCCCATACACAACTCGGGTTTCCCAGAATTCTGGAAGAGCCCATGCACATTAACGGGCGGGGGGACGTGGCCCATGTCTACCCCCAAAAGCTCCTAGGAAGCCCACTTGCGAACCTGCTGGATATCCGAGGGCACACAAAAAGGACGGCCCTAGGGAGTCCGCGGGAGGTCTGGAGAGAGTGGAAGAGATTGGGCCGATACCGTCCTGTCACACTGGCGCCACACCGACTGTCACCATATGGGGATTGTGCCAACTTGATCGAAGAGATACGATTATTGTAACCAATTGATTCGGATTAGGAATTGGGAATTATCAAGGGTAGAGCGCAGCCTTACCAAAGTTGAAGTCTTGGGTTCTAATTCCATCGCCTGCTCCAATTTCAAAGAACTCCTAAAATACTCGAAAGGCCGGCGATCAGGTCCGCTCGGATCCAGGGGAAAGATACAGCGGGTATATTTCCGAACCCGGGGCGCCAGGATTGATGTCCGCTATTGCGGCTAGTGGTGGACTTTTGGATAACACCAATGCTGGATTGACATGAGCCTTCGGGGTAGACGTCCGGCATTATAGTGCTCGCCTCGAACCCGGGATCCCGCCGTGGCCGATCCCGCCCACCAACTGGCCAGACCTTCGCTAGGCTTGCCGTTTCTGGAGCCGCAATCGCTAATGGCTAACCAGTGAGCGACGGCGAAGTACCCTGCGCCCAATTGCGCTCGCATTCGCCTTATCACGAGCTTGCGGGGCGTGCCTATCGCCGCCCTGTCGATCACCACTTCATTCAACGCTGTCGGACCCAGTAACGCACCATGTGGCTTCTCATCACTTGCACGCTGGTCACGACCCTCTACGCGACCACGATTACCATCGCCAATGTGTCGCTACCACAAATCCAGGGCGCGCTGTCAGCCAGTCCCGATCAAGTCGCCTGGGTCGTGACGTCGAATCTGATCGCGACGGCCGTGACCATTCCCTTGGCCGGCTGGATCTCTGCTCGCTTTGGCCGCCGCCGCTGTATGATTTGGGGAGTCGCAGGGTTTGGCGCCGCCACCTTGATGTGTGGGTTCTCGACCTCGCTCGGCGACCTGGTGTTTTGGCGTGTGGTGCAGTCGGCCTTTGGCTCCCCCCTCACGCCGATCGCAATGTCGGTGGTGATTGACGAGTTCACCGGTGAGAGACGCACGCGAGCGATCGCCATTTTTACCATGGGCGTAAGCCTCGTTCCAACGATTGCACCGATGATCGGCGGTTATGTGAGCGAGGAAATTTCTTGGCGGTGGGTCTTCTTCATACTGATCCCCATAGCGGTCATCGCATTGGCCGGGATACTGATATTCATCAAACCGGACCCGCCGCGTGAAGGGCGGCCAAAACTCGATTGGGTCGGGTTCCTGAGCCTTTCGATGGCCATCGCTTGCGTGCAGCTCATGCTTGACAGGGGTGAGCGCGCGGAGTGGTTCGACTCGTTCGAAATCATCCTTGAAGGCGCCGGCGCGTTCCTGTTCGGCTGGATCTTCCTGGTTCACATTCTGACGAAGGACCGCCCCTTTCTCGACCCCCGCCTGTTGCTTGATCGGAATTTCGCGTTGGGGATCGGCATATCGGCCATCTTTGGCATGCTGTTCGTAACTCCAATGGTGCTGATGCCGGCAATGCTTCAGCAACTCCGGGACATTCCAGAATTCACCGCCGGAACATTGATCGCCACGCGCGGCATTGGAACGGTGATCTCGCAGGTGTTGATGATTGCTTTTGCTAGTCGTTGGGACCCTCGACTTTTGTTTCTAATCGGATTTGGCACGCACACCTATGCAGGGCTCCAGATGGCGAGCTTTGATATGAACGTATCGATGTCCGAGATTACCTGGACATTGGCGATCCAAGGCTTCGGGGTCGGCTGCCTGTGGGTACCGATGACACTGGTCACTTTCTCCAACTTCGACCCGCGCCGGTCGGCGGAAGGAATGGCTCTGTTTCATTTCGTGCGAAGCGTCGCTTCCAGTTTCTATATATCGGCAAGCTTCGTCGTGGTATTTCACACCCAAAAAATGAACTACAGCGAGCTGGTGCAATGGATCAATCCATTCAGCGACCGACTGAGCCTCGCGCTCGCCACCGGCGGCTGGGGGCCAGAGAGTTCGACCAACCTTTCCGGAATTGCCGGCGAGATTACGCGCCAAGCAACTAATATCGGCTATATTAACGTCTACAATTTATTCCTGTGGGCCTCTCTGCTCGCTTACCCTCTCGTTGCGCTGATCGCCTGGCCGCCGCGAGGCTACCGACCCCGATCCTAGGGCCCGCAACAGTTCCCACTCTCTAGTGGTAGCTATCCGATTAAGTTCCGGAATGATCTAATGCGAACATCAAAACGCATTGGGTTGGAATCGTTGAGCTATGGCCGGGCGTCTAAATCTCCGGCTGCAATCGCCACCAAGATTGATTGGCAACACGGTGCAGTCACATATTGCGTGGACTGGTCCGTTCCAGCATTCTATCGCTTGGATTGCCGTCTCCGGTGACGAAACCGGGGCGGCCCGTCAAACGAGGACGCGCTATGACCGATCTCTCCCAAGCCGCCGCGATCGCCAGCCCGACAGCTGCTCTGGCTGCCGCACGGCCGTTCACCATTGCCCGGCTGAGCGATGTCGCGGGGGCTGAAATTCACGGCATCAATTTGGCCAAACCAATCACGCCGGAGCTTCGCGACGCTATTCTCGAGGCGTTTGTCGCCCATCATATTTTAGTGTTTCGCAATCAGAATCTGACCAAGGATCAGCAACACGCCTTTACCCTGAATTTCGGCGAGCTTGAAGAACATGTCGGACGATTGCCGGATGGCACACAGTATCCTCCGGTCCACACGGTCACCAACCTGGATGCCGAAACTGGCAAACCGACGCCAACGCCGAGCACCCATGGGAATTATTTCTGGCATACCGACAAGTCTTATCACGCGATCCCCTCCCTCACGACCTTGCTGCATGCGGTTCAGGTACCGCCCGAGGGCGGTGACACGCTCTTCGCAAATATGCATATGGGTTATGACGCGCTGCCTGAGGATGAGAAAGTAGCGCTGACGGGGCTGAGAGCGGTGCATAGCTGGGAAGCCAGCCGCCGCAACACAGGAAACAAGCCAGCAACCGAAGTGCAAAAGCAAGAGCGACCACCAGTTGACCATCCCGTCGTGCGCACGCACCCAGAGACCGGGAGCAAGTCACTTTACCTTGGCATGCATATTGGCCATATCGCCGGCATGCCGGAGGCCGAAGGCAAGGCGATGCTCGACGACCTATTGGAGCGTGCCACCGTGCCGGCCAACGTTTACCGCCACCAGTGGAAGCGCGGTGATCTGGTCATGTGGGACAATCGTTGTCTGCTGCATCGCGCCGACCGCAATTACGACATGTCGGTCTATGCCCGGGTTCTGCATCGCACGGTCGTCATCGGGACCAAGCCGGTATAGAAGTTTTCGTTTCCGTAACGATACAATATTCTTCTCTTGCTAAATTTAGGCTAATACTTCCACAATCCCATGAAGAATATGAACACTCAATCGACCGCCGTTGAAGCCTCAGCGCCTGACGCTTGGCTGACATCATCAACGAACTAGGGTCATCCCACCATCCGCTTTAGCATCCGCCGTAGCAGATGATGGGATGTTCTTTTTCATACCGATATGGATATTAATTAGCTATCGACTCAAGCATCCGACATCACGTGGATCTTACGGTCCGCCAGCAGGTCTTTGTTTTTCTCGCCATAGGCCTTCATGTGCGGTGCGGTGGAATGGGCCTTGAGGTGATCAAGGCTGGCCCATTTCTCGACCACGACAAAGCTATCCGAACCATAGGGGGTGGCGAACCCGGCCTCGGCGCAGTCAACAACCGCGCCATATTCGATACAACCGTCCTCGGCATGGACCGCTGGGACATTAGCCTTGAAATTTGCCAAGACCTCATCTCGCTTGCCCGGTTTGGTGGTGATTACCGCCAGTACGTGAACCCTCGACATCCTTCATCTCCTCGATTTTTTGATAGCCTTACACCGACCTTACGACGAGGTATGCAGCAATTGCGACCGAATTTCACACGGTCGCAATCACCCACCGGATAGGCTACTGAATAGCTCTATCGTGCCTCCCGGCGCGACGTTTGGCTCCTGGGCTTCTGGTACCCGGCTCACATATGCGGGCTGTTGCTATCCAGCCCCATGATTTGGCGGCCGACGGTTTCATAATGGCTTTGTCGGGCTTGCATCTGCTGCGAGACCGCATGCATGTCGCGGAACCGCCGCTCGAAGGGGGCTTTCTCGAAGATCGCCGAAGAACCGGCAAGACGATAGACCCGGTGCACCACATCGGTCGTCTGATTGATTGCATAGGTCGCCGCAAGCCTGATCCGGGCTCGGTTTTCGACCGACAAAGCCCCGGTCTCACGGACAATTTCCCAAACTTCTTGCAGAGTGGATTGCTGATAGGCGCGGGCGGCGCCCCACTGCGCCTCAAGCTCGGCAATCTGGGTGTGGAAGACCGGGCTATCAGCCATCGAAGAACGGGCCGAGCGTTGGGTTTTGGTGTTAGCTAGCGTGATCAGATCGTCAAGCGCCCCGCGACCAATTCCCAAGGCCACTCCGGAAAAACACGACGCATACACCAGGGTGGTCGGGAACACATAAAGCGGCGCCTCGCTTCGACACTCCGCATGGTCATCCCGATCCAAGGTCAACGGCGCGGCAACGGACAGATCGGTCACCGTATAGCCTTCGCTGCGGGTGCCTTTCAGGCCCATGACATGCCAGTCGTCATGCATCTGTGCCACGGCGCGCGGGAACAGAGCGGTCCGATCGGCTTGTTTACCATCCTTGTTGATCCGTGGGCTGCCGTCGGCTTCGAAGACTTTACAATGACCTCCCAGCCAGGTGGCATGCTTGCTACCGCTGGCGAATTGCCAGGACCCGGTCACCCGGTAGCCGCCTTGGCAAGCCACCGCCTTACCCGCCTGCCCTGCGCCCCAAGCGAGTGCTGCGTTGTCGGGACCAAAGACCTGACGCGCTGGCTCTGGGTCCATGAATGCAGCCGACATGGCGCATCCGCTGCCTTGGCCCAAGCACCAACCGGCGCTGGCATCCGCCTTGGCGATGATCTCGGTCATTTGCGCCAACACCTGAGGCGATACTTCTCCGCCGCCAAGAGCCCGCGGCAAGGTCATTCGGAAGAGTTCGGCACCGTGCATCGCCTGCAGCACATCATCGGTTAACTTACGCTCGGTATCGATGCGGTCATGAGCGGCGGCAAGCACCGGCGCCACGTTCCGCGCGCGCTCCAGACAACTCTCGGCCAATTGAGCGCCATGTTCCTCCAGGCGCCCCAGGCCAGGTTCGAGCTTGATCATCCTTCATCCTTGGTGAAAGGCCCACCCGCCTCACGCCAGCCCTTTAGACCCCCCTTGATATGAGCGGTGTTTTCCATGCCCATGCGCGTAACGGTCTGAACTGTCAGAGCGGAGCGCCAATCGGCGGCGCAATGGAACAGGAAGCGCTTCTTCTCGTTAAAGATTTCCTTGAAATACGGGCTATCCGGATCAACCCAGAACTCAATCATACCGCGCGGACAGTGGAAGCTATCGGGGATATAGCCGTCTCGTTTGCGCTCGCGGACGTCGCGAATATCGATAACAAGGCAATCCGAGTCACCGGCCTCCTTGATCGCATCGCTGGCCTCGACCTCTTCGATCTCGGCACGCGCCACCTCGACCATCTGCATCACACCCATCTTCAGCTTGCCCATGACCTTCTCCCTAACCCCTTCTGACCTCTGATCCCTCAAGGCCCATAGCCGCGCCGGACTCTGCCGGGCCTCATAGCCGCAGTCTGCCGGAATTGTCCCCGCCGCCAAAGGCCTGTATTCAAGCATCCGGCGCTCCGGCGCCATTCACCCGCTTCGTGATCAGACTGACCGACGAGACGATGATGGACACGACCCCGACCGCTGCTCCCAACACAAGCCCCGCCTCTGAGGACCAATCCTTGAATGACCCTATAATTGATCCCTTGGCGGTGATCGCCGATTGCCCGGACTGGTACCGCTGGGCAATGGCCCAACCAGGCCAGTCGAGGCAGGTCGACGCGGACGGTTGCCCGATCCACTACTTGCTTTGGGACGGGCCAGCGGAGCCGGAACGACAGGCTAGTCTGCTGTTCGTCCATGGCGGCGGCGGCCATAGTCATTGGTGGAGCTTTCTTGCGCCCTTTTTCGCCAACCACTATCGCGTCGCCGCCCCTGACCTTTCAGGTATGGGCGATAGCGGGCGGCGCGATGAATACAGCGCTGAAATCCGTTCGGCCGAGCTGGCCCAAGTGATCGAGGATGCCGAACTCGGCCCCGAGGTCTATGTCATCGGCCACAGTTTTGGTGGTCTGACGGCCACGCGCTATGCCCAGATGTATGGCGAGGATATCACCGGATTGATCATCGCTGATTCCCCGATTCGAGCGCCACAAACCCAGGTGGCGCGAAAGTCCAGGCAGATGGGCAACAAGCGCCACTACCCGGATTTAGCGACCGCGCTTGGTCGTTTTCGGCTGATGCCGGAGCAAAGCTGCGAAAATACGTTCCTGGTGGAGCATATCGGCCGGCACTCGCTGATGCAGGAAGCCGACGGTTGGACCTGGAAGTTCGATGGGAACGCCATGCATCACCGGCGCTTCACCGAGCCGTACCATGAGTATCTAGCCCAGGTGAAATGCCGCACCGGATTGATTTATGGCGATAAAAGCGCGCTTTTGACACTGGAAATAGCCAGCTATATGACCTCCCTGATGGCGCCAGGCTCTCCGGTTATCTCAATTCCAGAGGCACAGCATCACCTGACATTGGACCAGCCGATGGCCTTTGTGACAGCGGTCCGGGCAATATTGAATGGCTGGCAGAGCCTCGCCTGAAAATCTTGACGGAAAGTCGGGGTCATCACGCTGAATTAGCTTCAGCGCGCGCTCGTCTTCTCGGCCCGGTTTGTCGCCTTGTGGCGCGTCATGGGGTTGAACAACGAGGTATTCCCCGCCACCACCTTGGCCGGCACAGGGCCCAAGGTCGAGGCCCTGTACATCGAAGATATTTTCGACCCGTACTGGTTGGTCTCGCATCAGCATTCTGAAGCTCGACATTGAGGGCACCGAATATGAATTTTTCCGCACCACAGCCGAGCGGTGGATTGACTTTATCATTACGAAAGATCTCCGACCACTATCATACGGGCACAACCCAGTCCCTGTTCAAAGCGCTCGAGGGCCAGGCGTTTACCGCCAAGAGTTTGGGCGAGAATATCGTGCTGATTCGTCCCAAAACCGGTTATCGTCTGATCCCGCAACCGGACTATCGGCACAGGCAATGAATAACAGGTGAGGTTCTCATGACGGTAGGGCGGCGCGCGGTAATTTCTTGGTGTCTGTTCGATTGGGCCACTTCTCCGCATCCAACAATTGTCGTGACCTTTGTCTTCTCAGCCTATTTCGCTCAAGGGGTTGTTGGGAACGAGATCGAGGGGACGGTTCTTTGGAGCCAGGCAATCGCAGCCGCCAGCATTCTGGTGGCGATATTTAGTCCGCTGCTTGGCGCGATTGCCGATCAATCCGGGCGGCGCAAACCCTGGATCGCTACCTTCAGTATTGGCTGTATCCTAGCCACCGCCGCACTTTGGTTCGTGACGCCGGACCGTAGCTCGATCACCCTGGCGTTGATCGCCGTGACCATCTCCATAATTTGTTTTGAATTCGTAACGGTATTTTACAACGCCACTCTGTCTGAGGTGGCGCCGTCAGGTCGGGTCGGCCGGGTCGGCGGATGGGGCTGGGGGGTGGGTTATATAGGGGCGATCTTCTGCCTTGCTCTATGTCTGTTCGGACTGATCCAAACCGACCCGCCGCCGTTTGGTCTGAACCCAGGAAAGGCGGAAAACGTTCGCGCCACGGTGATTGTCGTCGCGCTCTGGTGGATCCTGTTCGGCTGGCCCTTCCTGGTCTTCGTGCCGGACCGTCGAGCGACGAGGATAGGCCTAGTCGCCGCGGTGAAGACCGGGGCTCCACGACTGTGGAGGACCCTACGAAACCTGCGACAGCATCGGCAAAGCGCAGCTTTCCTGTTTGCCCGAATGATCTATGCCGACGGCTTGGCGACTCTATTCCAGTTTGGTGGACTGTATGCCGCCGGAACCTTTGGGATGAGTTTCGCCGAAATCATTCAGTTCGGTATTGCGATGAATGTTACCGCCGGCTTCGGCGCGTTCACTTTTGCCTGGCTGGATGACACGTTGGGCGCCAAACCGACGATTATGATTTCCCTGGTCGGCCTCATCGGCTTTGGGGCAATGGTGTTGGTTGCCAACTCGGTGTTTTGGTTTTGGGTTTTTGGCCTGTCCCTCAGCCTGTTCATCGGACCGGTGCAATCTGCCAGCCGTAGCTTAATGGTCCGGCTGTCACCCCCCGATATGCGCAGCGAGATGTTTGGCCTTTATGCTCTGTCGGGAAAATCCACCAGTTTCCTTGGGCCATTGATGTTTGGATTGGTCACCGCCCATTTCGAAAGCCAACGCGCCGGCATGGCCTCCATTTTGGTATTCTGGGCGGTGGGCTTGACACTTTTGGCATTGGTTCGGGTGAAGGACAATGTTGGGACTGGCCCGGAGGCGTCCGGTAAAATCTCACCCGTCGTCCTCGCTAACGGCCGGACCGAAACCTGAGCTCGATCACTGTGAGTAATAGGCAAGGAACAGGATTCCGTGCCCCTTAATTGGCCATTTCAGCGCGGACTTTTTCGCGGAACACATCAATCGGAACGGTGCTTCCCTTTCGATCAACATGCCAGAACGTCCAGCCATTGCAGGCCGGCGCACCCTGCAGAGCGGCGCCGACCGAATGGATGGAACCCTTGACCTTGTCCGAGATTAGTGTGCCATCGGCCCTAATTTTGGCGTACCAGCGCCGACGGGCGTCGAACATGAGCTCGCCGGGCCGCACAAGGCCGCGATCCAACAGGCTGCCAAATGGCACCCGGGGGGCGGCTCTACGGCCCTCGATCTGCAGAACCTCCGGATCGGTCAGTTGCTCAATCGCCTCGACCCGCTTGCGGGCTAATTCCGCATAACCGGCGTCACGCTCGATACCGATGAACCGGCGAGAGAACCTTTTGGACATGGCCGCGGTCGTGCCCGAACCCAGAAACGGGTCGAGGACCAGATCACCCGGACGCGACGTCGAGAGAATGATCCGGGAGACCAGGCTTTCCGGCTTTTGCGTCGGGTGGGCTTTTTGGCCATCGACCTTCAGTCGCTCGGACCCCGTGCAAAGCGGCAACAACCAATCGCTGCGCATCTGCAACCCCTCGTTCATCGACTTCATGGCGTCATAGTTGAACGTATAGCGCTTGGAGGCCTGGCTCTTGGAGCACCAGATCATGGTTTCGTGGGCGTTGGTGAACCGCCGGCCCCGAAAGTTCGGCATCGGGTTGGTCTTGCGCCAGATCACGTCGTTAAGAACCCAGAAGCCAAGATCCTGCAGCGCCGTACCCACTCGAAAGATATTGTGATAACTGCCAATCACCCAAAGCGACCCTTCGGGCTTCAACACCCGTCGACACTCCGCCAGCCAGGCGCGGGTGAACGCGTCATAGGCGGCGAAATCATCGAACTGGTCCCAATCATTGTCGACCCCATCCACTTTTGTATTGTTGGGCCGCAACAATTCGCCGGAAAGTTGTAGATTATAGGGCGGATCGGCGAAGATCAGATCTACCGAGTCGGCCGGCAAGCCGGCCAATTCTTCCACGCAATCGCCATTGACAATCTTGCTGTCAGCTTTGATCTCATCGATGGTCATTTATGCTTTCCGGACCTGTGGCAGACTAACCATCATCCCGTAAGCGGAGGCCTGGGTCAAGTATCTTTCCTAGATTCAACTAATAAACTCAATAGGTTAGAGAGTTTATCCACAAGATGTAGTGTTCGCGAATTCGGGTGACTCCTAGTGTTGTGTCAGGCAGGACTTCGTTTGGATTCCAGAGCCGCACGTACCGGTCCGAAGCCTCGACGGTGCTCCGGGGCCGGCCCCAGTCGTGCGAGCGCCGCCAAATGCTCCGCCGTGCCATACCCGGCGTTGCGCTCCCACCCATAGTCGGGATGCCCCAGCGCGAGCTCCGCCATTCGGGCATCCCTGGCGACCTTGGCGACTATCGAGGCGGCCGCGATCGATAGTGACCGGGCGTCACCCTTCACGACCGCCTGAGCTGGACATTCCAGGGCCGGCACCCTGTTACCATCGACCAGAGCAAATGCCGGCACGGCCCCCAATCTCCGAGAGAGCGCGTCCACCGCCCGGCGCATCGCCAGCATAGTAGCGTGCAGGATGTTCAGCCGGTCGATATCTTCCCGCTCAACCCACCCTAATCCGATCGTCGCTACGTCTTTTAGCGCTAAGGCCAGAGCCCTGCGACGGGTCGCCGACAAGCGTTTGGAGTCATCAATTTTGCCAAGAAGTTCCGCTGTGCATCGACTTCGATCAAGCACCAACGCCGCCGCTGTTACCGGGCCTGCCAGCGGGCCTCGGCCAACCTCATCCACCCCCGCGATCAGGGCGGCCTCCGGCAGTCCAAGGCCATCTTCGAAGCTGAAGTCAGGCATGAAACTTCAAATCCAGATATAGTGGGTCTACATGGGCATACCGACAATATACAGTTTGTAACAAACAGTTACACTCCATGATCTACCGGTCATACAAAGCCCGCATACCGAAATCATCCCGCCAGGATAGAGCTGGTAGTCCCTTCAAAACCTCGGGTATCACGCTTTAAGACCGATGCAAATTCAGTTCGTCAGATGGTTTTCCCGCCCACCCCTTAATCCACCAGGGCAATGTCACCAGGACATTATAATCATTGACGAAGGTGCCATTTTGGTTGGGATGATCGGGGGCCTTCACTGCATATTGATTAGCCATGGAGCCTTGGAATCTTGCCTTCGGGTAATTGACGATGGCCGCCTCGCCCGGATCAAACAATGTGATGATGACCGCGTCCGGCGCAAATGTTAGGTTTCGTCGGTCAATTCCACACACGCTCGGCACATATGCGCCGCCCGTGGAAGGCTTGGCGATCAACCTAGTCTGATGGTCACCCTGTTCGTTGCTGCTGCCCTCCCGTCGGTCGCCCCGTGGACCCTGGTGGGAATGGGGATCGGTCGCCTGCTTTCTTCTCCCGGAGCCTCTCCCCTACCGGTCCCTCGGCTAAACCTCAACCCCTCCTCGGGCGATCCGGTCGGTGGATGGAAAGCCCTGGGTACCGGAACATGCGCGGTTAAAGGTTTTGTTAACTTTCCGTCGTCTGAGCATGCGTTAGGCGCCCATGAAGCGCTTGAAAGCCCGCAAAGGTGTCGACTAGGCTAAGGTTTTAAAAGACGATTGCGACCAACAGCTCCGAGAGCATCCAAAATATAATCAAGGCTGCCATGGAGGTGAATGCGGCACCCCCTCGGATTTAAACCGAAACGGCGACGATCTGTGTCGCCGATACGGAAGTGACGAGCATGTTGGATGCGAAACGGAAGGCCATGGAGCCTGTGGGTATTGAGACCGAGTTGCGTGCGATCGAGGATCAGAGCCATGGAAAGCCTTGGTCTAGTATTACGCCAATTGAAACGACCATGTGGCTTGCTAGGCGTAATGTCGTTTGAGCATCTGACGGACGAGAAGTTGGACGCATAAATTCAAATTTATTAAGATGCTTTTTTGGCGGACCTGAAAGCCAAGGATTTCTTTCGCTAAGCAACCTTATACGAGCACCGACATAATGAGGGGCGTTTGATCGCTATATTGTAAAAGGATTTGGTGTGAAGTCGACCGCGATGCCTCGGTGAATTGAGGACCATGACGCGCCGGCAGATAAGACGATTGTCAATCAGCGCATCACGGGTCAAATACATCCGATGGGATTTACACCCAACTAAGCCTATCCCAACTTCACTTTCCGGAGCTTGGAAGATCTTAGGTGGGCAATCCCGATTAATTGACGTTTATAGTTCCTGAACGGTTAACAAGGGCCTAAATCATGACGAATTTCTGGCGACTTTCATTGGCGGAGCAGTCTGCCCTCGTTACGGGTGGTGAGATTTCGCCGACCGAATTGACTGACGCCGCGCTGATGCGGATCGGAGATCTGGACCCCGCCTTGGATGCTTGCGTAACCGTTATGGCAGAGGCCGCCATCGTTTCAGCTGCGGCCGCGACGACGGAGATTGCCGCCGGCCGTAGCCTTGGCCCGCTGCATGGATTGCCGATCGGGCTGAAGGATATTTTCGACACGGCAGGCGTGCTTACGGCCGGAGGCTCGAAGACGACGATCGATCGTGTGCCAACACGGGACGCCACTTCTGTGACGAAGTTAAGAGCGGCCGGCGCAATACCATTGGCCAAGCTGACCACCCATGAATTCGCCCATGGAGGCCCGAGTTTCGATTTACCCTGGCCGCCCGCGCGTAACCCTTGGAACCGAGATCATTTTACTGGCGGATCATCCAGCGGCTCTGGCGCTGCTGTCGCCGCCGGATATGTAGGCGCCGCCATGGGGTCGGACACCGGAGGGTCGATTCGTGGACCTGCCGCCTTCTGCGGTGTCGCTGGCTTCATGCCTACTTATGGTCTTATCAGCCGGGTCGGGGTTATTCCGAATTCATTCACATTCGATCATGCGGGCCCGCTCGCCTGGACAGCCGGGGACTGCGCGCTGATGTTGGACGCGATTGCGGGGCCGGACGGGGCTGATCCGGCCAGCGCCCATGCGTCGCCACCACGGGCCGTGGCGGGCTTGGGGCAATCAATCCAGGGCCTTAGGGTGGGCGTTCTCCAGCATTTTTGGGAGGAAGATCTGAATGTTGCGCCGGAGACCGTCGCCGCGACAGAAGCGGCTGCGGAGGCGTTGTCGGGTCTAGGCGCGATCATTCAGGAGGCCCGGATCGCGCCGGTGCAAGACTGGTATGACGTCAAAATAGTCATTGCCGAAAGTGAACTTTTCAATGTCCATCGGCGGAACTTGACGGCTCGACCGCGGGACTTCGGGCAGGATTTCCTGGCGCGCAGCTTGGGCGCTTTGCTGTTCACCAGCCAAGATTATGTTGCAGCCCAGCGCCGCCGCCGTCAGCTATTGGCGGAAATGCATGGCGTTTGGGGTCGCTTTGATATCCTGTTGGCGCCGAGCGCAGGTGGACCGGCCCCCCGTCTTGACGCCCACAAGACCAAGACATTCTGGACCACGCCTAGCATCCTAACGCCGTTTGACGTGACCGCTGGGCCAGCGCTTAGCTTGTGTTCCGGGTTCTCGGAAAGCGGGTTACCGCTCGGGGTTCAGCTTGTCGGCCGCCCATTTGACGACGCCAGAGTTCTGGCAATAGGCTCTGCGCTGGAGCGGGAGATTAGCGATCGGTCGCGGCGGCCGGACGTTAGTGCCGGTCCGCCAACGGTCGAAGCAGCGCCGGTGCTCGGCCCGCCAGACATCAATTTGGCGCCGGGAGAGACGCAGCGAATCGAAGCGATCGCAGCCGCGGCCGGCTTCCCGCTTGATGACTTCCTGTTTGGGCTTGTGGCGGAAGCGGCGCCTTATGCGTGGGCAATGGGTCGACGGCTCGACCGAGACTACGGCTTTGGCGATGAGCCTAGCAACGTCTTTGTGCACCAAAGATAGGCGCCACGTCGTCCCCTCCTGGGCAGGAAGGGTTTCGGTTGCTCTCGGTGCTGGAGAACTGAGCAAGGTCAGCCAATCTCATCAAAACTCCATCTTAACCCTGGATGGACGAGCGAGCAGAGGGTAAATCGTGACTGAATACTCTTTCACCTACTAGCGGAGACGTTGTGCTCGACCCGGACCAGTTTAAGGGCGAGCGGTATGTGGAGAAGTTCGGGGCGTTGATCTTATCAAGATTGGTGGCAAATCCAGCCACGATGTTGGCGTAAAAACCAACCGGTAGTGATTGATATGAAGAGGGCCCCGATCGGGGCCCTCTTCATATTCGGTCTTAATCCTGAATCAACGTTTTCGCTTCGAACAGCTTTGCGCCAGGCGGTAGGACTGGCCATTCATGTGGTGTGTCAGGCGGTCGAGGAGCGCGCCGGTGAGGCGTTCGTCGCCGAACGTGGCGGTCCACTCATCGAGCGCCCAGTTTGAGGTGATAATAGTGGCGCCGCACTCATAGCGCTGACTGATTAGCTCGAACAACAACTTGGGGCCAGTCTCGGAGAGCGGGACAAAGCCAAATTCATCAATGATCAACAGCTCGTGGCTGGCGAATTACCCTTTCAGACGCAGCACCGCCTGTCGTCATGGGGCTCGATGAGTTCGTGAACGATGGCGGTGGTGGGTGGCGAAGCGGGTTTTTATGCCGTGCTGGGACGGCGCCAAACCGATAGCGATGGCGTTATGGGTCTTGGCGGGGCGGTTTGCTCCCAGCTCGATGATGTTCTCGCGGCGATCGACGAACACCGAACGGCCCGGGTCGAGGCAATATGGCTGCTGCGCCGACCTTCCAGACTGGCTCTGCAAAGTACGCACGGCTAAATAGTGTACAGGTTGTGGTGGCTGGCAACATTAATCTCGAAAGAGGCGAACTCGTCTATTATCTCTTCGAGGTGGCCGTATCGCTCCCGTAGGAAAAGCCTTGCCCCGGATTCCATCTATGGTTGCGTCTCAGCAGACAAACGACCCAATAAAGTGTCAGGTGGTTTGCTAATGCCTTATCCCATTGCTCAGATTCGAATAGTAAGCGCTCCAGCATTTTGACATTGATGGCCGAATTCGGTTCGGTGATAGTAGAGCTCTTTGGTAGATATCTTTGTTCATGCCCGTTCTAACAGTTCCGCGCTGCCGAACTTGAAAGGATTCAAAAATGCAAGACGCCTTCAATGCCGCGACATATGGTGCCCGCGAGGTAGGTTATGGCGAGCGCCCCGCAGTTCTTGTGGTCGATTTCCAACGTGGCTTTACCGACCCTACCTTCACAATGGGAAAAAGTGTTCGCATTCACGCGGCCAGAGATCAAACGGTGGACCTGCTGGCGGCGGCGCGACGAGCGAAAATTCCAGTTGCAATCTGCTACGTTGGCTGGCAATCGGAGAAGGATATTCAGTACTGGAAAATATCGGCACTACATGAAGAATTTTTCGTGGGAAGTGAGGCGCTGGATATTGACCCCCTTCTTATAGATATGGAATATGATTATACATTTATGAAGTGCGGCCCGTCGATGTTCTTCCAAACCCCGATTGTTTCATTCCTGACCAAGCACCGAGTCGATACGGCAATAATCACGGGCTGCGTGACCTCGGGTTGCGTGCGGGCAACCACGATTGATGCTTTTAGCTATGGCTACCGTACGATTGTCGTCGATGACTGCTGTGGTGACCCGCAGAAGGACAGCCATGAAGCCAATTTGCGTGATGTCGATCGCCGTTATGCCGATGTCCGGCGAAGGGATGACATCCTCACCTATTTCGACGATATTCATGGACGAAATGCCGCGTAGGGCACGTATCCGTTCCCAGCGCAATCCGGATCTTCGCGGCTCTGGTTTAAAGTGCGCTGATCTGGAGGTTTCGGACTATCTACAAATTGTAGCGGACCCGCGTTGGTCGTCTCCGCCCAGCCTCAAAACGGCGGCAGCCGCATGGGCCGCTCGTTATGCGCCGGCATGGTCGTCGCCGACAACCGGGGGTCAGGGGTAGGCTGACGCAATTTGTCTTTTAAGTGAATTCTTTGGCTACCTTGATCACGATGAAGGCCGGATTGGTAATCAGGTGATGTGCCTTGAGGAGCCGGTAAACCGTGGCTTCCAACACGAAGTAGCCTTGGGTGTCGGTGAACCGCACCGCCAGTTCACGAGGCGATAGTTCCGTCTGCCCCAGAGCCAACTCGACGATCCGGCTTCGGATCGCCTCAGGGACGCTGCTCAATATTGCTCCCAAAGACCTACTCGCGGTGCCATAGGCACTATTTCAAACAAAGAGCCCCCAAGCTCGCAAGCGACGCGATCAAGATGACGGGTGTCATTGCGCCGGGATTGGCCGATACTTATTCGATTATCGCCCGCTACAGCCCAAACGGATCAACCGCTAGGCAACATTATAACCGTACCAATGGAGCCAGTCGGTAGTTGCGATTAGGCCAAGCGGGCGACCCGGACCCAGGCGCCGATAACGATGCCGCAAGGGTTGAACCAGCTTAGATTTCTCTATCCCGTAAGATAATAACGGAACGAAATAAATCGTTAACAGACGTCCCGCAGTCAGTTGAATCATTAAATAATATAATATATAGTTAATTTTGTAGTAATAATAAATAAATAACACCACCGACAGTCCAACTTGGCCTACCAAGACACTTGAGCGTGTCATGCCTTTCCCTTGAATGAATTGCATTGATGACATCAACATAATTCCTGAATGGGCTTACGCAATCCTAAACGCTCCAAACGCGGTAGAACTTCAGCTATAAAATATGGAATTTCCTTAAGGTAATCCAAAAAAGCGATTGACGTACCAGCAAGACCGGCTTCGCTCATATGCTTCATCTCCCTAGCAATATCATCCGGAGTACCAACGAAGGGAAACGATCCTGGATAGGCTCCATGAAATGCCTTCCCAGTCACCCGGTTAAACCTGTTTTTAAAGGGTCGCGTAACAGCCTGGTTCCCGCTTCCCGCGGTCGTTCCTCGATTCTTGCGATAATACTCTTGACCTTCAGTATCGGCCATTTCTTCGGCAAAATAATGAAAGAACTCCTCAGCTTCCCGGCGTGTCTTGCGGCAAACGACGTGACCCATCGCATAAACCTGTAATGTCCGGCCATAAGGTGCAGCATAAGCCGCTACATTCTCCAATAGCGCTGGAACCTGATCCAATTCCGTTAGGTTTGTAAACAAGGCGTCTGCAGCCTGAGCCGCAAAATTGCGCCCCTTTGGTGAAAATCCTGCAGACATGACTAACGGCCGAGGCCGTTGGACCGAAACCGGGTCTGTTTGAAGTCGTTTCAAATCGAAGAATTCGCCGTTCCAATCGAATTCAGGCCCGCCCTCCAAAAGTTTTGCCCAGATTTTCCACCATTCAAGGCCGTGATCGTAGCGACTATCCTGGTCAATCGTTACCCCGTGCAAGTCGAATTCAGCCTGATTCCAGCCACACACTATATTTAGTGCGGCCCGGCCATGTGTCACATGATCAATTGTCGACAGCGCCTTGGCTGCAAAGGCTGGTGTAATTAGCGGTACATGAATGGTGGAAAAGACACAGATTCTTTTTGTCAGAGCGCCAATCGCTGCACTATGGGTTAGTGTTTCGAAAGACTTCCCGTAAATATTGGCCTTACCTTGGTACCCACGCCATTTCGCAACCGGCAGAATGAATTCCATCCCTGCATCGTCCGCGAGTTTACTCATATTCGCAATATCGTCCCAGTCTGCTCCCCAACGCTCCGGTGCTAGGCTCATGGTCAAACCTCCGTCGCAGTTGGCACTGAAAATACCTATCTTAAAAAGATTCTTGCCAAACATCGGGTTCAATACGGCACGGGGATCATTAGTCATTATTCCGCTCCTCGTTGAGCAAAAGGATGGGCAAAAATATAGAACACCTGTCAACTGGCATAGCGCTTTGGTTCCGAGCTAAAATGCAGCTAACATCGACGTGGGCCCAATTCTTAGTGGTTTTCGCCCGATATCGGCATCCAGTAGCCGGACGGCAAGTGGAAACGGCAACGCCGAACATTCCAGTCGCGGCGCAACTTAGACCTCGTTCGCGAGATTGCCGGATTGCGGAGACCGGCGAACACTTGCGGCCGGCCTCCGCTAACCATTAAAATGATCGGAACCGCACGGAGTGACCCCAATGACCCTGAGCCTGGATGAGGCCAACCGCATCGCCCAAGGAGCCATCGATAAGGCCGAAGCGTTGGGCATTCGTATCAGCGCGGCGGTTTGCGATGCCGGCGGCCGGCTAGTTGCATTCCAGCGAATGGACGGTGCGATCTGGGCCGGTGCTTACGGTAGCCAAGGCAAAGCCGTGGCCTCGGCCGCCTTCGGCCAGCCCAGCGGCAAGCTGACCGAGCGGGCGGACCATCCCACCTTCCGCGGCATCGTCGCTGCCGAGGGCGGGCACATCTTCCTCGGCCAGGGCGGTGTGCCGATCATCCGAAACGGCGCCGTCATCGGCGGTTGCGGCGTCGGCGGCGGCACAGGGCAGCAGGACGAGGATTGCGCCCAGGTGGGGGTTGAGAGCTTTTAGGTTTCCTCTGCTGAACGTGTGCGATCACCGAACGGAAGCCTTGTACGGTGGAAGCCTGATAGATAGAATGGCCGCATTGATATAGGAACCAGGTATCCGGCCCGTGGGGTAGTTTTGGCTACGCACGCGCACGCCCGATAGTGCCAATCTCGGGCGCGATGGCAGCGCCGATGGCTGCCGGTCTTTAGCTAGGATTTGGAAAAGCTCTCGGCCAAAGCCGGATAGATCCCCTGTTTGACGAAAATTTCCATTGATCAGATCTGCAGGAAATTTAACTGCAACGTATTGTTTTTCGCAAATTTACAGCAAATGCCGACGGCGACCGTGATCCCCGCATTTTGGCGTCCGTATTGATGCGCGATCACCCGCTGGTCCGCCTGCGGGTCAAGATCAATGACGAGCTCAGTGCCCTGTCTTGTGTCACCGGGCAGATCGGCCGCGCCGGTGGCAATATAATGGATGTCATCCACCAGCGCCTGTTCAAGGACGTAACGGTCAAGCAAGCAGATCTCGATCTGGAGGTCGAAACCCGCAACGGGGCATATTTGGAAGAGATTAAGGTTGCCGTGGTGGCTGAGGGCTAAAAGTTGATCGTGCTCAGCACCAGCGCGCTATCCAACAGCTAGGAAAGCATTCAGGCCGGTTCAGCCACCACCATCGCCATGGTTTCAAACACGCTGCGCACTTCCGCCCCCTCTAACAGGCCGTGCTCTTTCATCGCCGCGTGGCAAGCCGGCAAGTTGTAGAACGGAACGGAAGGATAGAGGTGGTGTTCGACATGGTAGTTCACCCTGTGCGGGAACAAATACCAAGATAGCCACCAGGGCACGATGTTGGTGCGCGCCGCCGTTAGAGGTGAGGATATGTCACTCACCGCTCCATGTTCAAGGATCGCGCGGAACCGCAGGATCGCCTGCAGGATGCTCACCAGCGGCAAGATCCACAACACCAGATATTCCACCAAATAGCCGGTTGAGTAGGCGACCACCGGGGCTGCCACATGAAACGCAGCCACCGTCCAGCGATCCTGCCGAGCTGCCTGGCGGAGTGCCGGCGAAGTATCGTCGAGCGGACGGTTGCTGGCTTCGGCATCGTCATTAATCGCCGGCGCACCGAAGAAATAAGCATAGGTCTTCGGTGCGGTCAGGCCGGTGAAATCCCGCACCAGTTTCTTGAACAGATACATCCGGCCTCGCGGATAGCCCGCCGCAATCGGGGTGTCTGGATCCCGCGCCTCGTACAGGTGATTATGGTGCAGACGGTGGATCACCCGGTAGGTGCACATCGAAATGCCAACCGGTGCCGCTACCACGCGGCCAATCAGATCGTTCAGCCAGCGGGCCTTGAACATCCGGTAATGCGCCGCATCATGAGCCAGCACGAAACAAGCTTGCTGGCGCGCGGCGATAATGAACAACGCCGGTATCACCACCCACGGCGTCCACCAGATCAAGCACGCAGCGATGCAAGCCGCCAGCAAACCGATGGTCTCCACCAGGCCCCAAAAGGCCCGCAACGGACTGATCCGGCTCAGCCGACTGATCTCGCGCGCCGGCAGCCCGCGATGGGGCCGTGCGTCGGGGCGGAACTCAGTACCGGTGGATGTGGCGGAGTGCCTCAATTCAAGCTCTCCTTCAGCCTCGCGATGTTGTAGTTGCGTGGATATGGGTGATGTCCAAACTATTATACAAAATCCAGCAACCGCATGTGAATTACAATATGTATCTCCGATTAAGTACGTTTCGTATAATTGCAGCCAACTTGAACAAGAATATTCCAGGTTGGGGTCGCAAAGCCAATGCAGTAGCAAGCGTCAAGATGAAACCGGGGGCAATGATGCCGTAGCAACGGGCGTTGGGCTTATATTTCGGTGGTCGCTTCGGCTAAATTATCCACGGCCACCGTCATGCGTTTTAAACCTCCGACCAAAAATCTAATCGGAATTGGCACAGAACTTGGACGCTAGACAGGCCCATGTCATAACGAGCGCAATGGTCTCAATATCGGATCGTGTGATGTCCTCTTCTCTGGCTACTCTCGACGCCCTACCGTCGACCGTGGATTTCTACGCGCACTACTGGAACAAACGGCCTTCCTTGTGCGGGACGCCATTGATCAAGCCGTGATGGACGGGCTGATCACGCCGGATGAGCTCGCAGGACTGTCTATGGTAGAGACCGCGAGCGCGCGCATGGTCTCGCGGGAAGACTGGACTTGCAGATTTGGGCCCTTCACCGAAGAAGATTTCAACACAGCCGGAAAGCCGCCTTGGAGCCTGCTCGTCCAAAACGTCGAACAGTTTCATCCAGACACAGCGACGTTGTTGCGCGCGTTCAATTTTACGCCCCGTTGGTTGATGGACGACATCATGGCCAGTTTTTCCACCAAGGGTGGCACCATCGGCGGTCACATTGATAGCTATCACGTCTTTCTTGTCCAAGGCCAGGGCTCACGCCGCTGGACCATTAGTCGTGAACCCGTCATCGATGAAGAGTACATCGACGGCCTCGACCTCAAAATCCTTAAAGACCCGATTGATGGCAATACTGTTGAGGTTATCTCAGGTGACATCCTATACATTCCCCCCCATTTTGCCCATGAAGGCACAACGCTTGACGACGCGTTGACCTTTTCCGTTGGTTTCCTCGGCCCGAAATTGTCCGAACTTTATGATGCCTATGGTCAGCACCTCGCAGACCACGATGCGCTTGATCACCGATACACAGGCGAGAGGTTGAGCGCAGACAGCTCAGGCTTTATCTTCTCCACCAATGCCGTTGAGACGCTGCGGGATCATCTTAGCCACTCGCTGAGTACGCCTGCATTTTCGGAGTGGTTAGCCTCGTTTTTCACCGGCTCAATCAGTGAAGATACTGAACAATACAAAGAACGTGACGACACTCTTAGCTTGGCAACCTTCACAGAAGCTCTGCAGACAAGGGCCGGTCTGATCAAGCCGGCCTATGTAAAATTTGCGCTCATCCCATCGTCCAAGGGCAGCTATAGCCTGGGCTTTAATTGTCAAATTTTTGACATCCATAATGACGCCCTGATAGTCATCTTAAGTCTGATGAAAGAAGATGTCGTCACCATAAATGATATGCCCGCGATGCTCGATCATGTCGATCTTTTGTGCACGCTCTATAACCACCAAGCGTTTGAATTTATAAATAAGGCTATGTAAGACACCACGAAGCCTGAGTTAACCCGCCCTACTGATTCGATGTATAATAGGGGATGAAAGTGGTGATCCCGACAGGATTCGAACCTGTGACCCCCAGATTAGGAATCTGGTGCTCTATCCAACTGAGCTACGGGACCACATAAGGATTTGTACAGAATCGTGACTGGAACGGGAACCTAGAAGATTGTCGGGACGGATTGTTAGGAAAAATATTGTTAGATTAGATAGATTTTTTGTTCCTTGTTCCATCATTTTTTTCAATGACGTAGCCGCCTGACCGTCCGAGTTAATTTTTCGGGTGTCCATCTCATGTCCGTCTAAACGCCGCTCGCATCAGCGGGCTTGACCGCACGTGCGGGATAAATCTTTGTTGCTCAACCTGATATTTTTACCAAAATATTGGCCTTATCCATTATTAAATAATCTGGATACTAGGAGTCCACTGCGAATCATCAAAATAGAAATTAGAACACTTGCTGTATTCTATCTAGTGCATTTAAAAATTAAAATTTATGGGGACCTTTACTTGCGTTCTTGCCGGCGGCGATTCAAACAACACGCCAAAGCGCCCAATAACTTCTGCGGCTTTGGCTGCTGCAGATTCCTGAGCTTGGGCAGTTTCATAGATAGCAAGGAGCATGGCGTTATCATTGCCTTTATCGACGATGATCATTTGCTTCATTCCCATCGCTTGCAAATCTGCTTGCATCGTCTTGGTCATCGACACAGCCTCTGCTATCTTACCTGGCTTTAGGTTCATCTCTATAAAAGACGCGAACATAAAAAGCCCTCCAATTAATTTTTGATATACAAGCTGTGATTGGATTATAGGTAAGAGCGCCTTGACCTACAACCCGTTGGTATTGGACTCGGAGGAACCATAGCTCTTTCTATTTTTTCACTAACGAATAGTTTATGAATTTCCATTTATAATTTTATTATAATAATATATATCTATCTTCCAAATAATAATATCATAATACGGCATTTCGTGAGTTATTAACAGAAATTTTCTATTTAACCATCTTCTGTAAGTCTTTCGCCATAAAATTGGTTGTTCAAATTCAGCTGCGAGACCACAACGCCGGGGCAGAGTTCATTCCCCCGTACGAGCACCAGCACCACTATCCGTACAAGCTATATCAATAGGTTAGTTATTCTGTTAGTCGGATGAATAGGCACATTCTGTACATCAGTTTGTGCATCAGTCTCAGGCTATCAATATGACTAGGGGTACGCGGGAGCCAGGACCCTCAGGGGTGACTGTGCGCATGTAGAATTCGCTGCGTGTAAGCCAATCCATGCTAAATTAGCTTTCGCTATCCGTGGTTATCTAGTGTCCTTAAGAATGATAGTAGAGCAAACCTACGGCCCCGTGTCACAGGTAGCGCTTCGTGCATTAGGGAGCATGAAAACAAAATACCACCACCACTTGTAGGCCTGTATTTGTGAGGTCCGTACTCAGGAAACACAAGTTCCCCACCTTCGTATTTTTCGACATTGAGATTAAGAGTTAAGGCGAAGGCTCGATCCGCAGTGGTCGGAGCCAAATTATCCCGGTGCACCCGAAAATAATCTCCCCGGTCAGCATCGTAGCAAACAACCGCAAACCGGTCGAAACGAAACCCCTTGAAGTGAAATACCTTTTCTAATTCAGGCGCTATCCGGCGGCCGATTGTCCACTGTAAAATCTTATGGAGGTCCATGTCCATAATACGGTGGTCACGCCGTTTTTTTACTTTTGTGTGTATGCGGGCGATTTCCTCATCACCGACGACCGATACGACTTTGCCTTCGTCGTGTTCGCCCTCGTTCCAAAGGGCGATCAGGTCTTGACACATTCCGGGGTCGATTAAATTGGGTAACAAAAGGACCGGTGCATTAGCTGACAAAATTTGGGGTGCCGGCTGCTGCGGCATATTCTGGTAAAATTCATGCACACGCGCTGCGTGGCCAGTTTCCGAGCCGGTTTGTAGGTTTAGAACACGCTGGTTGGCGTCTAGTAGAAATATGTTAATGGTGTTTCGTAAATCAAGCCCTATGCCAGCACCATTAAGGTAATGCTCGGTTATCTTTTGTTTGAGATCGGACCACACAAGGAATGGCAGATCAAGCTTATTGTTGTCTTTGCTGGTGTCGAGATTGACAGCAAAGATATCTATACCTAGATCGTTAAATTCGGCGTGTCGTTGGGCAAAGGCTTCTACTTCGGCCCAAGCATCAGAGTTTTTGCCCGGATAAAATATCAGTATTAGAGGTCTTCCTTTGGTGCGTTCATAAAACTGATAGAATTTGCCGTCTGGGCCGGGGAGGACGAAGTCCAGGGCGCGGTCGCCTACCATAATTTCGTACGCAGGTTCCTGCATGTTCAAGTCCCGTTGGTGGGGTCAACGTGCCCCTCCCGCTAAGATTGGATTACCTCGATAGACTAATAATTTACTTGAAAAGCCAGTAGAAATGGAGGAAATTTCAATAAATTTTCAACAAATCGAAATACACTATCTGTCAGGCTAGAGGCTGGGGGCGTGTTTAGCCAGGCGCATCCATATGGATGCGCCTGGCTAAACACGCGCTCTGGAGCTCGATGAAGCTGACCGCCGGGTCAGTCATAGTTTAAGCGACAGGTGACAAACCCGCCGACTTGCGTTTTCCGGGCATGTGGTGGGCCGAACCGCATGGAAAGACTGTCGAGTCTTTCCTAACAATAATGAAAACGGGGCGCCCCTGGTTGAGAGGAGCGCCCCGCGTGGCAGGCCTGTCAAGCGGCGCCGACGGCCGCGTAGTCGATGTTATTCGCCCAGTGCCTTCAACACTTTGGGTGGCGACATCGGCAGTTCATAGAGGCGTTTGCCACTCGCGCCGGCAATCGCGTTAGCAATCGCCGCCAGGACCGGCACCAGCGGGATTTCGCCGACGCCCTTCACCCCATAGGGATGATCCGGATTGGGGATTTCGACCATCACCGCATCAATCGCCGGCAGGTCCGAGGCGACCGGCATGCGATAGTCGAGGAAGCCGGCGTTATCCAGGTGACCGTTTTTGTCATAGATGTACTCTTCGTTCAGCGCCCAGCCAATGCCCTGGGCGACGCCACCCTGAATCTGGCCTTCGACATAGGACGGGTGGATCGCCCGGCCGACATCCTGGCTGGCGGTGTAGCGCAGAATTTTGACCTGCCCGGTTTCCGGGTCAACTTCGACATCGACCATATGGGCGCCGACCACGCCCATGTGACCCTTGGTATTCTTCGACACAGCCGCCAGGATCGGCCCACCGGTCGCTTCCGCTTTCCCCGCCAGTTCCGGCAGGGTGAGCGGGTCAAATTCACCGGCGTTCGGGCTGGCCGGATACGCCGCGCCATCGCGCCATTCGACGGCTTCCTCCTCAATGCCCCAAATGGCCGCCGCCCGGGCCTTCAAGATACTGATGACCTGGTCGGTGGTCTCGTTGACTACAATGCCGGCTGCGAAGGTCACCCGGCTCCCGCCGGTGACGGCGCTGATGCCGACATTATTGGTGTCGCCGATTTGCGCACTAACCTTGCGATAGTCGATGCCCAGTTTCTCGGCTACGATGTTGACCATCGAGGCGCGGCTGCCGCCGATGTCCGGGTGCCCGGTGATCACCAACGCGGTGCCGTCCTCGTTGATGTTCAGCTGGGCGCTGGACTCGCCGCCGGCGTTGCCCCAATAGCCGATGGCGATGCCGCGGCCCTGGTTCGGCCCCAGTTCGACCTTGGCATTGGGGTGATTGCGGACCGAATCGATGCATTCCTGGATGCCAGCCTCACCAATCTTTGCGCCATAAATGGTCGCTCTGTCCGCGGACAGGGCGTTGCGCAGACGCAGTTCCCACGGATCGACGCCGAGCTTTGCGGCGATCTCGTCCAAAATCGCTTCGAACACATAATTGCCTTGCGGCGCGCCGGGCGCCCGATAGGCAGTGACGTTCGGGCGGTTAGAAACAACATCCAATCCTTTCACGTCAGCATGCGGAATGTCGTAGCAGGAGAACGAAAAGTGACAGGCACGGCCTACTGGCGAGCCCGGATAGCAGCCGGCTTGGAAGTTGTAAGCGCCTTCCACCGCCGTCAGCTTGCCGTCCTTGGTGACCCCGACTTTGAGATGCGCGGACATGCCGGCCCCGCCCCCGGTGCTGTGGAACACTTCCTCGCGGGTGTTTTGTATTTTGACCGGCCGGCCACATTTTTTGGACAGCACCATCGCCACTGGTTCGAGGTAGACGATGGTCTTGCCGCCAAAACCGCCGCCAATTTCGGCTGGGATGGCCTTGATGTCGCCGGTCGCCATGCCGGTGATCGTGGCGGTCAGGCCGCGAACCATGAATTGTCCCTGGCTGCTGCTCCAGATGGTGGACTGGGAATCGGGCTTGTAGCTGACGATGCAGGCCTGCGGCTCGATATAGCCTTGATGCACGGCGGCGGATTTGAACGCGCGCTCAATCACCAGATCGGCCTCGGCGAAACCTTGTTCAACATCGCCGGTTTTGACCGTCATGGTGCTAGAAATATTGGTCTCCCCGTCGACCCCGTCGGTTTTCAGCCAATCGTGCAAAATCGGCGCATCCGGCGCCATCGCCTCGTCGACGTCAATGACATGCGGTAGCACTTCGTAGTCGACCTCGATCAGTTCCAGCGCGGCCGCTGCGATGCTCTGCGAGCTTGCTGCGACCGCCGCGACGGGATGACCGGTGTAGAGAATTTTTTCCCGGGCCATGCAGCCGCGGGCAATCCAGCGAATATCGTTTGGACCCATCGGCAGCGGCATGTCCAAAGGCAACAAGGGCAAATCGTCGCCGGTCATCACCGCCAGCACACCCTGCAATTCTTCCGCCTTGGAGGTATCGATTTTCTTGATCAGCGCGTGGGCGTGCGGGCTCCGCAGCACCTTGCCCCAGACCATGCCGGACATGGTAAAATCGGCCGCGTATTGCGCCGACCCGGTGACTTTATCGACGCCGTCGGGCCGTGGGGTCCGCTGGCCGACCCATTTATTCTCGAGCGATATCTTGTTCATTTTTACCCTTCCTTGTCCGCTCTCGTACGTTACTACGGTTTTCAGTAGTCATACGTTTGCGCAACATTCTGTGTAACTGTATGAGAAATTTTCAGCTAAATCAATCGGTTGGATTTAGTATAAAAGTTTCGCGCAGCTAACAATATGTTTAATATAAGCTGACAGCTTCGGAACTAAATCCTTGGGTCCTAGGTTGGTGTAGCGGAACAATAGGCTCGGTGTCTTCCGACCGCTGATCAGAGCAACCTCAGGTACGGATAAGTCTATTTCAAAGCAGCGCCTGATAGCCCCGCTGGTCTGCGCGACTAGGTCTGGCGAAGTGGAGGCCCTGAAGTTATACTGCAAAGCCAGCGTAACAGGGACCGGTTCTGACCGATAGAGCTCCCAGGCTGGACGCTCATTCTGCTAAACTGCGCGAGTCGTTCGAATGAGCACCAAAACGAATATCGATACGGACTGGCTCAAGGCACCCGATCTTTTGACGTTGGTCTTAGCAGATGCCTTCTGGGCCTTAGGTCGTCGCTTGGCACCAGAACTGATACATAGAGGCAAACGTGTCGGGGTTTTCGCGTTCGTATATGTCCCCACAGTTGAGGTCCAGGTTGGCGCTAGGTAGCGAGAACCGTTTCGTGAAATGCTCGGTCACGCTTGGCTCGAGGTTGTCAAAACCCAGAAATTTCAGATCTAGCGTGGCTAGCCGGGCGGCAATATCAGGAAGCGAAAATTGCATTTCATGGGCATGAAACAACAGATCTCTAGCGCCACTCAGTGAATAAAAATCAGCATTCCGAAGTGTGGCGGATGCCGCCCCAGGAGACCGGCTATTAATCAGTCCTACACGCTTCTCGCGAATAAGGGCGTTTGTCTGATCGGTATCAAGGCCATGAATCATCTCTCCACGCGATGAAAGCCATTGCGAGCGAGCACGCTTGCTGTAAAGGCCAATCCGCATCAGGCCTCGGGGTTTTATCAGTCCCCGCAATATTCGCCACCCGGCCATGGGATCCGCCATGTGGTGCAGTACGCCGCTAGACTCGATAAGATCAAAGCGATCCGAAATTGTATTGAGGCGCAGGATATCCGCTTGGGCGAAAGTAATATTCCGTTGCCCTAGCCACTTGGCCTGCCTTTCGGCGACGGCGAGCGAGGCCCGACTTAAGTCAACCGCGAGGACGCGCGAACCTGCATGACGGGCGGCGGTGCCAATAGCGTGCCGACCGGTTCCGCACCCTGCGATTAGAATGCTTGGTGATACGAGATCAAGACAATCGGTCACCACATTGGGAAACCGCTTAGCCACGCGTTCAGCTAAGGAAAGCGGTGACTTTTCCCGATCCACGGACAACCATCTTGGGTAGGGTTCGCCTCGTAGTGTTCCCGTACTGCCAAGGAGGTTTCCTCTTCAATCGACGTAAGAGATTGAATTCCTGTTTCAATCTCTCTCTCTGCATCACGGTTGATAATCGTTCGGAGTAATACGTTGTGCATGGGCGAGCGATCCCCAGGCTCAAGGGCGATCTTTCGGGCTAAGTCTCGCGCAGCTGGAACCGTCGCCAGCGGAAGGAACATCCCGGCAATGGCGATCTTGTCAACGTCATCTTCGCCGAGAGTTCGCACAAGCTGGAATGCCGCGTGCCGTTCCGTCGGTGTAACGTACTGCGCTAATTCGGTCGCTTGGCATTGAGCGGCCATGGCCCAAAGCAATGTAGAGCTGGTCACGATGCGCTCGCCTCGTTGCACACGGTTCAGAAGCTGCCGGCGAGCCAGGGTAATCCAAGCCTCTATCTGTGGAAACGGCACGATGGTCCACGTCAGCACGGCGATCAGCAGAGGGTCGGCGAGCTCACGGGGGGCCAGAAGACGTCCGGGCTCTCCGTCCGGATAGGCTTTCTCTGCCGCCGCCACCAATTCTTGGAACCGCCGATTAGACAGTAGCAAGCGGGTGGTGGGATCCGCGAAGGGTTGCAGGTCCTTAGCCGTATTTTGGAAAAACGACAGGAGAATTTCGCGCGCAGCGGAGGATGGTCGATCGAACTGCATATTAAGAAAGGTGATGCGGATCTCAAAATGAAGCTCTTCGGAGTCAGGGGTATTTCGAAGCGCGTTGGCAAAGGCGGTTAAGGCCTGGTCGTGTTGACCAAGCGACCTGAGGACACGGGCCAGGTTCAGCCGCGCGACATCGAGGCGTGGTTTCAGCTTAAGGGCGCGACGGTAACTAACGACCGCTTCTTTTAATCTCCCGGCCGTCTTGAGTGACACTGCGAGATTGTTATGAGCATCGGGTACGCGCGGATTGGCCCGCGCGACTTCTTGGAAGATCAGGATGGCGTCGTCGGTGCGGCCTCGGGACAAAAGATCGCTCGCTTCACGCGACCGATCCAACCAATTCGGCCCGTTCATCCCTTCAGGTGCCTTTGGGAAGCTTGACGTTGCTGGCATTTTCCAACAACCATCACCGCCTCGATAACCTCGGTCTGCTGGGGCATCTCATGGGCGTCCAATGATGGGGTCTCCTCAGTTGAGTTGTAATCGCAGATTCTGGTGGAGATAAACCGATAACCTTGGGCTGACCGGTTCTGAAGTCTAAGCCAGGCCGCTCGCATGCTGAAGGATCCCGGCACAAAAAGAACGACAACGACTGTTCCCTCGCCACTTTCAACGAAATTGACAGTTCTTCCGTTCTCCTTAAACAAGGGAAATCAAATTCTCTTGAACAGTTTTTGGATAGATAACTGTTCCAGTTGAATTGAAAGTACGATAGTCCGTTTCAGATCACAGAAAAGATAGTGCCGTAATATCGTCTGAGCCATACTTCTCCCCTGCGAAATTTTCGACTTACACCTACGGGTCGACGCGCGATTTTCGGGGACGCCCCGTTAACGAGCAGACGCCGCCGATTTCAGAGTCTGACGCGCGGAGCCTATTAGGCATTGAACTAGCGCAATTCGAGCGTCGGGTTCGGCGCCTTTTACCTATCGATCTCGAACAGCATCAGTTCGATCCGATCCTCTCATTCACCTATAACTTGGGCGCTGGAGCACTCCAGGCGTCGACGCTCCGGAAGAAGGTTTTTCGCTATGACATGGAAGGTGCCGCCCGCGAATTCGACCGCTGGGTCTTTGCCGACGGCGCAAGCTGGCGGGCCTTGTGCGGCGCCGCGCAGCCGAAAGGGAGACGTTCGAAGGTTAGTACGGAATCGTATAACCCATTGGTACGCTATGACAGGAATGGGGCAGGTTAGTATAACTAAGTCATTGATATAATGGAAACAGCAGCGGAGTCATAATCCGCTGCTCCGGCGTCATGTCGGCATCGAATATACTGATATGACGCCAACACGCTGGTCGGGAGTGATCCGTCAGCTGCACCGGTAGCGCTAACTGTCCTCGGGGGGGGGCAGACAACTAGCACCACCGGTGAGCCAGGCAGGCGGCGGTTTAACCCGCGGCAGGGGAGGTTAGCCGCGCCGCCCGGCCCCATTTTGTTTGAATAGCCGTTGATTATGGCTATTGCTTGATCGCATTGGGGCAATTTTAAGATTCTTAGCCGTTATGGCTCCACATATTAAAGCCGGGGACACGTCCCGATCTTCAATGCGGACTATGATTCCGCTGCTCTGAGCCCGTAGGGCGTTTTAAGCGCCCTACAGCGATGTCGTGGGTGATAGATGAGTGTGCACAAGCGGTTGCTGGATTTTGTAAATCAGTTTGGACATCACCCATATCCATGCAGCTACAACTCAGATTACATATCAATGGGTTAGATCTATTTTGATCTGGCGAATGGTGCGGGCGGGGAGAGTTCGTTTCTCCTGTAC
>Ga0209501_10001073_pt1 | contig 30964 bp, 27 predicted proteins | sample ArcticOcean_MG_C_4_FD_187434 | JGI IMG/M metagenome (GOLD analysis project Ga0209501, IMG submission 187434) | Marine microbial communities from western Arctic Ocean - ArcticOcean_MG_CB4_134 (SPAdes) (version 2) | ecosystem: Environmental > Aquatic > Marine > Oceanic | place: Arctic Ocean...
TTAAGCTTGAAAACCCAAAGATATTTTCAGAAGTAATTGGAATAATAAGTGAGATGGTCTTAGAGGTGAGAATAAAGGTTAATAATGAAGGGTTGAATATTACTGCGATAGATCCTGCGAATGTTGCGATGATTTTATTTAAATTGCCTTCCGATGCATTTACTGAACTTGAGGTAGAGAAAGAAGAGATATTAGGTGTGAGTTTAGATAACTTGAAAGCAGTTCTACGAAGAGTTAAGTCAGGTAGTGTTCTAGCTATGGAAAGAGAAGAGAATAATTTGAAAATAACAATTCAGGATAAGATAAAAAAGGAATTTAGTTTGGCATTAATTGATGTTGAAGGGGATGAGAAACCTATACCTAGTTTGAATTTTGTGAGTAAAGTAGAAATGACTAGTCTTGATTTTTCAGAAGCTATTGAAGATTGTAGTGTAGTTGCTGACAGCTGCAGTTTTATTTCAGAACCTGGCAGTTTTGTTATAAAAGGTAAGGGGAGTTTGAATTCTTTTAAATCTCAATTTACAGATGAAGTTAATATTCAAGCTGAAGAAGCAGGAAGTAAGTATTCATTAGAATATTTACAGAAGATGGTGAAAGGAACTAAATTAACAGACAAAGTAGTTTTGAATTTTGGAAATGATTATCCCTTGAAGTTAGAATTTAATACTCCTAGAGTTAGTTTGAGTTTTATTTTGGCACCAAGAGTTGAGACTGAGGATTAGATGACATTTGATGGGTATGGGGGAGATATAGTTGAATATCTTGGTAAGTTTGATGGTAGAACGAGTTTTGCTAGATTTTCTGGAGAGATGCCATTTGATATGCTATGGAGGAAAGGTTTTTTGTCCCCATATGTGAGCCAAGTAAGATTATTTTCTAATGGGGGATTTGATCAATGTTATGGAGTTTTGGAAGATGCTGAATTAGAGGGATTAGAATTGCAAGCACATTCTGGAACTCCAGGAGTTCATAGCTTCAAAGAGGTCTTTTCGGATGATTTTTCAGGGTGGGAGGCGTATAGTTTATGTCCAGATCCTAAACCCAGACTTCCCTTAAAGAAGAATATGGAAGATTTAAATGAGAAGCATATTGTTTTGATGTATTCAGAACAGGATAATGAGGATGAAGGGGGGGCTTTAGCTTTTCTAAGAATGGAAAAGGATGGTTTGAAATATGTTGTTCAACCTGCTCTACTTTATGACCCCTCAGCTTATGGGGTTAAATGTGAGACTCATCCAGTTACAAGGGAACTTATTACTCCTGAGCAACATTCAATAGAACTAGCTAAGGTGCATGGGATAGAAGAAGTTGTTTCAGCAATTACAGTACGAGAATTTTTTGGAATTGAAATGGGGTTTGTCGATGGAGATCGAGATGATTGGCATAGAAATCAGTCTGTTTGTATTGGAGAACCAGGACATGAATGGTTAACAGGGGCAGGCATAAATGTTTCATTTTATGATTTGGATAGGGCTCAATTTCTAGATTAATTTTCTATTTCACTCCCAAAACCTTTAAATAGTGAGTATTACCTAGTAATATAAATTCATATTAAATAATGTAAAGGGTTATTTTGTACGAATAAGTGGTATAAAGTATTACTTTTATAGGGAACTGGTCCTTCCCTATAAAAGTCAAAACAAAAAGAGGTAGAAAGAATTATCTTAGATGAAAGTAAGAATATCAGCGACGATAGATGAGAAAAATAAGAGGCATATAGATGCTTTATTAAAGAATAGTAAGTATAGAAATAAATCTCATGTAATCGATACTGCTATTGAATTGTTAAGAGAAAAAGAAGAGGCTATAAAATGAAAAGTAAAATATTATCATCTAATAAATTTTATAACATTGGCGAAATGGCTTATTACGATTGTTTGATACACAATGATAGTTATCTAAGTAATAAAAAGTATTTAAATATATCTTATGGCTTTCTGCAGCGTCGCGCTGCAGTGGCGGAATGGTTAACGCAATTGTTGGATACACAATGCCCTTTGGGGTTTCTGGGTTCAATTCCCAGCTGCAGCGTGACAATTCATTCAATTAAGGAGGCTATAAAATGAAAATAGATCATAATAATAAGGGGCAAGTCACGATATTTATTGTATTAGCATTAATTGTTGTTGTTGGTTTTGCAATAGTTTTCTTACTAATTAATCCTCCTGAAGTAAGAGTAGTAGATCAAAATAATCCTCAGGGATATATAGAGAGTTGTACAAGAGAAGCTACTGAAGAGGCTATAGATTTATTGAGTAAAAGGGGCGGGGACATAAATCCAAGGGGTTCAGTTTCTTATGAGGGGGAATCAATAACTTATCTGTGTTATAATGAAAGATTTTATGAGTCTTGCGTTAATCAAAGGCCATTATTAGTTGAGCATATAGAAGAGGAAATAACTAACCATATAACTCCAATAGTTGCAGATTGTTTTTTTAATCTAAGAAAGGATTTGGAAACAAGATATGAAATTGAGGAGTCAGAAATGATAATAACTACAAGGTTAAATTCTGGGCAAATTTCGGTAAAAATAGATAAAAATTTTAAGACTGTAAGAAGGGGCGAAGTTAGAGACTATAACAATTTTAGAATGAACTTGGTTCATCCTATGTATCAGTTTGCAAAGATTTCTACAGATATAGTAAATCAGGAGATTACTTTTTGTAATTTTGATGAGTTGGGGCATAACATCTTACATCAGCAATATAATATTGAGAAATTTATTACAGGGAATTCAGACATTATATATTCAATAAAAGATTTAGAAACGGAGGAAGACTTTGTATTTGCTTTAAGGAGCTGTACATTGCCTGCAGGATTTTAATATGATAGATGATAAATATTTTAGTAATGAAGCTATGATGAGCTATGCTCAGATATTTGTGATGATTGTAGGATTATTTGCATTTGGTTATGCATTTAATGAATATTTTGAACAAGATGATGTGATTGTAGATTATAGTCAACAAAAGAGTTTGTTTAGTATTTTTGGGGAATTTTTAATTGGAGGACTAGAAGAAAATATGGTAAGTGCTCAAGTTACTGGAGAGGGATGTTGTGCAGTGACTAATTCAGGTAATACATGTCAGACAACTTCACTTGCAGATTGTAATCCTGATTTTCAATCGGCCCCTACCCAATGTGAGAATACAGAATTTTGTGAACCTGGATGTTGTATTAGTCCTGAAAATGGATTGTGCAATAGAAAAACTTCAAGAGCAGATTGTCAACAAGCTGGAGGAACTTTTGAAAGAGGGGAATCTTGTAATGTTCAGGAGTGTAGATTAGGTTGTTGTATTGTTGGAGGGGAAAGTATTTGGACGACTGAATCTAATTGTGAATTTGAAGGTAATACTCAGAATAGAGATTTACCTACAGACTTTCGAAATGACATAGAGACAGAATTGCAATGTCTATTTATTGCTGAAGCTAATAAGGAGGGTGCTTGTGTATTTGATTCAGAAGAAGGTGAAACTAGGTGTGTAGCAACTAGTTTGGATGATTGTTTTCAAAGAACCGGAAGTGAAGCTAACTTTATAGCAGACACATTTTGTTCTAATCCAGATTTGAATACTACTTGTGAAGCTCAGGACCATAAAGGTTGCTTACCTGGTGAGGAGGATGTATTCTTTTTTGATAGTTGTGGGAATAAGGAAGATGCAGCTGAAGATTGTGATTTTTATAGGGGAACTTATTGTGGGAAAGAATTAACAGATTATACCTGTAAGGATATAAGATGTGATATAGATGGAGATGGGATTAAGGATCGCGAGAATGGTGAGTCCTGGTGTAGTTATGATGCTAATGTTGGAGATGGAAAAGATACTGGTGGGAGTCGCCATATAAAACATATTTGTAATATGGGGACAGAGAGGGTTGCACCATGTCAAGATTTTAGAAATGAAATATGTGTTCAAGAAGATGCAGGGATAGATGGGGGAACATTTAGTCAAGCTGCTTGCCGAGTGAATCAATGGAGAAGTTGTTTAGATTTGAATAAAATAAAAGATGAGGGTAGTTTGAAAGAAAAATGCGGATCTAATCCAGATTGTTGGAGTAAGGATATTGACATGTCAGGAAGTTTTGCATTTAGTGTATGTTTGCCAGAATTTCCCCCTGGATTTGATTTGTTGCCAGATAGTTTATATGATGAAAATGGAAATTTAAATGAAGCTGCATATTATGAAGCTAGTCCTTCAGATGGGATATGTGACATAGCTAGTTTGAAATGTACAGAAACTTGGATATGTTCTATATTTGGATGCGTTTGTCAAGATAATTGTGATTGTCATACTGCAAAGTTTACTAGAGAGATGAATGATATGTGTACTGCGCTGGGCGATTGTGGATCATATATTAATTACTTAGGTGAAGGGACTGATACGGGATATGCAGTAAGAGCGTCAGGAGGATCGGCCCCACCAAGACTAACAAGCGATCAAATGAATCATCAGAGATATGCTACTCAACCAGCAAACCCAATCCCACCAGGAGATTTGGCATTTTTTGAAACATTAAATCCAGGATTGTTAACTGCAGTAAATAGAAGAAATAATGAAAGTTTAACTCCTTTTGAGAATGAATTATTAGGTGCTGCAGGAGCTTTTGGAAGTCCATTGTTACTTGAAATATTAAAACAGGGGGCAGATAACGAGAGTGATTTAGAAAACATAAATAGTTTGTCTGCAGGTTCAGTCGGACTTTCAAGATTTACTGGTGCAATAAGTAGTGCAAAAGCAGGGATCTTAGCTCAGATAGGAGAGTTTAATGATGATAAGCAAGATTTTTCAATGATAGCCGCAATGATTGCTGGGTTAATTGCATTTGCAATTACAAGTAGTATATTGATAAGCATGGTAGCAGCACTCTTGGGTTTCTTGCTAGGGTTGTTTTGGATAAAGAAGGTAGATATTTACTTTAGTTGTTTCCCATGGGATCCTCCAGATGGCGGTGAAGATTGTAATAAATGTAATTCACTAGATGTGCCATGTACTGAATATAGATGTGAAAGTTTAGGGCAATTATGTAAATTGATAAATGAAGGAACTGGGAATGATCTTTGTGTTGCAAAGCCAAGTAATGAAACTATCCCAGTTATACAGCCTTTTGAAACTGCAATTACTGAAGGATTTAAGTATCATAATGTTGGGCTTGATGGATTTGAAGTTGTCAATGCTAGTGACGAAGGCTGCCTAGAACCTTATGAACCTGTAGATATAGGAATTAAAGTTGAACCATTTGCAAAGTGTAGAATTGGGCCAGACCCTGAAGCAACTTTTGAAGAAATGTTTGATACATTTGGACCTAAGGGAAATAATATTCTTCCTGCACACCTGATGAAGTTGTTCTTCCCAAGTCCGGAGGCTTTTAGAAATGTTTATAATTTAACTGATGAACAAGTTAGGACACTAGGTAAGCAGGACTATTATGTGAAATGTAGAACTGCTAGTGGGAAGGTTAATCCTCAGCCATATCATTTGGAAACTTGTATAAGGCCTGGGCCAGATTTGACTCCACCTAGAATAAGTATTACTCGACCTGTAAATGGGAAATATATTAAACATGGGACTACTGAACAGGATTTGATAATTTATGTTAATGAACCAAGTCAATGTAGATATGATACTGAGGATTTGGAATTTGATCAGTTGGAAAATAGTTTTGAATGTGATACAAATCCAGCAAATTATACACTTTATGGGTTAGGATGTTCTGCTACATTAACTGAACTAGATATTAATCAGAAGTTCTATATTAAATGCCGAGATACCTCAGAAAATATGAACACCAATGAAGAGAGTTTTATTTATGAAGTTAAGAAAAGTGAGAGTGAGCTGTTCATTGATGAAATTATTCCTAGACTAAATGAAGTTATTGAATCTGGAGTAAATAGGGCTACTGTTAAATTAAGAGTTTTAACTAGTGGAGGGGCAGATAGGGGAGAGGCGCTATGTGAATGGAGTGGATTTGGAGGAGATCTATTCTTGTATGAGAATCAAAATGGGTCAAATGTACATGAATATGAAGTTGACTTGCCAGGAAATACATATGAATTAAATTTCATGTGTGAAGATCAAGCAGGAAATACTGCAAGTAACAGCACCACATTTAAAGTAAAGATAGATAAATCAGGGCCAAAGATTGTAAGAATTTATTTTGATAGTGGCTTAAAGGTGGTTACTAGTGAAGATGCTGAATGTAGATTTAGCTTCTTGAGGAATTTTAAATTTGAAAATGCTACAAAAATGGGAAGTGATGGTCAAAATCATTTCGCAGGATTTATTCCAAAAACTTACTATGTGCAATGCCAAGATGAATTAGGAAATAAGGGAGGGAAAATAAGAGTTAAGCCCTATGTTTCATAGGGGAATTTTTTCAAAATTCCCTATACCATCTTTTGATGAAATTTCCTTTGAGAAATAATATCTATCAAAATATTGTAAGATTAAATTTATAAACAAAACATACGTTAAATGAGAGATACTATGATCAAAAAAAGAGGGCAGGTTAGCATATTTATAATTTTAGGAGTTTTAATAGTAATTATATTGATAGTAATATTTTCTCGTGATGCAGGATTTAATGTAATTTTTAGTGCGCAATCTCCTTATCAAGAAATTGAGGCTTGTGGTCAAGAAGCTGTAGTTGAGGGTCTAGGAATTTTAAGTTTACAGGGAGGAGTAATTGAACCACAAAATTATTATTTATATCAGGGAAAGAAAATAGATTATATTTGCTATAGTGAAAATGAATATGAAAATTGTGTGATGCAGAAACCTATTTTGACGAATACTATTACTGAAGAGTTGACAAGTTATTCTGAGCCCCTAATTAAAAATTGTTTGAATTCAGTACGGAGTAGTCTGACGAGTCGTGGCTATACTGTGAGTATGAAAGAGCCTGAAATAACAATTGAACTAGTTCCAGATAATGTACTTGTAGATATGGATATAGATTTGAGAATTGAGAAGGAAGGTGTTGAAAGTTATAAGAATATTAGGACAGGGATTAAATCTAAAATTTATAATTTTGCATTAATTGCAGGATCAATAAGTCAATGGGAAACTAGATATGGAGATAGCGAAACTTTGAATTATATGTTATATTATCCTAGCTTGAAAGTTGAGAAGAAAAAACAGGGTGAAGGAAGTACAGTTTATGTTTTAACAGATAGAGACTCAGATGAAAAATTTTATTTTGCGAGTAGGAGTATTGCTATTCCGGCAGGGTTAATAATATGATGGAAATTAAAAATTTCCAAACATTCCAACTCCTAAAAATGGAAGGAGCTATAATATTATGAAAAAAATATTAATGTTAAGTTTTGCGATTGTGATTTTGTTAGCAAGTGCCACTCTTGTTTTAGGGCAGGCTTCAAACTTTTGTTGTGAGAGAACACAATCAGGTGCATGGTGTCAGAATAGTCAGCAGGATCAATGTGATCCTGATTTTCGTGGAACGCCTACGAGTTGTGATGCTACAAGTTATTGTAAACTAGGAGTTTGTATAGATAGTGCTGAAGGATTATGTATGGAGAATACACCTCAGAAAGTTTGTGAAATTTCTAAGGGAACTTGGGTAGATGATGAGACTGAGGAAATTCCTCAATGTAATTTAGGTTGTTGTACAATAGGTAATCAAGCTAGTTTTGTTACATTAACTAGATGTAAGAGATTGAGTTCAGTTTATGGTCTAGAAACAAATTTCAGAACTGATATTGCGGACGAAGCTGCATGTATATTGACTGCATATTCAACTGACACAGGAGCATGCGTTTTTGAAGAGGAAGATGGGAGCCGAGGATGTCGAATGACAACAAGAGGAGATTGTAGTGTTGCAACTGGAAATGGAACAGCAACTGGAGAATTTTTTGAAGAATATTTGTGTAGTGCAGATGAACTTGCTACAGACTGTGGACCCACTCAAGAAACTATTTGTTTAGAAGGACGTGATGAAGTTTACTATAAGGATAGTTGTGGGAATTATGCTAATATTTATGATGCAGATAGAGTATATAATAGGGATCCAAGTTATTGGCAGAAAATAGTTCCTAAGGAACTAAGTTGTAATTTTGATGATAAAAAAGGGAATGCAGGAGATAAGAGTTGTGGGAATTGTAATTATTTGAGTGGGAGCATATGTAAGAATGGTGTTGCAGTATTAGGGGATAATATTTGTAAAGATTTGAATTGCTATGAAACTGAGAATGGAGATGATTATAAGAATGGGGAGAGCTGGTGTGTTAATCAGGGGACTTTTGACAATGGTCAAGATACTGCAGGAAGTAGATTCTTTAGACATGTTTGTGTTCATGGAGAGGAAACAATAGAAGCATGTAGTGACTTTAGAAATGAAGTTTGTATTGAAGAAAGTTTAGATAGTTCTTATGGAGAATTTACTGAAGCAGCATGCCGAGTGAATAGATGGGTAGATTGTATTGATCAATTGGAACAAGATGATTGTGAGAATGGTGATCGAAGAGATTGTTACTGGAAAGAAGGTTACCATTATGATGGAAGTAATAGGCAAACTAGTGGTGGGGCTGGGGAGACAGTAAGTGATACAAATACTGCAAATCAAGGATTTGATGGAGTTCCTGATACTCAGACAGGCGCAAATCCGGCTGCAAATCCAGAATTAGCAGAGAGCGATCCTGAGCGAGAGAACTCCGGGATATTAGTTGGTGGAAATGGAATTTGTTTACCAAGGCATCCACCGGGACTAGAACATTGGGGCGAGGGTAATGCGCAAGACATATGTAGTTTAGGTAATTCACGACAGACAGTTCATTTTGAAGCAGGATTATTTGGAGACCCTGAATGTGCAGAGAACTGTGAAGTTCTTACAGCAGATTGGGTTAACGAAATGAATGAGATATGTTATAGTTTAGGAGATTGTGGTAATTTTGATAACTTGGCTGGTCGAGGAACTGATGATGGAATTGTAGTTAAAGATAATGGAGTAAGGCGAAAGATAAGTCAAGGAATAGTTGGTGAGGCTGCAGGATCAGGTAGTGAAGATAGTGGATTTTTAGGGGGGCTTTTTGGATAAAAACCTTTGGTTTTTAAGAAAAAAAATGGGAAAAATAATACAAAAAAAAGATGAGGGAAATGGGAAACTTAGAGGATTAGGAAAGAGGGCTAGTACTCATAATAATCTTAAGGCATATTTTATGATCTTTAATATGGTTTTGGCCATTGTGGCTTTTAGTGGAATGTTGGGTGCGCAAGATTCTGAGGCTAGGGCCGGAGGAGATGATATAGTTCCAGGCTTAACTCCTTCAACTACCCCTACTGCTGCTACCAGTAGATTTACACAGCAAGCTACGTCTTCAGAGGGGACCGATGTTGCTCAGAAACAAAAAGCAAAGGGGGATGCAGGATCTGGCGAATCAAATACAAGAACTACAGATAATGGGGGGAGAAGAGGGGTAGCTGGAGGTGGTGCAGGCGGTGGAATATTTGGGAATTTTTTGAATAATGAAGTATTAGGAAATGCTATTTATTGGGGAGGGGCAGGTGCAGGATTGTTTGGAACTATAGGTGCACTTGCTGGAGGAGATGATGGGGCACAGTGGGGAGCAGTGGCTGGTGCAGTTGGTGGAGCAGTAGTTGCATTTGCTCAGGGAGCGGGACTAGATCAAACAACCTCTTTAGTTATGGGATTAGTAGCTGCAGGTTTAATATTTGCATTTACATATAGTGAAGCAAGTACAGAAATTACTGAATTTTATTGTTTACCTTGGCAGGCTCCAATAGGTGGAGGAGATTGTGAAATATGTAATGATTTTGAAGAATGTAGTGAATATACATGTCGAAGTTTAGGTCAAGCTTGTCAGATAGTAAATGAAGGGACGCAAGAACAAAGATGTGTTTGGCAGAATCCTAGTGACGTGAACAGTCCAATTATTGAATTTACTGAAGTAAGCCGTGACCACACCTTTAGGCCTGATAAAAGTATAAGGCCTCCAGCAACTGGAGTAATAATAAAACCAGAAAGTGATGAATGTGTTCGAGCATTCTTCCCATTGGCATTTAGTTTTGAAACAAATGAACCTGCACAATGTAAGATAGATTATAATCTAACAGTAGGTTATGAAGAAATGAATTTCTTCTTGAATGGAAGTAATCTTTATACCTATAATCATAGTGAGAAATTATCTTTACCTGGACCTGAAGCCTTAAATGCTGAAAATCCAGAACTAAAGAATAATGGAGAGTATACATTATTTGTAAGATGTCAAGATGCAAATGGGAATTTCAATCAAGATGCATTTAGTGTTAATTTTTGTGTTGAACCTGGACCTGACACCACTCCGCCAATAATTGCTGAAGTAAATATTCCATCAGGCAATCCAGTAAGATTCAATCAGAGTGATTTTGATTTAGAAGTTTATGTAAATGAACCTAGCGAGTGTAGTTGGAGTAGAACTGATCAGAGTTATGAAAATATGGAACAGATAATGGATTGTGATACTAGAATCTTCCAGATGAATAATAAAAATTTGTATACATGTCGCACTACATTAACTGGAATTCAAGATAGAAAAGAGAATGAGTATTTTTTTAGATGTAAGGATCAGCCTACTGAGGAAGAAGGAGATCGTAATGTTAATACTCAAAGTTATAATTATGTTCTACTAGGAACTCAGCCACTAAATATCTTAGAAGTATTACCAAATGAAACTATTAGGGGGGCTGCAGATGTGTTACCTGTTGAATTAATGATTATGACAGATAATGGACATGATAATGGTAATTCATTATGTTATTATTATAATGATGTTGATAATAGTCCTCCACTATCTGAAGAAGATTATGTATTGTTCCATGAGACAAAGAGTAGCACACATGTGCAAAGACAAGATTTGACTGAAGGTACATACACCTATTATTTCAAGTGTGTTGATTTGGGAGGTAATGCAGATTATGATTCAACTAATTTTAGAGTTGAAACTGATAGGAGTAGTCCTGAAGTAATTAGGGTGTATAAGGATACAGAACTGAAGATAATTACTGATGAAAAAGCTGAATGTACTTTCTCAAACAATGATTGTAATTTTGAAATTGAATCTGGAATTGCCATGAGTAGTTTTGATAATTATATCCATACTAGTGAATGGCAATTGAATAAGAATTATTATATTAGATGCAAAGATAGGCATGATAACCAACCTTTCCCTAATAGTTGTTCAATAGTTGTTCGACCTTCTCAAACTGAAGCTGTTGGAAGTAATGATGGTTTCTTAGACTTTGGGTTTTAGAAAGTATCTACAAATTAATTTTAATAAATTATCTTGGTAATGTCTAGAGAATAACTTAAGCTACTTGGTCTAGAATTTTTAGTATGTTGAATGGATTCAATGATTATTAGGTGCCTTAGATTTTAAAGCTATTTATACCATATTATTGGTATTTTATATCTTAGAAAGTTTTAAATATACCATATTATTGGTATTTTTATGGATATTGATAAATATTTTGATAATGATTATATTAGTAAAATAGTTGAAACTGAACTGGATAGATATATAACTTTTTTTAGTGTTTCATATCAAGAGAACTTAAATCATAGTAGGTTTGTAATTGAGAATTATCCTAGATGGAGTATAATATCTGGATATTATGCAATGCATGACATAACAAAATTATTTCTTGTAAGGAAGTTTGGAATTAAAGTTGATAATAAAGTTCATAAAACAACTATTAATATATTGAGAGAATTGGTTGAAGATAAAGAAATTTTAGAATTGTTAGAGTTTGGATATGATGAATTTATTAAAATGACAAATGACTTGGCCGAAGCCAAAGAAGAGAGGTTGAAATCACAATATTATACTGGTTCTGAATTTATGAAAGAAGAATATGCTAAGAAAGCTAGTGAGTTTTATGAGAATATTGTTAGCCCTTTTGTTAATAAGATTAATAGGAGGTTAGGATGATATCTAATATCTTTGATAGAAATATAGTGAGAGTATTAAGTTATTTTCTTATTAGTCCTGGTAGCAGATATACTAGGAAAGATGTTAGGGATAAAACTGGAATGAACAATGTTCCATTGGATAACACCTTACACAAATTATTAAGTTTAAAAATAATTATTAAAGAAAATAATTTATTGAAAATTAATAATGATAACATATTCAAGGAGTTACTAGAATCTATAAGAAAAGAGTATATGTATTATAATGTCCCGCATAAAATTTTTAATTTATTGATTGAAATATCTGATAAAATAGGAGTAATTGATGATGTTAAAAAAGTATATCTATTTGGGAGTTATTCTAAGTTAATTTATCATGATAAATCTGACGTTGATATTGCTGTTGTTTTTAATGTTAATATTAAGGACAGAAATAGGATTGAAGGTAAAATTCAGAAAATATTTAAAAAAATTTATAAAGGGATTGAAGTTCACTTTTTTTTAGATAGTGATATGAAGAAAAAGGACCCATTAATTAGAGATATAATAAAGAATGGAAAAGAACTGGTTTAGAATGTTTTATATAGATATTTCTATTGAGGGTATGATGAAGAGAGGTAAGTTGGGTCAGATTACACCAATAATAATTGTTGCAATAGTTTTAGTTATAGGGTTTGGGATTTATTTTGTTATTCCTGAAGGGCAGATTGAGAAAGTGGATCCTGATGTAGAACCAATATATAATTATGTTCAGGGATGTTTGGAGGAGAGTGCGAAAAGTGCAGTTTTAGATATCGCCTCTCAGGGAGGTTATTTTAGTGTACCTGAAGAAAATTTTAATGGATTCCCATATTATGTTAAGAATGGTAGGAATTTGCGACCCAATAATGATGTGATTGGAAATTCCCTTTCAGAATATGTTGGATTAGCAGTTTCATTTTGTTTGAAGGATTTTAAGGATTTCCCAAGTTTTGACGTTAGTGGAAATGAGATTGAAGTTAATGCAGTTATCACAGATCAAAGGGTTGATTTTACTGTTAAATACCCTTTGAAAATTACAAAAGAAGATAAGGTATTTGAGGTTGAAAATTTTAAATATATTGTAGATGCTAGATTAGGCACAATGATTAACCTGGCAGAATTACTAGTTAATGATCAAATAGAACACTCGATAAGTCTTTGTTTAAGTTGTGGGCAGTTAATTTCTACTGAATATGAAATGGCATATAATAATTTGAATTTGGGTGATGGGGATTTTTTGCATTCTATATCAGATAATAAGATTAAGATTAATAATGAACCCCTGGAGTTTAATTTTGCAATGAAATTGGAGGTTGGTGGATGAGGAAGGTAATTTTTTTTGTTTTGATTTTATTACTGATGCCAGTAGTTTTAGCTGAAGGTGAAATTACTACTAAGAATCTTGCAACATTGCACCAGAGATTGAAATCAGGATTTATTGATAATGTTCCGGGAGTTGTTGTAGATGGACTTATATTTGAGGAAAAAACTTTTTTTGAAATTGGTGAAAAAACTGATGGAACAGTAATTCTTACCTATAAAGGACAAGTTGGAGATGATGAAAAGATAATTGGGGGAGATCATGGAATAAAAATATTTACTGAGGGAGATAGAAAAAATCCAGAAAGTGCATTTATATTGGGAAAGGGATCTGAATTAAGATATAAAGGGGGGAAATTGGTTAAGGCTGATATTAGAGTTCCTGTATGTAAGGGAGATAATCAAATAGGAAGTCTAGCATGTAATTTAGAACATGGGAATAGAATTAAATATAAATTAGGAGATTATGAATATCCTGTTAAAGATGGTTCTAGGATAGAATATGGGGTTACTGGTGAGGGAGAAGATAGAAAGGAGACAGTTACCATAACTCTACCTAGTGAAGGGAAAATAAAGCCTCCAAAAAAGGTTGGAGATGGGGATAGTAATCCTGTTGTTAGTTATAAGTTGGAAGGTAAGGAGGGATACTTAGATCTTTATGGGAATAAGATTTCTAGATTTGAAGATAGATTTAGTTTTAGTGTTTATTATGATACTGAATTTGAAGGATTTTATATGGATAGTGGTGCGAGGATTGAAAATTTTAATTTTAATCACTTGAGAACTGATAAGGTTTATTTATTTGAAGAAGATTATATTGTCGAGCCTGGATCTGATTTTGATAGTTCATATCTTGTATTGAAAAAAGATACAACAATGAAAATGGTTGCTCCAAAAGGAAAGAGAGGTTATGCTATAGAGTTTGTGAATTATGATAAAGATATGAAAGCTTATGGAGGCATTAAATGGGATAAAGATAAGCAGGGGGAAAATGTTTGGTATGTGCATGGTAGTGGAAAGGATCCTGAAGGTAAGGAGTTTACGGGATATAGTAGTGTTATAATTGATCCTGTGGAGAGTAAGAAGAGAGGGAAAGTTTTTGCTAAGACCAAAGGTCCTTTTTCACATATTAATAGAAATAGATTTGTACATTTAAATGAAAATCGGGGACAGAAAGGTATAAGGGAATATTATTTTACGGGGAAATCTAAGATAGATGTTGGTAGCGGGAAATTTCTTGAAAGAGATTTTACAGATTCTGATGAGGCCTCACTAGTTACCCAGATAGACTTTAAGGGGAGTGATGGTAATGACATAGTTGTTGAATTTGAAGTTAAAGAGAATGGGATACCTGTTAAGAAAAAATTAACATTGACAGATGCATTTATTGATGATGCTGGAGGAGTAATTACTACCAGAAGTCCTGAGGCTCAAGGATTATTTGAAACAGATAATTTCTTTGATATGAATAAGAAGGCGAGGGATGAAGCTATTGCCCAACTCAATTCAAATGTGCAGGTTAGTAAAATACTTGTAGATAATGGTGCGCAGAAAAAGTTGATTGAAGCTGCAGATGCTAGATTGAAAAAGATTGAGGCGGCAAAGAAGGCAGCTGCTCAGCAAACTGAGAAAGAGGAAGGATTTCCAGATTTTTTAAAGAACGCTAATATACCTGCCACAATTGTAGAAGATTTAGATAAGGCCACTAATGACCCGCAGGAAGGTGCATTTATTAAAAGTGTTGCAAAAGGTAAAAGTGATACAATAGCAATAATAATAAGTTCTTCATCCTGTAGATTATGCCCTGATTATATAACGCAGGCTAGGACTGGAAGTCTGGGTGGAAATGTTTATGAAATGAAGGATGATCCTTTTCGACTAGTTAGAGGAGGTTTAGCCAAGAAAGGGATTAAAATTGGAGACACTGTACTAAGTTATCCTAGCACTATATTTATTGATACTAAAACTGGAACTGTTAAGGATTTTAGGAAAGGGGCATTGGGAACCTCTGATTTAAGAAGTTATTTCCAATAAAAATTATTTATTACTAGAAGTTATTGTAAATCTACTTTGCTTCTGTAACTTTGAATGGTTGGTAGAAATGATTATCCTTACCATCATAGGTTACTGAAAAAAGATAATCTCCTGCAGGTAATGGTTTGAATCTCATTTGTGCAACTCCATTAGCATCTAGAGTATCACTCCATCCCTCTATTACCTTGAACCCACGACCTATAATTCCTGCTTCAACTTCAAAAGATTCATTCTGTTTGGCATGACAAACACCATAGATTGTATCGTTAGTAGTATATGTTTTTCTATTAGGGTTATTGTGTTCTGATAGTTTTATAGTTTTATCCTCATTAAGATCTTCCCATCCAGTTGAAACAAATGTTGCAGGATATTTATTATTAAATTGATTCCATGCAAGATCATTATTTTTACCACGTTTTCTTTTGTCTTCAAGACAGAAAGCTCTTTCATCCCATAGTTTTCCATCTAAGCAGAATCTTGCTGTATATTTTCCTTGTCCGAATTCATCTATCCATTCTCTTGGATCTATAGATTCATGTTCAGTTACAAAATCTTTGCCAATCCTTCCAACCCTCGGTTTTAATTCCTTACCTTTCGAATCAAGTAATTGTATTTGATAGCTTCTTCCCCTTATCCCTGGAATGGGGAGATACATACCAAATTGAATTTCTCTATCGGAGGAATCATAAGTAGATTCATTTGGATTAACAAATTCTGAAAAATGATATCTATTATCTCTGTCTCTGTCCTCCCATCCTGCACTCACAAATGTTTGAGGAATATCATCAAAATCTATTCTTCTTACCTGAGTTTGTAGTTGTCTGTTGTTTCTGATTTCATTAACTATAATATCTAATTGTCTATCGTGAGATCTTCTAAAAGTATGATCTGCTAGAAAGTGTTGGAAATTGCCCATCCCTATCTGGAATCTTAGATCTCTAACATTTCTTGCTGGTAAAATACCTGAATGCCATAATCTCCCCATTGATCTGAATCCTACTCCGTAGTTTCTTAGTTGTCTAGGAGAAAGATCTTGGGCTTCAGCTTCTGCAGGAATTAGAGAAGGTGCCGCGATTGCTGTGGCAGCTGCAGCTAGAAATCCTCGTCTTGATGTCTCTTGATCTGCCATTTTATCTAAAAATAAGAGCTAAAATCGGTATTTAAATCTTTCTTTTTGTTGTTACTCCTTAGTTGTTATTAAAAAATCCAGTTTTATTATGATCTAGATCTCTAAGAATCTCTTTTGTTGTCGAGGGGGTTAAGATAAAAATGTAGCAGAAAATCGTGGGAGGGTTTAAATAATTAAATTGGTAAATAGCTGTATGAATAAAAGAGGACAGATATCTGTTTTCATAGTCGTAGCTATAGTTATAGTAGCAGGGCTTTTGATATATTTTAGTTTGAGAGAAGGTCCAACAGTCTCAGTTAATCCTGAAATAGCTCCAGTGTTTAATTTTGTACAAAATTGTGTAGAGAAATCTACACTAGATGCAGTTTATCATATTGGGCAATATGGGGGATATTATGTGATTCCTGAAAAAGTTACCACCTCAAAAATTCCTATTTATGTGGATAATGGAAAAAATTTATTACCTTCAAAAATACAAATTGAAAAGGAACTTTCTGATTATATTGAAAATAGATTATTTTTTTGTACAAGAAATTTTGTTGACTTTCCTACCTTTGAGATAGATAGTTCAGAAGTTGAAAGTTTGGTTACAATAGAAAATGATAAAATAAAGTTTGATGTTAGATATCCTCTGAGAGTTTCTACGGATGGAAAGGTGTATGAAATAAGTAATTTTGAATATGAAGTGGAGTCAAGATTATCTGAAATATATGAAATTGTAGATTATATCATAGGTGATAAATTAGAAAATTCTAAGAGTTTGTGTGTTACATGTTTGTATCAACTTGCTCAAGAAAAAGAGATAGTTGTTCTAATAAATAAGGACCCTTTTGATAAAAAAATTTTAATATTTACATTGATAGATGGAAAGGATAGACAAGAAGGGGAAGAGTATGTTTATTACTTTGCTGTCAGAGGTGAAAATGGGTAGGAAATATTTACTTTTTGTGTTTGTATTTATATTTTTGGGATTAATTTTAGTTAATGGAGTAGATGATAGTTCATTATCATTAAGTTTTGGAGGGGAGAAAAGCATGTTTGCAGACGGAGAAGATTTTCAAAATTTTGTTTTTGATAAAAATCAGCAATTAGATATTACTAATGAATATCCTGATGGGACTAAGAAAAGTATTACTGTAAAAAATTTGCAGAAAGTTGGAGATGAAGACCCCACCCTTAAAATTGATAAAGAGGGTAAAGTTATTGCTGCTAAATTTAAGGTAGGGACTCCTGGAGATTATTTAATTGGAGATAGCATTATCAATCTCCCAAAAGGTGCAGTTGTTTTATTAGATGAAGATAGTAGTAATGCAAGAATAAGTTATCCTTCAGACCAACCGCTACCTTTGATTGATACTTCATTGTATGAGGGAACAGAATATAGTTACACTTTTATTAATGAAGATAAGCGAATTAATTTTGGAAATGGGAATATTCTAGAAGGGATTGGGAGAGTCTCTTATGATAAATTTGGTTACTATATTGAGAATGAGGGGAGTGCATATTATAATAATCTAGAAATTTATAATAATGGGGGGAAAGCTTATGTGGACTTTCTTGGAGAGTATAAGAGAAATTATGAAGGTTCATATATTTCAATTGGGGATAGGGTAGTTACAGGTTCAAAGGTCCCATTAGGTGGTCCTGTAATTAACTTCTTGCCTGGAAATAAGTATATACCAAGAATTGATCAAGATGATAATTTTGCTATGTTTGCATTTAGTGAAGATGGAAATGAAGGGATTGCGGAACTGGTTATAGGGGAGGATGGGGAAACTCCTATCTTTGGATCTTTGAATGGTTTTGCTACACACTTTGATACTCAAGCTTTTATCTACCAGTATGAAGATCAGAGCATACATTGGTTTGATGAGGGAACTAGTCTAGCGGGAGTTGATTCAAAGCCTACGGGAACTCCAGTATTAATGGAAAATTATAAGGGTACTTTTGATGATCCTGAACCAATTGTTGTTGATGATGAGGGGAATAATGTTTTCTTGGCTATTGGTGAGGGAATAGAATGGGGTAAGGGATCTAATCCAGAATATATTGAAACAAATGTGCACTACCCAGGATATCCAAATGTTTTGAAGGGTTTCTCTAGAAACTATTTGTATTATGATATGCAAACTCCAGAGAGTTTTAGAAGTTATTTTAATGGGAGAGTTACTCTTACTGATCAGAAAGGGACAGCTAGGAATAATTATAACTTAAGAAGGTTGGCAGATGTTTTAGAACAATTTCCTGAAGATTATTTTCAAAGTTTGAATCATGTGAATATCGTTATTGATAGAACCTTGGCAGGATATAGGGTTGCAGGAGGATATGCTACTCATTCTGGAGATCCTAGTTATGGTGAAGCACATTTTGCCATAGATGATCTTTCTACAGCGATTCATGAGTTGGGGCATACTTATGATTTTACGAGGGGGAATGCATTTAATAGTGACTGGAGAAGTGTGGGATATGAACCTAGCGGATCTAGAGGAAATCTCTTTGGAGGGCCCTCAGATGGTTTTGCATATGAATATGGAAGATCAAATTGGAGAGAAGATGTTGCAACAACAGTACAGATGACTTTTGATCAGGGATATTATACAGATTTAGTAACCACTAATCAACATGCACCAATATACCGTGGAAAATTAGCTGCATTAAATAAACATGGATTCATTTCAGATAGAATTTATGAATCAATAATGGATCGCGCAGGTATTGATTCTAGTCAAGAATCATTAGATAGCTACATTATTGAGGCTCAAAGGTTTACAGGGAGGAGAGGATGAGAAGCAAATATTTTTTAATCGTTTTAGTTATATTTTTAATGGGTTCAGTTATAGCTCAACCATATAGTTATAATTTTAAAATTGATATAGAAGAGAAGAAAATTGAATCATTTTCTATTGATTTAATTCAGGGAGAGGTTTACAATTATAATGATTTTATTTTAGAGGATTATAGATTGGAAATTAAAGACGTTAGTAGAAATGTATTGCATGAATTGAATTTTGATATTCCATTTAATCAAGAGAAGTTAGGAGTATATGCTCCTTATTTTGAAGATGCACACCGCGCTGTTATTTATGATTCTGAAAATATGGAAATAGATAGTATTTTGGTTAGTCAATATTCTAAGAGAGGATTTAATATTAATGATTTTAATGGCAATGTTATTTTGGATGAAGAAGAAATATCAGGAGATAATGTAGTTAGAAGGCCAGATGAAAATTCTTCTGTAGATCCAATTGTTGCAGGGTTAGGAGTTTTGTTAGTTTTGTTGATAGGGTTGTGGGTAGCGTTGCTTAAAAAGAAAAATTAAGGATTATTTACTTGCTAGACGATTTGAATCCCCATTTTCTAGATATGTTAAATGGGTCTCAGTTCCTTCCCTTTCTAGATCTTGAATTTCGGGAAAGGGTTCTCTTAATCTTTTATTGAGCCATTCCCCGTATGCTGCAACTATCTTTTCATCTCTTATTGGTTCTTTATCTGGATCTCCAATTAAATTTTCATCAAGATCATAGGATCTTATATCTATTGAATCTCGCGTTGAAGTAATTACTAATTGAGAATTTGGGAGGTAATGTGGTTGAACAGCTTCTGAGATCAAATTTCTTAAAATTAGGGTGTTGCCTTGAGAATAATCTCCTGAAAACTGGTATGAAGTTGAACTATCTACAAAAAATTTGACAAAATCAGATCCAACAATATTTGGTGAGTCTCTATCAGTCTGTCCCATTATCTTTGCGAATTTAAATAGCTTTTCAGGAACATCTAATCGTGCAATTAACGTTGTATTGCTAACAGGTATTGGATCATTAATTGTAGTTGGGTCAACCTCAAGAAATGCGCTCACTGTAGAATATCCATCTTGTTCAAAAAGGATTCCACCTGGTTTGTTTAATTTAATATATTGGGGTAGGGGAATTTCTTCTTCAGGTTCTAGAGTATAAACCTCTTCAACTTTTTGTTCAATAGTTTCTTTTACAACTAATGGTACGCTAGAAGGAGGCAAAGGTGCAGCTTGTTCAGGACGTGTAAAAGAATAAAATAATGCAGCAGCAGTAAATGCAGCTAAAGGGGCTAAAAGCCATCTTTTTCTCATTGATATTATAGGTAAAAGTTCTTTATATAGGTTATTGTGATTAGTTTTATATAGTATAATGGCTAGTTTTCAGTATGAGAAATAAAAGGGGAGACTCGCGCCAGTACTTTGGAGTTGATAGAGTTATACCAAAGTCCAAACGTTCGCAGGAGACTCTCGGAATTGGATTTGGAGTTATATTCTCAATTATATTGATAGTGTTTTTTATAGTAATTGCTGGAATAGTAATTAAATCATTTTTAGATACAAAGAGTTGTGCGGAACTAGGAATTTTTACAGATCGATTTGGGAGTGAAGTGAAGAAGACTTGGAACTCTCAAAGTTTTAAGGGTCAATTTAAGGGGATCTTGCCTGGAAATATAGATTACGTTTGTTTTGCAAATTTAACTAGAACCATTCGTGGCCCATTTGAAGAAGAAGGATATGATATTGGATTATATGAGGGTAAAAGGGCAAACACTTTTTTCTATCCCACAAATAAGGCATGTGAGATGCCCTATATACAGATTAATCATTTAGATATAGAAAGAATTTCTGGAAGTAAAAATCCTAACTGCATTCCAGTTATTGATGGAAGAATTGTCATTGAACTTGAAAAAGGGTTGAATGATCGATTGGTTAATATTGATATATGATAAGGTTTTAGTATCTCTATATACAATTATCTGGAATTATCTTTGTGATTTAAACCACCTGATATCTTCTGAATTAGGTTCTCTAGAAGTCTTAAGGTAATATCCCCTCATGCCCATATGTGATTCTACTATATTGGGCCCACCATCTAAATTTGTATCAGTCATTCTTACCAGTGGGAATCCCATTTTAGTTTTTGTATTAGGATCTCCTAATGAATAATTTGCTAAAGCGTTTAGACCAATATATCCAGTCAGGACTATAGGCATTATGTGATTTCTTAATGTTTCTTTAATTTCCATTATACAATATTTTATCTTCTTGTTAAGATAAAAAAATCAGAAATTATGAATATTTAAATGTTCACATTGTAGAGATTTAATCAAATTTAAATAGTTTCAATTCTTTCTTCAATTATCAAAGAGGGTAAATGATATTAAGAAAAATACGAAATAAAAAAGGTATAGCTATGTCTTTTAATTGGATATTTGCGATACTTGCTGGAGGATTTATATTATTCTTGGCAATATTTTTTGCAGGGAAATTTATTCGAACGAGTGAACAGACACTATATACTCAAACTGCAGCAAGTTTGATAAGTTTATTTGATCCTCTTGAAACAGGATTAGCCTCGGGAAAAGCACATGAAATTGGATTTAAGAAAAACTCTAGAATTTATTTTGATTGTGAAGAAGATTTAGGATATTTTGGTAAACAGACAATTAGTTTTTCAGAGCAAACTTTTGGGGAGCGTTATGGGGAAAGGGGACAGAGAGTAAGTATAAGAAATAAATATATTTTTGCTGAAGAACTTATTGAGGCAAAAGAAATTTATGCTTTTTCAAAACCATTATTTATGCCGTTTAAGGTAACTGATTTAGTTATGGTAACTAGTCAACAAGATAACTATTGTTTTTATGGAAGTTCAGATAATGTTAGGGAAGATTTGGAGGGATTAAATATGAAGAATATTATATTTATGAATGGGACAAATGAGTGTGAGGGAACAAACGTATGTTTTGATGGAAGTTCAGGATGCGATATTAAAGTATTTGAAGATCAGGGATATTTGTTGAAGGATAGTAAAAGAGTTTATTTTGTGGGAGAATTAATTTATGGAGCTATATTTTCTAGCCCTGAAACATATGAATGTAATGTTAAAAGAATTAAAACTAAGTTTGATTCCTTAGCTCAAATTTATTTGGATAAGATTTCAATAATTGAAAGGAAGGAATGTAGTTCTAATATTGCTGGAAAGTTAGCTGCTATGCTGGGAGGCATTCAAGATTCTAGATCATTAATCGGTTTATTTATCTTGAGTGAGGATGTTGACTCAATAAATAGGCAGGCTAAATCTGGTTGCCAGGTTTACTACAATAACAATTTCGATATTTAGCAAGCTAAATATTGAACTCTTCCAAATTAAAAATTTGAGAACATTTAGACATATGATAAATAAAAAAGAACAAGGAAGGAATCGCATCCAAGTCCTAAAAAATCTTTTGAGATTTTTGGGACCTTCACCTAAGCTTGCTCAGCTTAGGATTCAGGAAATGGCATTCATGCTTTTAGCTGTGTTTTTATTTTTTACCCTTGTGGGATTGTTTGGTTTTGCAATAGTTTTTACAAATATTAGTGATGATGCTTCAAACATTAAAGAGGATAGGACATTAAGTTCAGTTACTAGTTTGGCAGATACTCCTGAAATGAGTTGTGTAGCTGCAAAGTCTAATTGTGTTGATGGAGACAAATTGATAAACTTGGTAGGGAAAGACATTTATCAAGAGCTGTGGCCATTTAGTAGTTTGAAAGTAATTAGATTTAGTGGGTTCCATAAGAATGAAAGTGAACTAATAGAATGTACCCGCGCTAATTATCCTAATTGTGATGTATTTTATATTTATGATAAAGAAGTTCAAAATGAAAGAACAGTAAGTACACACGTTGCTATTTGTAGAAAGGAACTTGAAAATGGGTTTACATATGACAGATGCGGGAATGCAAAAATAATTGCAGGGACAAAATTGGTGAATGTAGATGATAAATAAAAGGTACTCGCGCCAGTACTTTAATATCGGAAGCAATTTGACAAAGTCCAAACGCTCGCAACACGAGATCGTGGGGTTTGTATTGATAGTTTTGATTGTTAGTGTTATAGGAGTTATCTTTCTTGCAATTACTCTAGGGAGCCCTCCTCCTGAAAGGCAAAATAGTGTAGAAGTTTCAAATTTATTGTCTGCCACTATGTATCATACCACTACATGTGCGGTGAATTATATACCCCAATATAGGAGTGTTCAAGATTTAGTCAAAGAATGTTATAAAGATCAATCTGGGAATACAAGAGAATGTTTAGATGGGGGTGCAGTTTGTGATAAATTAGAAGAAGATCTAAAACAGATAATAAGTGGGAGTTTGGATGTCGGAGAAAATAATGTAAATAAAGGATATAATGTGGATGTTTATTTTGCATCAGATGATAGGGAAATTCAAAATAATTTAATCTTGCAATTTAATGATGGAAGTTTTTTAAATTGTTCAGCTATAGTTGGGGGCGGACATCCTATACCTGTAAGTAGTTTTGGGTTTGGAAGAATTGAAACTGAGTTAAAGGTTTGTAAAGGATAGTTTTATAGAATATATTTCTTTAAATAGATAAGTTAAGATATTTTGTTATAATAGGTGAGAAAAGAGAAAATGAAACATCAAAAAATTAGAAATTTTAGGCTCTTTCATTTTATGGGAGATAAAAAATGAAACATTATACAATAACTTCTGAATCTGTGACTGAAGGTCACCCCGATAAAGTGTGTGATCAGATTTCGGATGCAATACTTGATAATTTAATTGCTCAAGATCCTGAAAGTCGTGTTGCTGTAGAGTGTATGGTTACAACAGGTAGTGTTCATATAGCTGGAGAAGTTACAACAAAGGGGTTTGTAGATGCTCAAAGAGTTGCTCGACAAGTTCTTAAGGAAATTGGATATACAGATCCTAGGTTTGGTATGGACTGCGAAGATGCTGGAGTTTGGGTTGCTATTCATGGACAAAGTCAAGATATTAGTCAAGGGGTTACTGAGGGTCAGGGAGACGATAAGGAACAAGGAGCAGGAGATCAAGGAATGATGTATGGATATGCATGTAATGAAACTGAAGAATTGATGCCCTTACCTATAATGTTAGCCCATAAACTTACTCATAGATTGTCAATAGTTAGAAAGACAAATTTAATTCGTGGCCTAGGTCCTGATGGGAAGAGTCAAGTAAGTGTAGATTATAAAGATGGAAAACCTCATAGGGTAAGTGCAGTAGTAATAAGTAATCAACATTTAGAGGAAACAGACATAGAATATTTAAGAAATGAAATAAAAGATAAAGTTATCAATCCCATATGTAAGGGATTTATAGATGAAGATACTAAGATATATATTAATCCTACAGGGAGATTTGTTATAGGTGGGCCAGAAGGAGATGCGGGTTTAACTGGAAGAAAAATAATAGTAGATACATATGGTGGGGTTGGGAGACATGGAGGAGGAGCATTTAGTGGGAAGGATCCAAGTAAGGTAGATCGAAGTGCAGCATATGCAGCTCGTCATGTTGCAAAAAATGTTATAGGTGCAGGATTGGCAGATAAATGTGAAGTTCAATTAAGTTATGCCATAGGAATTGCTAAACCGACTTCGATAAATATAGATTGTTTTGGAACAAATAAAATACCAGAAGAGAAAATTGCAAAACTAATATATGATAATTTTGATTTAACACCGAGGGGGATAATTGAAGGATTGAATTTGAAAAGACCAATATTTCGAAAGACTGCAGCCTATGGTCATTTTGGTCGCGAAGAAGGTGATTTTAGTTGGGAAATGTTAGATAGAGTTGAAGTTTTAAAAAAAGGATTAAATGAAATAAGTCCCGTTAGCGAATCTAGTATATTGCAAGGACGTCCAGAAATTAATCCCAGTAGCATTGTAAATTCAGAAAATAATTTTAGCAGCGAGCATAAACTGCATTATTAGGATATAAATTATTAAAATTTCTAATTATTTATGAATTAATTATACCTAATCAATAATAAAAAAGTTTATAAATAAAAAGATATTATAAATCATATGAAAAAGTGTGTGTTAATGGTTTTTACCATATTGACTTTATTATTATTACCATCAATTCTAGCTGATGCTAGCATTAGTATAAAGACACTTCCAGATCACAGGGTTTCAGTTATTGTAAGAAATGCTGGAAGTTTAAGTACAGTTGACAGTTTACATAAGGATACAGGTTCAGCTACAGCAGTTAATCCAGATTATGTTATAGTTGACTATATACCTTCGATAAGTAATGAACAAATTGATTTGTTGGTTACATTGAAAAAAGATGGTATTGAAATATTAAAAGAGAAATTTTTTGAATTATCTACAAGTGATTTTATAAATATAAATATGTTGCCTGGTGATTCTGGAATAGTGGATAGTTTTGAAGAAATTGTGGAAGAGGTAGATGAAGAAGAAGTTGCAGAAGATGTAGAATCAGAAGAAGTAGTAATTGAAGAAACAGACGAAGGAGTAGAGGATGATGATTCTGTTGCAAGTCCAGGAATAACAGGTAATGCAGTTCAAGGAGTTAAGGATGTTTTTAGTTCAGGCACTCCGTATTATATTTTAGGAGCTATATTAGGAATATTTGCATTGGTATTTATTATTCAAATTGGAAGGAAGAAACTTGAGAGGGGATCAGACTTCAAGGTGGTTAAGTGGGGAGGAAATGAAGACAGAAGAATTGCTGATGCTGAAAAAAAATTGACAGAAGCAAAAAAAGAATTAGATGAAATTAATGTTAGAAAAAAGAAACTTACTCAAGCAAAAGAAAAGTTTCAAAAAGATCGTGAAGAGTTAAGAAGACTTGAAGAATAATTTTTTTGAGTAAATTTAATAGTTTTTTAATATTATTTATCATATGATATTAATATCATTTTAAAAAATAATTTTATAGATTAAAATAGCGTCGACAAAAATATATTTAAAAATTTTCTTACAAAATATTTATAAAGTAAAATGATTAAATAATGTTAATAAAAGTGTGTGTTAAAATGGATAAAATAGATAAGGTGTTTGGAGTTTTTTTTATAGCAGTTATGTTAGCAGTTGTTTTAGTTATGGCGACATCAACTCTTGAAAATCCAATTACTCGAGGGAATTATACTGATAATGTAAACTTCAGTATTAATACTACAATGCCTGCATCAATTAGTGCCACTATTTATTGGAATGAAAGTGGCGGTGCAGTAAACACAACTACAGTTTTATTAAATATTTCAAATTCTTCAGCTGATCAATTAGTTTTTACTAATGCAACAGTTAATCTTAATCTTCTAACAGATAAACCAGGATATAACTTCTCAATTACTGTTACAAATCTTACAGGAAGTACTGAGAATGTTTCAATTTTTACCGTTCGAGTAGGTAATGTTCCACCAAATACTTCTGCATTTATAGGAATTGCTTCAAATGAAAATCTTACTGATTCAATTACTCTAAATGTGACTGCAGATGATTTGGATGACAATGTTTCTTCAGTATTCTTTAATATTACTAATGGGACAGGTTAAGTTAACTATACTTTAGCTACTGGAAGCGGTATTTCATACTCACTTGTTGTAAATACTACATTGTTTTTAGATGGAATATATAATATTACTGCATGGGCTAATGATTCATTGTTAAATAACATGAATAGTACTAGAAAAATAACTACAATAGTGTTTGATAATACTATTCCAACTGCAACTGCTACCTGTGCCAATGTGGAATCAGGAAATGCATTTCCTTGTACTTGTGCCGGTACAGATGCTACATCAGGAGTTAGTTCAGCAACAGGAAGTTCCACATCTCCAGATGGAATAGCAACTTCAACAAATACAGGAACATTTACATATACATGCACAGTTACAGATTACTCTTCAAATAGTAAATCAGTTATTGCGACTTACTCTGTTACATCTCCTCCAAGTGGAACTTCAAGTGGTAGCGGTGGAAGTAGTACAACAACTAACTATTATACTAAAACAATACCTAAGAGTGGTAATGAATTTTCAACTCAAGGTACAATTACTCAAGATTTGAAGATAAAGGAAAGAATAAAACTATTAATTGAAGGAGATACGCATTATATTGGAATTCGTGAAATAATAGGTTCTAAGGTTACAGTTGAAGTTACTAGTGAACCTCAATTATTTGATTTAACTGCAGGTCAGAGCAAAAAGATAGATTCAGATGGTAATGGAGTTTATGATATGCATGTTGAATTAGTTTCAGTAACAGGAAGTAGTGTTAGGATAAAGGCATATTCAATATCTGAAACTGTTCCAGTTGATGAAGTGCAAGATAATGAAGTTGCTGATGAACAACAAGAAGATAATGATGGATATGAGGGCAAAAGTGTTAAGAGTAAAAAGGTTTGGATTTGGGTAATTGTTGCAGTAATATTAGTGGTACTTGTTGCTTTGTGGATGAGAAGAAAACACTAAGTGTACTCTTCATGACTGTATAAATCTATGGATTATATACACTGAGAAGAAATTAATTATATTTTAATTAAATCATAGCATTCTATAAAAATTTCTTAAATGTTTTCTTGGTAATGTTGTTTGAATACCACTTAATCTTATTTAGTATAGATGTTAATTAGGATAGATTCTATGTAGTGTTAGAAATTCTTTTTAGAGTTTGATTGTTATTACTAATTCATTTAGATCTACTAGGGGCCTAAGCCTTTCCCTACCATCCTTATGAGACGAAATAAGCTCTATGAAGCCATACTTTTCTAATAATTTGATGTCATGCCTTACTGCCTTAAAGTCTCTCCCTAGAAGCTTTGCAAGTTCATAAATAGATGCAGGTTCTTTAGTTTTACAAATATGAAGTAACCTGGCCTTTTCATTACTTAGAATTTGCCTTAATACTGAGATCTCAGACTCCTGTTTTTTTGAAGATTTGAACCTCTGAAAGATAGTTGAGAAGGTTCCTTCTTTCTCAAATATGGAAATAGTCCTTGATTTTGAATTTTTTTCTGCCATTATATATTATACAAATTTTTTATTAAATTTATACTTAAATTTTATATCTAATTTACACAGGAATTGATAGTATATAAATATATCCATATATCTAGAGTATATATATTATAGATACTGGTTAAATAATCTAACATATGTTAGAATATATAGACCATAGTAATTCTATTAGTTAATTGTATTTATGTATTAATGATAGAATAGTAACGTAAGATTTATAAACAAAATCTAAAATATATAGTATTTTTTGTGGAAACATACGAAACATTTTTAAAAGAAAAATAACTTTATTTGTTAATCACTAATAAATTGATTAGTGAATTATAGAAAAAGACAGAAATCATATAGAGATTACAGAAAAAAGGTGTTAAGATGACTTCGGTTGTTAAAACAAAAAAGTTATTATCGATGAAAGGAGGTTTAAAAAAATATGTTTAATTTTAAAAAAGTGGCAAGTATTCTAGCTAGTGCTGTTATGTTATCTAGTACAATTGGATTCGCCGCTGCAGCAAGTTATCCTGAGCCGTTTGTTACAAATGGTGTTGCGGATGCTGCTGTTGTTTATGGAGCTGCAGGCGCTATTAGCGATGTAACTGCATCTATAAATATACAACAAAGATTAGGTAGCCTTGCTTCAAGCGGGAGTGCTGGAACCAGTGCTGCTGTAAGCGGAGATGCTACTCCTTTGTTTAGTGGTGGAACAAAGCTTTATGTTAATGATTCATTAAATGTTGTTACTAATGTTTTAACAGATGATGAATTACCTATTGTGTTAGAAGATAATTCTTTCTCAGGTAATGTTGATTCAACAATGACTCAAACAATTGACATTGGTTCAAATCCAAGAGTTACTTTTAAGAGGCAACCTACAAGCTCTGACGAGCCTACGTTTGCCTTACAAACTAGTACAACTCAAGCTAACTATATTTACAATGCGACAACGACTTTTAATAAGGCAGTTGCCTTTAATCATTCGGACTCTGAAGGAGAAGATATTGAACTTTTCGGACAGACCTATACGGTTAGCTCAGCAACAGATGACAATAATCTTATCTTGTTAAAGAGTGCAGAAAAACTATCTTTAGATAGTAATAGTCCAGTTGCAGATGTAACTATTGAGGGATCCGTTTATACTGTAGAATTAGTTTCTGCTTCAGATTCAACTACCCCTGCATCGGCAACAATAAAAATTACCGATAGTAGTGGAAGTGCTGAAAGTAAAAAAATAAATGAGGCAGCTTCTAAAAAAGTAAATGGGATTACTGTAGCAGTTACTACTGCTGATGAGTCAAATATTAAGTTATCTGCGACTGTTGTTGTAGGTTCTGATAAGATTACTCTTACAGATGGTAGTAATGTACAAACTGGAGAAGATGACACTGTAATTGATGGAACTTTAGTTAGTTTCGGAAATACTGCGACAACTGGTAATATTACTAAGTTGACAATAAGTGTTTATGCTTCTGATTCTGACCAAGATGCAATTAAATCTGGTGAAGTATTTACTGATCCAGTATTTGGTAGTTTTAAGGTTGATTTTGCAGGTTTGAGTATTACTGATGATGGTACGGCTAGAGAAAACATTGAATTCATTACAAATGGAGACGATAAACTTGACTTAAAATTCACAGATCATAGAGGAAAGGAGAAAACTTTCACATGGGCTCAAAATAGGAGTGCTGTGGCTCTAATGAGAGACGACGATTTTAGAAATATAACCGTTGTTGAAAGAGGAATTCTTAAGGATGAAGACTATGTTGTTGTTGGTAATGAGGATGAAGGGTATCTATTGAGACTTTCAACTATCAAGAACCAGACAACAGGAACAAACCAAGATAAGGCCATCTTTACTGATGTAATCAGTGGAGAAACTTATGAAACAGTTTGGTCTTCAGATGGAACAGGAACTTTAAGTGTTAAAGGTAAATCTTTTTCAGTTACAAGTGTTGGTCCAAGTGGTTTTTCAAGTAGTCAATACAATGTTACACTTGGATACCCAGATAGTACTGGAAATGCCGTTGTTGTTTACCCAACAATACAGACAAATAAAGGAGCAAAAATTGCACTTTATGAGCCATTAACTATTAACCTAACTGATTGGGAAAATACTGGAACTGAGACTAATGTTTCAAGTCTAGAATTCCCCGATGGAGATGGTTATACATCTATTGCCGTAGCTGTTTCAGCTGCTGCAAATTGGACCATAAATAGTGTTGAAGTAAATACATCTCTTGCATTAGGAACAAGTTTCAACGTAGGAGAATTAAGTTATATCGTTAATGGATCTTCTTCTGCTAACAGTGTAACTATCCGATTGAAGGATACTTCTGGAGTTGCTATTACAACCCCAGCTGTCGTTATCTTTGAAGAAAAAGATGATAATAGTAAATATGAAGCTTGGATTGCAACTGTTGAAGTTGGAGGAACTGGTGATGATGGTTTAGGAATTAATAAATTAGAATCAACTTGGTCTAATGACTCAAGTCAATGGTCTGATACAAGTCCTGCTGATAGTAAGAAAACTCTGAAAGCAGACTTATTCGGTGTAATTGTTACTGAAGATTCTAGTGATTCTGACCAAAAGTCGGCAATTTTAAATTACCCTGACGAACAAATTTACGCCCAAATATATGTAGCGGAGGAATCTGCTGCTATTACACCTGGAGCTGCGGCTTCAAGTGGTGCTGGGAGTCAAGTTTTGATCGTAAAGGATAATGAAGTTGCT
>Ga0209501_10001075_pt1 | contig 30924 bp, 31 predicted proteins | sample ArcticOcean_MG_C_4_FD_187434 | JGI IMG/M metagenome (GOLD analysis project Ga0209501, IMG submission 187434) | Marine microbial communities from western Arctic Ocean - ArcticOcean_MG_CB4_134 (SPAdes) (version 2) | ecosystem: Environmental > Aquatic > Marine > Oceanic | place: Arctic Ocean...
GTCGTGACTTTTGCGGCTATGGCACCGATGTTTCTTGCTCCTCCTATCGCTGGCTATCTTGCAGATAAATATGACCGCAAGAAGTTATTGTCGGTTCTTTTCGTTGCCCAGTTCTTGCATAACCTTGTGTTGGCATTGCTTGCCATTGGAGGGGTTATTGAAGTATGGCACATCATTACGCTCGCCTTTATCAATGGGTGTGCACGGGCAAGCCAGTTGCCAGCTTCTCAAGCATTGTTGCCTAATTTGATTCCACAAGATTATTTACTAAATGCGATATCACTCAATGCGGCGACGATGCAGGGATCGCGCTTGATCGGCCCTGCATTAATAGCACCATTGATGGTTGTTTTTGGTGCCGAGGGAGCATTCATTAGTTGCACATTGTTCTATGTTCTCAGTTTCTTTTTTGCCTTGAGGATAAAGACTGTTTCAGTAGGCGAAATGAGTTTACAGGAAAGCCCTGCATCGAATTTTTTTGCTGGGGTAATTTTCGTATATAAGCATCCGTTGGTGTTACCCTTAATAATCACCGTTTTCTTGCATTGCTGTTTGACTATGTCGTTTGAATCATTATTGCCAGTTATTGGAGATCGATTTTTTGATGATGGGGGGGTTGGTGTTACCTATCTGATGATGGCAGTAGGTGCGGGAGCACTATGCCTCGTATTAGTGACCGCCAATATTCGCGATCTTAGAATTAGAGGTCGTTTTCTATTTCTTTCTGCAATTGGCAGTGGATTGGCTCCGATCGTGTTAGGGACGGCTTCGAGTCCGCTGAGTGCATTATTAGGTTGTGTGGTGATGGGGGCATCTGAAGCTTCGTACATGGCTATAGCCGGTGCAATAGTTCAAATGGCCTCGCCGAATGCTATAAGAGGTCGGGTTATGAGCGTGTATATCTGGCATATTGGTGGTATGATGGCGACTTTCAACCTTCTGAATGCTGCTCTTGCTGATGATTTTGGAGTTGCGCCAGTGTTAGTGGTGTCGGGTTTAGTATTCACGGTTTCGATAGTGATCAGCATCTTGGTGCGACCATTGAGGAGATTATATTTTCAAGGGAACGTGGAATCATCAATTTTCTGAGTGAGTTGATTGATTAAACCTTGGGTGATGAGGGAAAGAACTTGATTGCAATTACAAGCCCGATGATCAGCCATACAGTAAGGACGACAAGGCTATCTATTTCAAATCCGCTACTATTTTCTGAAGACCTGAATGCAGTATGTAGTGCCGTGGAAAATGGCTTGATTGGAAAGATTTTTGCTAGCCATGTAACCCATTCAGGAGCCTGAGTCATTGGTATAAAGACATCGGAGATGAAAAGCAACGGAAGCGCGGATCCGTTGACGATGGCTGGAGAGGCGCCTGCATTGGGAACTACGGCAGTGATTGCGATTCCCAGTGTGCAGAACGTGGCAGATCCGAGAAGCAAAGCTGTCACCAGAGCAGGAAGAGTGCTTGTTGGGACCGAAACATCGTAGAGCGAAGATCCGGCAACTATGATTATTCCAACAAGGAGCATACCAATTAAACAGGCATGAAGGGTTTTAGCCGAAACGAATATCCATGTTGGTAGTGGCGTCCCGGTAATTCGCTTGATCAGACCACGGTCTCGAGCGAAAGACATATTCATTGCAATATTTGTGTAGCATGCGCTTACTACTGAAAGAGCAATGATTGCAGGGACGTAAAAAGCTGATGCGGCGATTGTTCCATCCCCCGTTTCGAACTCATCATCGCCGAAGATCACATTGAAAATTACCAAGAACATCAAGGGAAACACAAAGGTAAAAAATGCTGCTGGAGGATTCCTCCAGAATATTTTGTTTTCATATCGTGTTTGATTCAATAACAAGATGAGAGATCTCATACGTTGTTCTCTGTCTCTATATCGATTGAGGTAAGCTTGAAAAATACATCCTCAAGAGATGCTTTTTTTACTTGGAGATGATGAAGGTCTGTTCCGGTTTCTAGTGACCATTGAGTTAAAGAGGCCAGTTGCTTGGTGGGGGTGTCAGTTAAGATGCTAATTCTTCCATCAGCCTTTTTTTCTGTTTCAGCGATTGTTGAAGGTATAGTTGCACTATTGGGTAGGTAGAATGTAATGGTGGTGCCATGACCTTTTTGGGTGATCGACTCTACGGAGCCTTGTTCTACGATTTTTCCATCGATGATAAAGGCAACTTGGTCTGCCAATATCTCTGCTTCTTCCATGTAATGTGTGGTCAAGAAAATGGTTGTTCCGGACTGCTTCAGGTTCGTCAGCATATCCCAGGTCCTATGGCGTGCTGCTGGATCAAATCCAGTAGTGGGTTCATCCAGAAATAGGACATCAGGGTTACCACATAGTGCAACAGCGACATCCAATTTTCTTTGTTGGCCGCCTGAGAGTTTTCTCACGTTCTTGTTCTTGAGATCGCCTAGTTCAGTAAGCGTAATGAGGTCGTTGAGATTCATCGGCGCTTGATAATATCCGCGGAACATGTTTAATGTTTCTTGAACGGTAAGATAGGGTTCAATACCGGTGGATTGCAGCACCATGCCGACGCGTTGTTTGAACGTTGTCTCTTGCCTTGCTGGATCGTATCCCAAGACGCTAACTTCGCCCGTATCGCGAGAGCGGTGCCCTTCGAGGATTTCCACAGTTGTCGTTTTTCCTGCTCCGTTTGGACCCAGCAGGGCAAAAATCTCTCCGCTGTGGACAGTCAGGCTGACCCCGTCAACCACAGTCTTACCCCCGTACGCCTTGCGCAAATTAGATATTTTAATTGTAGGCTGTTCCAACTGTACTTATCTTCCTATAAAGATTGCCTCACGTTTTTCACGAAAAGCGGAGCCACCTTCTGATGCATCATAGGATAGTCTATTCTGACCACGGTTACGTGTCACTAGCGTATATCCATCTTCTACAGATAAATGCCATCCGCGAGTTAGATTTTGTTTGACATACCCTATGGCGATTGTGGCTGCTGACGAGAAATGCTCAACCCATCTCGCAGTTTCGATCTCTAAAAAATCTTCAGCAACGACTCTGTTGGCTATTCCCCATTCAAGGGCAGTGGTAGCGCTGATTGGCTCACCACCAAACAGCATTTCAGTTGCCCTGCGCATACCTATGAATTTGGGTAGCAAGGTCCCGCCCCATGCGATGGCTCTCCTTACGAATGGGCATCCAAATTCAGCTTCTTCAGTAGCTATGCAGATATCTGATGCTAACGCTAGTTCTAGGCCTGCTCCTAGGCAGTGTCCGTGAACTTTCGCAATGATCGGTTTCGGAAGACCTCTGAGAGCAATCATGACGTCATCAGGCCCCTTTTTTTCACCGATAAGAGTATCTTCATCACTATCAAGTTTGATGTCGTCTCCGGAACAAAAAGCCCGTCCGGTTCCAGTGATGACAACAACCCGGATATCGTCATCTGCTGCAATGGTTTCTATTGCCACGCAGAGTTCGTATCTGAGTCGCTCGTTCAGTGCATTGAGGGATTCGGGACGATTCAGCGTAAGTGTCGCAACAGTATCCCTGTGCTCCACAATGAGATGTCTGTATTCCATAACCTTCTCCTTACCAGTCCTTCAAGGTCATTACCCACAGATGGCTGCGAGTTCTCTTGGGTAATGGGTATCGCTATCAGGATGGTACGAAATCGCAGACTCCGTGGCAAGGGAGCGAGATGGGTGAATTCATTTCATTATCAGCAGCATATAACGAAATATTGGGTTCCCTAGCTAAAATTGGTAGGACTATACTCATTGGCAAGGGTATGGCAACGATTATCGCAAGTTGGAGCCTAGGGTGTAGCGAGAGTGGTCGCAGATCTTTAGAATGGTGGGTTTCGTGTTATGAAACGGTTCAAATTGTTCTATGGTTGGTACATAGTGAGTGCTGGCATTGCTATTGCCACCCTGACCTCAGCTCTATTTGCATACGGGTTCAGCGCTTTTTTTATGCCTTGGAGAGATCAGTTTGGCTGGACTCGGGCCCAGCTTGGGGGAGTGGTTGGACTCGCCCGACTTGAAGGCGGAATTGCAGGTCCAATTACGGGGTGGTGTGTCGATACATTTGGTCCTAGAAAGATGATGTTTGCTGGAATCAGTGCTATGGGCGTGGGCTTTCTACTCCTGAGTAGAGTATCGTCGATTACACAGTTGTACTTGGTTTTTCTGGTATTTCTTGCACTAGGATCAAGTTTCGGCACTTTTCGTCCTCTCCAAGTGGCCATAGCTAACTGGTTTATGCGAAAGCGTGGCCGTGCTATGGGACTCTTGATGTCAGGATCTGGGCTGGGCGGGACTTTGGTTGTCCTTCTTGCAATGCTTATTGAAAGAGTTGGATGGCAGAGCGCTGCAGTTACTGCAGGGGTGCTTGTGTGGGTAATAGGATTACCGCTTACTGCTGTTGTGCGCCATCGCCCTTCCGATATGGGATTAAATATTGATGGGGACCCGGACCCCGAGGAAGCGAGTAGCACTGGAGTAGAACCGGATACGGGCATTGAGGGGCACGAGCAGCGTCCCAAGAAATGGTGGCAAAAGGACAACCGGGTAGAGCCCGATTTGGGAGTGTGGCAGGCCCTTCGGACCCCTGCATTCTGGATACTTGCATTGACCTATGCGATCTGGGCAGCGATGCCCGGAATAACAACTGTGCACGTAGCACCCTTTTTACAGGAGCAATTGGAACTCGAGTACGTCGCAGCAGTTGGAGCGCTTTCCTTTTTCGTATTTGCCAGTATTTTTGGGCGCTTAGGTTTTGGTGTTTTGGGCGACTATGTTGATACTCGCATCATTATGTCTGTTTTGTTTCTTTTTCAGGGAGTCGGCCTTTTTCTCTTTTCGCAGGTTACCACGATTGAGCAGGTGCCCTTCTATGTCATAGTTTTCGCTATTCCGTATGGCGGCACAATACCCATGAGGTCCATCATTCAGGGGTATTTTTTTGGTCGCCGGAGTTTCGGGACAATTTCTGGCCTATTGCAATTTGTTGACCTTCCTGCGACGGTAGCAGCACCAATCTGGGTGGGTTGGCTTGCGGATACATTACCAGATGGCTATCGGCTCGGATTTAAAATTATTGCGCTGACTATGGGTATTGCAGCAGTGGTGATTCTGTTTGCGAGGCGTCCAGAGGAGCCCTTTCCGAGTTCTGCAACACCGAGGATTTTCTCAAGAGGGGCTTCTGGGTAATATGTGAGTGAGCTTTGGGATTTCTAGAATATCGCTATGGGATTCACTGGCGATCCTGTACCGTATTCGATTCGTAATGGCGCTAGGACGAGTTGGAATTCCCATCGACCCAACTCAGCACATTTCGCCGACAGTTCTTCCAGGTTGCAATTATCGATAAGCCATAAGCCCATCTGAACTATGCCAATTTGATGGATGGGTAACCTGAATCCCTCATATCCGCTTGGGCTAACATCGCTGACTGTATCCCCCCCAAGAATGCTGACAGATCGTTCATGAAGCCAAGGGAGGCACGCTGCATCCAGTCCGGGCCATCCTTCTTCGGGGGTAATAGGACCAACGTTTTGCCTTCGTTTATAGTGACCGGTTCGTACCAAGAGAATGTCTCCAGGCTCTACGGTGACGCCACATTCTCGTTCAATTGCTTCAAGTTCATCAGGAAAGATACCTTCTCCTGGAGTAAGCCAGTCCACTCCACGATGGCGTGGTACATCAAGTAGAATTCCTCTACTTATAAGTCCATCTTTTACTGTTTCAATTGATTCGATGGTTGCCCCTTGGCGATTGGTGACGAGTTCAGATGGCTTGTTATTATACATCTTGCCTTTCCAGAAAAGATGGCTTAGAGCATCAAGGTGAGTTATGGAGATTCCGTGGAATACCATGCCAATGAAGTCGGAAGCATGTTGTGTTGCAATCTCAGGTTCTAGTCCAAATAGCTCTCCAGATCCAGTCATGTAATGGATGGGAGGGGAATTAGCGTCAGCAGATGGGCCAGTGACGATTGGCCTTGCACACGATACAGCAACCCCGGTTTGTACGAGTTCCGCTGCTTGTTTTATTTTGGCTGAGTCGATGAAGTTTACAGTTCCTAGTTCGTCCTCATCTCCCCAGCGACCCCAGTTCGTTATAGATTCGACATACTGCGCAATTTCCAATTCAGATGGTCTTTTGTTATTTTCCATGGACATATCCTTTAGGTTGAATGGGGCAAGCATACAATTTTTCTGAGGATCTAGCGACTGCTTTCATTTTGTGTGTTTTGGGGAAGGCATATTCCCTATACGAATGGTATAATTCATTCTGCTGTTTTGCTGTATAACAGTGTGTTTGAATAATGCGCCTGTAGCTCAGTGGATAGAGCATCGGTCTTCGGAACCGAGGGTCGTGGGTTCGAGTCCCGCCGGGCGCACCACTTTTTAGGCATAAAATGCGTATTTATTCTGAAGTTTTATTTACTTCACCATGGTGTATTCGTTTGTAACACAGCCTCGTTACGCTGGAGATCCGGGATATGATTCCAAATACTTGTGGAATTAAGAGGTTTCTCGTTCAGTACGATTCCCCCGGAGTAATGTCCATATTTCTCTGCATGAGTGCAAAAGCTTGGGTTGGTAGGAGATAGTAATAGTCTCCTGCATCAAGATCGAATAATTGTTTTGCCTGAACTGTCAGTGTTCCGTCTGGAGCCTCAGTCATGGTCTGGTGTATGAGTCCCCATCCATGAGTCTGTAATTTCGGAATTACTCCACTATTGACGAGAGAAAGATATTGACTCGCTTGCGATTCATCGATCCATGGCTTCCAATTGAGCCATGTGACAATGTCCTCGATAGCTCTTTCCTTCCCACTGTTCTCAGCGATCCTTTCCCGTTCCTCCAGTAACCCAGAAATTGCATTTTTATCAATCCACTCCGGAATAGTGTCATCGTAGTATTCCAGCATGTAGGCCCACCAGCGCAGGGTTCTGTAGCTGGGTAGATCGGCAGGGCGTGTTGCAAGGGTTGCCTGCATTCTTACCTGCTCCCAGGTTGTATGAAGTCGTTTATAAAGATGAGCAGGGATTCCGTGCTCATCCAAAAGATCAAATCGTTCCCATCTCACTGACTGGTCGATGGGGAGATCCCGTCTGGTTGCCTGTTTCCACTGTGCCTTCCAGGAGGCAAGAGTTCGTGGATGTGGGTTGATGCCAAACTGATTGAGTAGGGCCACGGCAGTTTTCGTGCTGCCACCGGATATATCCCATTCATTGTAGAGGAGCCATTTTTGTGTTTCGTTCAATAAATAAGATGATTGCATGATGCTTTCAACAAAATACATAATTGCGAGTTAATATGCCATAACCCGCTTGGAATTAATGCATAATTATAAGATAATAGTACCATAGTAAATAGCATGCTGGTACTTTGGGGTACTACTCGTATAGAATCTGATTGGCTATTCGTACATTCTGACAGGAATTGTATCAATGCAAGAAGAACAATATAGTTCGCATCGTTGGGTTATTCAATCTATGCTCATGCTTTTGCAAGTTGGGATGGGTTTGAATTTTATGTCACCCACTCCACTCTTTCCTGTAATTATGGATGATTATGAGATCAGCAGAAGTGCAGTCAGCCTACTGGTTTCGGCCACGATTATTGTGATGACTATAGGTCTCTTACCAGGAGGGCTATTAATTGCAAAAATGGGATCCAGACGATCGATGGCTTTAGCTGGTTTCCTTATGTCTGCACATTTGCTAACTCCTCTTACTGACTCTTTCATATTATTGGTCATGATAAGACTCATGTTTGGTATAGGAGTGGCGATAACTATTCCAGCTACCAGTGCAATTACAATGGAGTGGTTTAAACCTGGCGAACTTCCTTTACTAAACGGCGTTAATGAAGCAGGACGGGCGTTGGGTGTTGCATTAGGGGTATTCATCGCAGTGCCTATAACAAATATCATTGGATGGCATATGACTTTGTTCTCATTCGGAGCCATCCCTCTAGTCGGCAGTTGCATCTGGATCATGGGAGGTCGAAGCAGCAATCGTTCAACAAATGATGGGGCGTCATTCTCGGTTAGAGCTAATGTTCCGCTCATGCTCAACCGTAACACGCTGTTGCTAGCAGCAGGAATGGCTGGAGCGTTCGCCGTTTTTATTGGATTTAGTTCTTGGTTACCGGCTTATTACAATGAAATAAGAGGAATTAGCTTGGGGAAAGCTAGCTCGATAGTGGCAGTAATGCCCCTTATGTCAGCTGCTTTAAATCCGGTGAGTGGGTTTATACAATCTAAGTTAGGGAGGCGCAAACCGATGTTGACCTTGTCTGGTTTGCTGTTGCCTATATTCGCGCTCGGGTCTTTTCTAATACCCAGTCAAGGTGTTGCTATAATTTGTGTGATGGGGTTAGGCGCCACCTTTAGTATTTTCATTGTCGCTGCCTTAACCATTCCAATGGAACTGCCTGGGGTGAGTGCAAGCAGTGTCGGGATAGTTACAGCAGCGGTGCTGACAATGGGGAATTTGGCTGGCGTAATCTCGCCTATATTTGTTGGAACACTTACTGATTTTTTGGGTTCTTACATCACTCCGTTTTCAATATTAGCCCTCGCACCGCTTACACTCGTTGTTGCGGGTATGCTCTTACCAGAAACAGGATATCGAGGTATTAATCCAAATCACAGAGAATCACCAAGTTGATATCCTTACCAATAGACCGTCTGTTGAGTTTTTAACGAGCAGCAAGAAGATTCTTGTGACTTGGGAGCTATTATGATGTCCACAGCTAAATATAGACGTGACGTAGTGATCATCGGCGGTGGCGTAATAGGGTGCTCGATAGCGTACTTTCTGGCGGCATATCACGGGATACAGGCAACCATTGTTGAGCGTGATGCCATAGGAAGTGCAGCATCGGGGAACGCTGCAGGAGAACTAGCTGCAGTGGGCAGGCATCGATATTCAGATGTATTTACTAGGTTCATTCTTCAAGGCATCGCTATGCATCATGAATTTGCCGATAAGATCATTGAAGCGAGCAGTATTGATTACCAGTTCTCAGATATTACTCAGGTTCGACCTGCATTTAGCAAATCTGAAGAGATGGAACTGAAATCTCAAATGGATTGGCAAAAATCCCTTGGTCTCGTAGTAGATTGGGTTGAGCCTTCGGATCTTGGTACACAATTTGGATGGTTGAGCCCCAAGGCACTTGGTGCGGTGGTCACTCTTGAGAAGCAGCTAGAATCATATCCATTTTGTCTTGCAATGCTCCAAGCGGGTGAAAGGCTTGGTGTCACTGTAACATCGGGGAATGCAGTGAAGGTTACCTCACTCAGAAAACAAGTTATTGAGGTTGAGCTAGAAAGTCGCGAAGCGATACAAACACGTAACTTAGTGATAGCAAATGGCCCGTGGGCTGCAGTTTTGGGAGACCATCTAGGGTTTCCTATGCCAATCAGGCCACTTCGAGGGCAAATAGTCCATGCGTCTCTTCCAGCGGGGATAGAGCAGCCTTCCTATAGCATTTTCCATGACGCCACCTACATGTTGCCTAAAGCTAATGGTACCCTGTTGCTGGGAACCACTGATGAAGACGTGGGATTCAATGGTATAGCTACTAAAGAAGCTGAACACGAAATACTTGCCTCTGTTGTTGATATGATCCCCTCTCTTGAGATGGCATCGGTGATTCGCACAACGGCATGTCTTCGTCCTAGCACGTCCGATGATCTTCCGGTCATCGGACAAATCCCTGGGAGGGATGGAATATATGTCGCTTCGGGACATGGACATAAGGGTATTACCCTTGCATTGATCACCGGGAAAGTCATAGCCGATCTCGTTGCTACACAGAAATGTGACTTAGATATTTCGGCGTTTAATCCCTCACGGTTTGGGTTTATGTATTGATCAGCATTAGAGTAGGCGGCATACTGCAACTAAAATTCTTGTCCTAGAGAAAAAGCCAGTTTGATATGTTTTTTTGATGGGGGTCCCCTTCACTCGTGCCATCCATGATGACCATTTGTGTAGATGGAATATGGTTGAAATCCAAGATGCCAGTATCCAAAGTGGTATTTAAGGCAGTATCGTAGTCTCTCTTCCTGTAGATCTTTGATAGTTGCACCTGTTAATCCGATCATGAGGCCTTTCTGGATGTTGTGCTTTGCGGGTCCATACGTTAGACCGTAATTCCAAACTCGATCGATCCAACCTTTGAGCATTGCGGGCATCGACCACCACCATACGGGAAATACCATAACTACCGCTTCATTACGGTTGATTCGGCGAAATTCTTTTTGAACTTCCGCTGAATCAACTTTCCAGGGTACCGTCTGTTGGTTCGTCATATTCATATAAAATTGGATTGAATTCTTCACGATAAAGATCTACGAACTCTACTTCGTGTCCAACAAGTTTGGCTCCGGCTTCAAAAGAGCGAGCTATATCGCCTGTTAACGAAAATTCTCGTGGATTACAGAAAACTAGAAGTATTTTCAATGTGCACCTTCTATGTGTTTACAGAAATTTGTCTATTCAAAGTTTTCATTTTCTTTATCAGTTGTAATAAGGTGACGATAAGATTGCAGTTCAATCATGATTGGATTGCGTGAGATCAGTTATCTTTGGCCTGATTTTCCAGAATGAGGTGGCTTGTTCAAATGCATGAGCTAATTGTAGTACTCCAAAGTCATCTTGATAACGCCCGACAATCTGCATGCCAACAGGTAACCCTTCTGATGTGAATCCACAAGGCACTGATATCGCGGGGTGTCCGGTGATGGTGATGTAGTAGCAGGACTTCATCCAGTCGATATAGGTCTTCATCTCCTGCCCATTGATTTCGCTAATGTAACGGGTTTTAACATCAAACGGGGGCACTTGACTTACGGGGCAGACTAAGAAATCGTGTGTTTCCATGAATTTGTGCATGCGTTGGAAAATTTCCATGCGTTTGATTTCAGCCCATTGCAGTTGATCTGCACTTAGTTTCAAACCTTGCTCTATATCCCAAATCAGGGTGTCTTTCAGAGAATCCCTGTGTTTTTTCAAGAGTTCTGCATTTGCTATCACGTTCCCCCAAGCCCTCCATATTTTAAAAACTTCGTCAGCATCTGTAAAATCAGGCTCAGCATCATCTATCAAACAGCCTATAGACTCAAAAGTTTTTCGTCCCGAATCAATAACCTTGTTGATACTAGGATCAACTGGTAACCCTCCAAGGCTATGACTCCAGCCTATATGAATACCTGTGAAATCTCGTTCTAGCGGTTCTAGGAAACGCTCACCAGGTTCAGGTATGGAAATTGGAATACGTGGATCAGGACCTGCTATAGCACTGAGCATAAGTGCTGTGTCTTGGACCGTGCGAGCCATAGGTCCTTGCACAGATGTGGGCAGCCACCCGGTATTGTTTGGCCATGAAGGGACTCTTCCTGGAGAAACTCGTAGCCCAACTACATTACAGAAATTTGCTGGGTTGCGTAAAGATCCGCCTATATCGCTACCATCTGCTAATGGGACCATTCCAGTTGCAAGGGCAACTGCGGCACCACCACTGCTTCCTCCGCAGGTTTTCGTTGTATCGTAAGGGTTGAGAGTTTCCCCGAAAACTTCGTTATAGGTCTGAGAACCTGCTCCAAATTCAGGGGTGTTTGTTTTGCCAATAGTTATCGCTCCTGCTATATGTAGTCTTTGGACAATTAGGTCATCTTGTGTGGGTATATAATCGTTGTAAATAGGGGATCCGTAGGTTGTACGGATCCCCTTTGTTAGGAAAATATCTTTATGGGCAACTGGAAGGCCATGGAGTAGTCCGACTTCTGTCCCGGCAGCAATTTGTTTGTAAGCGAGGTCCGCCATACTAAGCGCTTGTTCGGATACAAGGGTCACTATGGCGTTTACAGTTGGGTTTATCTTTTCTATTTGCTTAAGATGTGCCTCTATTACCTCTCTTGGGGATATTTCCTGAGAGCGTATTTTCCTAACCAATTCCGTTGCGGGTAGAAAACAAATCTCTGAATTATCCATGTGGGTGAAATTCCAAACTTAAAATATTAGGATAATAGGCAAGGCTTATTAGAGATGCATCAATGTTAGAAATTTTACAATTTGTTGTTCATTATAGTCTACACCTACTGGCCCCTTGCTTAATTGTGTGGATATTTTTTAGGCAAAAATGGAAAGTGGCTGGGGTACTAATGGCCGTAGTCATGTTTGTTGATTTGGATCATTTATTGGCTAATCCTATATTCGATCCAAACAGATGTGGCATTGGGGTCCATCCATTCCATTCTTATTATGCTATTGGGCTTTATTGGGTTTTGTTGTGGATCCCAAATATTTATACAAGGATTCTTGCTATCGGATTGCTATTGCATATACTGATAGACATACAGGATTGTCTATGGATTAAGGTACTGTAGATAAAAATTGCTTCGAATTCGAATACTATTTCCGCTGCCCTTAAGTTCTTGCTATTGCCTTAAATTTCGAAGGTTCTTCCATATCTCGAGAAGAATCACAAGGATACCCACAGTCCCAATTAAACGGACAGCACCAGACAGGTGCAGCGCACCTTGTCTGGTGCTGTCCGTTTAAGCTCATTATATAAACGCTGGGAAAGCCATGTTGTATCAACGAGCAGTTCAGGGTTCGTGTCCCCTCTTAATCAGAGATAGGAATTGGATTCATGGATCTCTCTAATTTAACTGATCGTAGGAGATCAGATTAGTCTGTATGTTCAATAAGTTCAATCAGCACCCCATTTGTTGACCGGGGATGCACGAACACTTGAGGTTTAGCGCTAGTCGAAGTCTCTGTTTCGTTGACGATTACTTGAATCCCCTTACTTTTATAGTCTTCAATAGTTGTTGCCATATTGGTTACTCTTAAAGCAATTAGGTGTACACCCCCCCCCCGCTTTTCGAGGGTATGTCCCATTGGTGTGTCAGCAGCAGCGGGTTCAGCGAGTTCTATAAACCTGCCATCTCCGAGATCAAATTTGGTCGCACGGGTGCCATTTGAACCTACTTCCGATTCCCCAATTTTGAGTCCAAGATTGTTTTCATAATTAACGATTGCTGCATCTAGGTTTTGGACTGCAATAACTATGTGATCTATTCCTTTGATGGTCATTGTTTTTCCTTTCAATTCTGCACAAACCGATTTGGGCTTGTTTCTGGTATTAGGAGTCCGCCAATGAGCAGGGTAATTGGGAAAGCTACAATGGACAAGAGGCCTATTTTTAAAGATCCGGTTATTTCTTGGACAAGACCGACAAGGGGTGGTCCCATTGCTCCAACAATCGGGAGTAGTGTCATCCCAAGCCCCGTGGCAACTGCAGTTTCACGCGGCCCCAAGCGTAAGTCAAAAGGGATGGTTCTTATAATCGGAACCCAGATTTGGGCGTTCCACCCAGATAGAAAGAGGAGGATGCCGGCAATAATGACTGAGTTTGTGGTGAACAGGGCTATATAGAGTGGGGGTAAAAGAATACCCGCTAGCCAGAGGAATGGTTTTCTGCGCCGCAAATAAGATGAAAGTGGTGCTGCTATGAACGCAGCTATCATTCCTCCTATGAGGAATACGGTCATGAGGGTACCAATTTCTGTGAGTGAGAGTGGTAGTGTTTCTAATGCTAAAGTGGGCCAGAAGGTCATCATAGCAGAAAATGCAAGAGCAGCTCCTGATGGTGCTGCGGCCAGTATCCAGAGAAACTTATATTTTCTTAGGACATAAATGGGAGACTGTTGGGGTTGAGGCTCCTTATCAGCTGACGTTGATTGTGATCGCTCTCGACCGATGAGGACCCATAAAGAGGCTGTCACTATCATAATGATGCCTAGCATGTAATATACGTTACGCCATCCAGATAAAGCGATGAGGAGGTAAGGAGTAAGTCCAACTGCAATCATTTGTCCGATTACCATGACCCCGGTTGAGACGCCAAGCACTGTTCCAATCTGTTTAGGCTCAAACCACTGGTGAATTAGCAGGACTTCTGCTTGCATTCTGCTAACGGCAACAATCACAAAGAAGAATCTGAAAACTAATAGAGCAGTAAATGAGGGAGCCCATCCTTGTAGTAGTACCGTACCTCCTGCTAGTAAGAGAGAAAGAAAGGTGATTTTCTTCGGACTGTAGCGTGATAACCATATACTGGCTGGAAGAGCTACGACCGCAGATCCAAAGAACCATACCCCACCTAACATACCTGCTTGCACTGGAGTTATATCTAATTCGACTGTCATTGAAGGGAGCATGACCCCTATAGACATCGCTGTCATTGGAATGATTAGGTTCAAAGACCAGAGAAATCCGATAACTACCCAGCGATAGCCAGGGGACTGAATCTCAACTTCAGGCTTTGGAGCGTCTTCTGACGTACGGTTCAAAGTTTTTGGGAATCCTTATTTATCTTTGACTATTTGCGGAGTCTACCATAATTCCAATAGCTTTCGGAGATGTTTATAAACTGCAGTGATTTCAATATGCAAAGCGCACACAGTTTGGGTAGCATGCGGTTCATGGATAGTGGAAAAGCTAGGGACAAGAAATCGGAGGCTGTAACCGTTTATGAGCAGGTGTATGAATTGGTTATGCAGATACCTTATGGTACCGTGGTCTCGTATGGTCAGATATCGATGTTAGTTTCAGGTAGCACTCCACGTTTAGTCGGATATGCAATGGCTTCAGTCCCTGATGATATGAAACTTCCATGGCATAGAGTTATTAATTCCAAGGGAAGGATAAGCTCGCGAGGTTCAGGTTCGGGGGCATATGAACAACGGAAATTGCTTGAGGAAGAAGGCGTGGCCTTTGATGTCAATGAGTATATCGATTTTGAACTGTACGGGTGGGTGTGATATTAGTGGAACTTTAGGTGATAACAGCAGATCGTGCTCCATCAGAAAATGCTGTTGATATTTCGTGGTTGGTTTTTCTGAGTAATGTGGTATTGACGTGTAGGTACGCAAGTTGGAGATTACCTTCTGGATAAATGAATATCCCCACAGCTTTTAGATATCCGGCAAGTTTGTCGATGTTTAGGCTATCGGATACTCGCAATCTGAATATATTTGAACCATGTTTGAATTTTTCAATGGTTAGGTGTTCCAAAGTATTGAGATCCTGAAATAGGGCGGTTGCCTTTTCTATGGATTTCATGAATCTTGTTTCGAATCCATCAATACCATGTAACGCCAATGCTGCTATAAGGGAAGAATGGGCTAACCCTGAACCAAACATGCGCCGGTCATGGTAGAGCTCTTCTATAAAGTCATTCTCTCCTGCGAGGATTCCCCCGAAAGGGGCCCCGAAATATTTATATAACGATACGTATACGGAATCAAAAAGTGCCGCGTATTCGTGTGCTCCTTTGCCCTCCACTGCGGCTTGCATGAAAATTCTTGCTCCATCAAGATGGGTAGATATACCGATTTCCTTACAAAATCTGGTGAGGTCGTTTAGTTCTTGCCAAGGTACAGTTTGCCCGTGTTGCCGTCGCACAGGAGTTTCGATAGATACCACTGATATCGGGTTTAAAACACGACCAGTATTGGAAGTTTGGTAAGCTTGTCGAAGTTCGCCTAAAGAAAATGACGGACTGTCTTTCCCCAATGCAAGAAGATTTATGCCACTTAGCCTGGGTATCGAGTCTCCGGTGTCGTTGAATATGTGGCTTTGCTCTTGGACTGCGGCCCGACCTGCTGTTTTAGCATGCTTTCTGATTGCAAGGTGATTGGCTAGGGTGCCTGAGGGCATGAAAATTGCAGCGGGTTTCTTAAGTTTCGTAGCGATTGTTTGCTCGAGTTTCTCTACGAGACCACCCACAGAAAAATCGTCATCTTCAAGGGTATTGTTTGCAGCAAACTCGTTGAGTTGATTGAGGAAATGTCGCGTAGTCCGTGGTTCTCCGTCTCCGCGGAACACGACTGATTGATCGTTGTCAACCGTATGAGTTTTAAGCACCGTAACTCCTATCTCTTATCTATAACAGCTTGAATCATCGCGCTCGTTGGCTGTTAGTCGTCTGTTGGGATGGGTGATCTTATCCATTTGGATATATCCTTGGCCAATGAGGCTACCGCTGGCATTATATCTTGATCAGTTCTAACAACCAGATGATCTCTAAGTATGGGCTGAGAAGTCGCAGACAACCTATGATATACCGATATGTTTGCGTCAGAGTAGTCGTGAGAAGATAATCCTTTGATTCGTTGATCTAAACGTTGGGCTATCACTTTTTCCGGTGCTGACATCTCAAGAATGATTAGTTTTGCTTTGGTAGTTGTCGCTATTTTATAGAGGTGTTTTCGGTTGCGCCGGACGAGATTGGTAGCATCAAAGATCACCGGCATGCCTTTGGTAAGTAATTCCTCTGTAAGGGCATGACTTGTTCGAAAGACCCTTGCATTCTCAGCTGCAGTATAGACTGGTTGTGGAACCAGGGTTTTCCTGATGAAATCAGATTCCAGTCGTGTAATTGAAAGTGTTTCAGCCAATTTTTTGGCGAAATAAGTTTTTCCAGAGCCTGGTAGTCCACTGAGAACTACTAGAACCGAACATCTGAAAACAGCTAGGGGTGGGGATATGTGTTGTTTGACGAAAGCTATATCTTTCATACTTTCTCGTAAGGGCAACTGTGGCGAGTGACTGCAACCACGGTCCATCCGTAATAGAAACGTTGGGTGATGAATTGGATCACGGATTTGGGCATGTACACTCATGCTTGTTGTAGATTCTGGAGCAGTGCCCCAGAACGGTCTCTCTGGGCGCCTTGATTCCTGATTAGATCTAATGCCATGATGGTTAGATTTGCGGAGGAAGAATTTCCATGAATCCGAAATTTGACGATGTAGGGTGTACGAAGAAATTGGTATTTCCAGGTATTCGGGTGATACGACCACCATGGGATTCGATCCTTTCAGCTAACTGGTCAGGATCATCCGCCTCGAAGGCGAGAAGGTATACCCCTTCACCGTGCGGGTTGAATTCATTTATCCGATCCTGCATGAGGCGCGCGACAGGAGTATCAGCACTTGACGGTTGTATGAGTTGCAGCACTGTTTTTTCGTCATAACCCATAGACACTGAGTCAAAATTACCTATGTTGTTATGTTGGGATTCAGTGATGGCATCCATGCCAAACAGATTTTTATAGTTTTGGACGGCCGATTCAAGGTCATGAACGGCTATTGTGTAATGCTTGAATCTCATCATGGCAGTTCTCTTTCTTCGGGTAAACTATGCACTTGCAAGGTAATTTGATGTGGCACTAGCAGGAGCACAGTGTAACAGAAACTTAGGGGTTAGTTTGCTAGTGCCACTTGGTTAGGAGGGATAGGGACTTTTGAAAAATTAATAGTTATCGCCCCAAGAATGTATATGGCAGCCAACGCTGTGAAAGCTCCATTATAAGACCCAAAGGCGTCGAATATTAGTCCGGTTCCTATTGGTCCAACTGTACTAAATATGAGGGTAAGTGGGCGCCCAATTCCTCGTATCGCTCCAATATGGCGTCTTCCAAAATAATGTGCCCATAGGAATTCACTGATTGGGATAGTGCCTCCGAACCCAAAGCCATATAGGAAAAATCCGAACATTAGTAAAAGAATATTGCCATTTCCCGCTGCTGCTACCATTAGCAATACTCCGCATGCAGAAGTCGAAAATGCGGATCCAGCTAGTCTTCGTGCATCGATCCTTTGGAGAGACCATCCCCATACACCTTTTGATATAAGGTTACCTATCCCATTGATACCAAGTCCCACTGCTGCAATCGATCGGGTGAAATTGGCCGCGGTAGCAAAGGGGATTGCATAGAGTATAACTGAGCCTAAAGCTACGGCATTGAGACCGTATCCAAGGGTGAGCAACCAAAACCCCGGAGTCCTGAGGGCTTGTTCTCGTGTATGGGTTTGGAGGTCATCTGTTATTCGTGCTGTTTGAGCTTTTGAATTTGTCCTGAGAGTTTTTCCTTGATGGAAGTTGCCATCGGGAAGGAGTCCCATATCTTCAGGTTGGCGCTTCATAATAAAGGCTATTGGTAGTACTATTATCACGACGCTTACCGCAAGGACGAGATAGCCGGAGCGCCATCCAAAAGAGTCTATAATTGCAGTCATTGTTATGGGGGTAATGATACCTGCAAGAGACACCCCCATTGAACCAATGGCCAGAGCCCAACCGCGGCGAGCAATGAACCATTTGGTTAATGTGGCATTTACTACTAATCCCCCGAACAGGTTAAGTCCAAGGGCTCGACTGATTGTTTGGAATACAAAAAATAGCACGAATGAGGATTGCCAGGATAAGCCCACTAGTCCCAACGCACAGAGGATTGCACCTGCCAAAATTATTCGTTTAGGACTGATTCGATCCACGAGTGGCCCAATAAAAATAGCGGCTATCCCACCGATACCCGTTGCTACTGAGATGGCAATGGCAAAGAGCCAGACTTTGATTTCGAGTTCTTCCACGATTGGGTCAAGGAATACCCCGGAGACCATTTGCCCTAAGCTGGTAAACATGAAATGTGAAAGAACTGCACAAACGAGTATCCACCAGCCGTAGTAGATATTGGCTCCAAGTAACTTCATCGTTCAACTCTTCATATTGATTTCATGGTGATATGGTATTGTCGTATCGGTAAAGCTTGTGCGAGTTGATGGATTCTGTCAATATTTGAACAACACTTCATACATAGGTCTTGAGTGGGTATGATTTAATGATGATATAACCATAATGTTTTCAATTTTCACTAGAATACGAAACTAGGTAAAAGCGAGGGAGTGCATGTTTGGTTCGATAAAGAGAAGTTGGCAATTAACGAAAGAAAGTTACAGAGTACTCAGCCATGATCCGGAGCTTATTTTTCTGATGGGTATGTCAATGTTGGGTTGTGGGATTATTGCGGGTGTAATCGGGATATCCGTGCTCGCGCTGGATGGACTAGGGTTGACACAGTATCTGCTTTTGGGGCTTGGATATTACGCCGGATACTTCATAATTATTTACTTCCAAGTTGCGTTGGTGTCCTCTGTTCAACTGCGGATTTCTGGAGGGGATCCGACTGTGTGGTATGGGATAAATCGTGCGAATCATCGGATTGCACCTATTTTAACTTGGAGTCTCATAGCCGCGACGGTTGGACTTATCCTTGATCTCCTGTTTAAGGCTGCCCGTACTCAACATAACATCTGGGGACGGATTATTGGGATGATATTGATTGGGGTTCTTGGGGGTGCTTGGAATTTACTGGTCTTCTTTGTCATACCTGTGATTGCGGCAGAAGGTATCGGAGGTTTCGGGGCATTAAAACGCTCAAAAGCTATTATCACAGGTAACTATGGTGAAGCAATTTTGGGTGGTTTTGGTATTTCAATAATTGGGATCTTGGCGGCTATTGCGGTGGCAATCCCGCTTGCTTTGCTTTGGATTTTGTTCGGTCATAATATATTAGTGGCAGGGGTGCTGATAGGTCTTGCCTTAATAGCATTTGTTGGAATTGCTTGCGCTACTTCTGCACTTGATGGTACCTTTCGCGCGGTTCTCTATGATTACAAAAAGACAGGGAATCTTGGAGGATTCTCGTCCGACACATTGGATAGTGCGATTTTGTCGAAATAACAATAAGAATTGTATGAATCAATCAGAAATTCTCTGTGCTGAGTCTCATCGGTTCGATTAGGAGTGGATTTGGGTTTTGTGTTTGTATCCCATCTTGTTTTCTGTTGGCTAATATACAGGAGATCATCATGAGGACGGATGTTGCCGGCAGTAATTCGCCTAATTCCTCGTTGTTTTTTTGGTGGTGCCCCAGCTAGATTGATATACTCTTGTCGACTCGATGCCCTGCTAACCCTGTATGATGGGAAGAATGTTATGGTTCGAGCGAGAGATTCCAAGGCGTTTAACCCGGGAATGACCCAAGAAAGATGACGATAGCATTGTTGAAATAGCGTTCTTTTTTGGTCCATGCTCACAGAAAATGTGAAGCAGGTACAGAAGGAGTAGTCTATGAATAACCCGCGGCAGGCTGCAATAGTTGGGATATATATGACAGAGCAAGGAAAGCTTGCAGATCGCACTGCAGGTAGTGTGTATGCTGAAGCTGTTATGGGGGCATTGTCTGATGCTGGGCTTGGGGTGAAAGATATTGACGGTATTATTGGAACGGGTCCAGAGGGGGCGGGGATTGCTGGGGATTTTTCAGATAATTTTGGAGTGACGTTGCGATTTCAAGCCCAAACTGGGGTTGGTGCTTCATCGTCTTCCTCGGGTATCGGGATAGCAGCGATGGCTATAGAGAAGGGATATGCTGATGTGGTTATTATACCAACTGCCTCTGGGGGTGCAGTACGACCGGGGTCGCCCGTAGGAAGAGGAGGGCCAGCACCAAGTCCTTTTGAGCATATATGGGGGGGCAATCCTGCTGCGATTTACGCTATGGCTGCACGGCGCCACATGTACGAATACGGAACAACTCCTGAACAGCTAGCTGAAGTTGCAGTGGCTGCTCGAAAACACGCAACATTAAATCCCGCATCGGTCATGGGAGAACGTGGTTTGATTTCAATAGAGGATGTCCTTGAATCTAGGATGATAGCTGATCCCTTGCATCTTTTTGACTGCTGCCTTGTGAATGCTGGTGGCGGTGCTATTGTGATGACGACAATGGAGCGTGCAGTATCCCTACGGACTATGCCTGTCTTGTTGATGGGTTGGGGTGAGGGATTTACCTTTCATGACATTATGACTGCTCCCAGTATGACGTCGTTTGGCGGCGTTGCTGCTGCCAATACTGCGTTTGCCCAGGCCGATATCAGTAGGGTAGATGTTGATGTGGTTGGCGTTTCTGATCATTTCTCTATAAATGTTCTTATTGAATTGGAAGATGCTGGGTTTTGTGCAAAGGGCGAAGGAGGAGCGTTTATCGGTGGAGGGGCGATACAACTTGGAGGGAGGCTTCCGGTTAATACTGATGGAGGCTTTCTTTCGAGTAGTCATGGTGGTGGGTGTGGTCTTTATACTGTGGTTGAGTTGGTGAGGCAGTTGCGGGGTGAAGCAGGGAATCGGCAAGTGGAAAATTGCGAACTGGCATCTGCACATGGCACTGGAGGAACATTTCAGGGTCAGTATGCAGCTATTTTTGCTCGAGGTTAGAATGTATGAATTACAATAAACCCGTACCAGAAATTACCTTACTAACAGAGCCTTTCTGGGAAGCTTTAAGGAACAGGGAACTGCGAATACAGGCATGTAGCCATTGCGCAGCATTGAGGTTTATTCCAAAGGAAGTGTGCCCAAACTGTTCTTCTTCAGACTACGGTTGGCAGCAAGTTTCTGGATTGGGAAGAGTCTACTCTTATACTACGATACATGGTGGTGTGGGACCGGCTTTCAGAGATGATATTCCCTTCGTGACTGTTATTGTCGAGCTAGATGAAGGGCCTCGTATCATGAGCCATCTCACTAATTGCCTGCCAGAATCCGTCCAAATTGGGATGAGAGTTTCAGTAGTGTTTGAAGATGCCACTGATGAACTTACCTTGTACAGGTTTGAGCCGAATAGTTCCGAGAGATAGACCACCTTGGTCCGAGAGCACCACACTTGCTGCAGAGCTGGTATATTGGCTTCCATATGCGCTGCAAAATGATCAGGAGCTCTGCCTTGGTCAATCGGATGTATTTTTTCGAGGCTAATTCTGTTGTGATTTACCTCTGCGAATCTGAAAGTGCGCGGACCACCCATTCCGGGTAGTAGCCCGGAAGGCAGGGCAATGTTTCCTGCAGAGCCGAGGACAATAAATTACAGAGGGGCAGCGGATTTGTAGAATTTCAAAAGTGGGTAACTACATTTCTATTCGCTTTTCTCCGGAGAGGTATGCTTCGGGTTCCTTGGAAAAAGCTATACGGCATCCTGGGCCACAGAAATAATAGACTTGCCCGTTGTGTTCATGAGTGCCACCTGCAGGATTATCCACGTTAACGTCCATACTGCATACTGGGTCGACTGCGGTATTCCCCGAGGGCTTCGTGAAAAATGGGATCTTCATGTATACCACCTTTTAATGAGATTGAATATGATTATTTATGTCTCTGCAATCGAAGCGAATTGCTGACAACAGTAAATGAACTGATGGCCATAACTGCTGCTGCAGCCATAGGATTGAGAAACCCGAAATCACCTAATAATGGTTTTAGCATATCAGGTACTGTTTTGTCGTTAAATATCAGATAGAGTAGGCCTGTCGCAATGGGTACTAGGGCAGCATTGTATGCAAACGCCCAGAATAAATTTTGCTTGATGATGCGCATCGTTGCTTTACTTAATTTCAAGGTTTTCATAATTCCGCTAAGATCTCCGTGGACAAGAGTAATTTCTGCGGTCTCCATAGCGATATCGGTACCAGTTCCAAGTGCTATGCCGATATTGGCCTGAGCTAGTGCGGGGGCATCATTAATCCCATCCCCGACCATCGCCACGATTTTGCCTTGATTTTGTAATTTTTGTATTTCCTTTGCCTTAGCGTCTGGTAGGACTTCTGCTATTACGGTGGTAATACCCAGTTCTTTCGCTATGATATCTGCAGTTTTTTCATTATCCCCTGTTAACATAATGATAGTATAACCTGCTTTTTGTAGTGACAGTACGCAATCTAGGGCTCCAGGTTTGATCGTATCAGCTAATCCAATGACCCCTTGCACTGTTTGGTCCACAGACACCAAAATAGGTGTTTTCCCCTGAAGCGCAAGTTCATTTAGTACATATATTGCCTGTCCTATTTGGCAATCCTGGGCTTCCATAAAGGCAGCGTTGCCTACATGGATCAATGTTCCCTGGGCAGTTGCGGTTACGCCGTGTCCTGGAATTGCCATGAATGCTTGAAGCTCTGGCATTTCAATAGCCTTATTTTTCGCTGCGGTAACGATAGCAGCTCCTAACGGATGCTCGGATCCTTGTTCTGCGGTCGCTGCTAGCCTAAGAACATCTTCTTTTGTCAGTGTATCCGAAATGATATCTGTTACTTGTGGTGTGCCGGTAGTGATAGTGCCAGTTTTATCTAGAACGAAGGTATCGATGTTGCGCGAACTTTCAAGGGCCTCTGCTGTCCGTATGAGAATACCGAACTCCGCCCCTTTACTGGTTCCCACCATAATGGCAGTTGGAGTTGCGAGCCCCAACGCACATGGGCATGCTATGACAAGGACTGCTACCATATTGAGTAGAGCGTAAGTGAAAGTAGGATCTGGTCCAACAAAAAGCCATACTCCAAATGTTGTGAGTGCTGTGATTATCACGGCTGGTATGAAGTAGCTTGATACCTGGTCAGCAAGTCGTTGAACAGGTGCTTTGGATCCCTGAGCATCTTGAACTAATTTGATAATTTGAGAAAGTGCAGTTTGTGCTCCAATTTTAGTTGCACGAAATGTGAAGTGTCCATCGTAATTTAGGGTTGCCGCGAAAACAGGGGAGCCTGGTGATTTGTGTACTGGCATACTCTCCCCAGTTAGCATACTTTCATCAACAGAAGATGTTCCGGTCATGATGACTCCATCTGTAGGTATTTTATTCCCAGGACGAATCACGACAGTGTCTCCTGCTAAGACTTCTTGGATTGATACTTCTGTTTCCTGATTATTTCGTAGGATGACTGCTGCTTGAGGTTGTAATTGCATTAGGCTTCTAATTGCCTCTGATGTTTTCCCCTTTGCTCGTGCTTCAAGGTATCGCCCAAAAAGGATAAACATAGTGATCATAACAGCAGTATCAAAATACACATGGACTGTAGTGGTTTCTACGGTGAGCATCGTTGGGGAGATAGTGGCCACAACACTGTAAAAGTATGCGACTGTTGTTCCGAGGGCGATCAGTGTGTTCATATTGGTAGTTCGGTGTTTTAGTCCGGCCCATGCGCTGGTATAGAATTGCCATCCGATCCAGAATTGGACAGGCGTAGAAAGGATCCAGAGAGTAACCCAGTTTTGTAACAGTGGTGGAACCCAAGGGAACAAACTCTTGAAGCTTCCTAAAATCACAAGCAACCCAAATATAGAGCCTATGAATAGCTTGCGCCGGAGCGTCTTTATTTCAGTCGTTCTAGCGAGATGATCTTGGTCGCTGGCATCTGTCTCGCCTGCAATCCCCTCAATACTGTAGCCAAAGTCATCGACGTTGGCTTTCAATTCAGGGAGTGTTGCTAAGCCTGGAAGGTAGTAGACACGAGCCTGTTCGGTGGCGAGGTTAACAACTGCTGAAAGCACACCATCGACTGCTGTAAGCGCATGTTCCACGTGTATCACGCATGCGGCGCAGGTCATACCGCCAATGTTGAGGGTGACTTCTTCTGTTTCAGTTTGGAGTCCAGATCCTTCTATAGTTTTTATGAGAGTAGGTATGGAGGTTTTGTTTGGATCAATAGTGATTTCTGCAGACTCATGTTCTGCCCCTATAACAACTCCACTGACCCCGTCGATCGTACGGAGAATCGCTGCGAGATTGAGCTCGTCTTCTATGGCACTGGATTTGGTGAGTGGTAGTGTAATTTTTTTCGAGGTTCTCGGTGACACGATTTTAGCCTTAAAGTCTGGGTAGTCTATTTTGAAGATAGGCTTTTATTGACTTGTGAAACATTATATTGCCATTGTATATAAATGTCGCTATTCTCTGTCTGTTTGATGTTGAGGGTTTTGTAAATAATACGTATAGTGATGGCGCAGTATAGTTACCATTCATTTTGGTATTTACATTGAAAGAAAAATTAAGGAGGCGGAACGTGACATACGAACACATCCTACTGGATCAAGATGAGCATGTTGCAATTGTAACACTAAATCGACCTGAACGTTTGAATGCTCTGAACGCGACACTTTGGGAGGAGATTATTGGGATCGGAGAACAACTTCATGCCGATGATAGCGTTCGTGCGGTTGTTTTCACCGGTGCTGGTAGAGGGTTTTGCTCTGGAGCAGATGTTGGTCCGTCACCAGCAAATGGGGGGCAGACAGAAGTGACTCAAAGTCGAGAAGAGATGCTTGACGAATACGGGAGAATTGGCAGACAGGCGCTCTCGATATACCAACGTTTAGATAAACCAACAATCGCAGCAGTGAATGGGGTGGCAGCTGGAGCTGGATATTCTTTAGCACTGGCTTGTGATCTTCGCGTTGGTTCTGCAAACACACGCTTTAACACAATGTTCCTTCAACGTAATATAAGCGCTGACTCGGGTATGTCATATTTCTTACCTCGGATCGTTGGATATAGTCGTGCGATCGATCTTATTTATTCTTCACGATTCGTTGGTAGCGAAGAAGCTTATAGGATCGGGCTCCTAGATCGTCTTTTTGACGCTGAGACATTGGTGAGTGATGCAGTACAGCTCGCTAAGGATATGTCAAAGTGGCCTCCGGTCGTGACACAAATGGCGAAACGGGTTTTACAGCATAGCATGGGTGCTTCGCTGGAAGACCAGCTTCGCTTTGAGATTCATGGTATGAATGTTGCAAGGCGAGCTGTGAACGACCAAAAGGAATCTCGTGACTTTTTCTTGGAAAAGCGAGACCCAAATTTTACAGGTACGTAATCCTGTAGCTATGGTATCACAGCCTGCGTTTTTGCTAAAAGCATTTTTGAGTATTCGGAGGATATATGGCTGAAAGTAATCGTGTGCGATGGGTATATGCCTCAAAAGATAACGAGGAACTTGCGGCCCGGTACGATGAATGGGCCAAAGATTACGACACAGACCTTGAGAGAGATTTCGCATGGAGTGGGCATATTCTTGTTGCTCAGGTGCTAGCGAAGTATACATCCCCGGATATTTCAGTGATAGATGTGGGCTGTGGAACCGGACTTTGTGCTTCAGCGTTGCGTGAACGTGGTTATGATCACATAGATGGATTTGATCTTTCCGATGGTATGTTGGCTCTAGCTAATGATTTGGGTATATATACCCAGCTTAAGCAAGCAGTACTTGGCGAGCCATTAGATTATCCGACTGATGCTTATGGAGCAGCAGTTGCAACAGGTGTGTTCACGCTTGGGCATGCACCAGCAAGTGGTTGGGATGAAGTTGTTCGTATCGTACGGCCAGGAGGGTATTTTATTATCACAATTCGTCCTGATATTTTCGAGACGAATGGATACCAGCGCAAGGAACAGGATTTGGTTGATTCTGGACAATGGGAATTAATTGAAGCCTCTGAGCACATGAAAATGCTTCCAAAAGGAGAGCCTGAAGCCTATCATCAGATTCGTGTCTATAGAATTCTATAAGTAATTGCTAGCTAGTGGTATTAGCTTAGCTATTCTTCATATAGAAGATTTCCGAGAGTTCCAGCGGGTTCTTGTATTTCTCCAGCAGCTTTTTCCATGGCGTTGGTAGCGTAAACGTACGTGCGACCAGGGGCAAGTTGTTCCATATAGAGGACATCCTCATGGTCGTGGTATCTAACAACTAGAGAGTACCAATCTGATTGAGGTATCTTCACTTCCGTCAAGCCCTCACTGTTGATAACCGCTTTCTGTCCCCCCACCAAGGTTACACTGCCAGTTGTAAGAGGGATGCCATCTCCATCTATAACACGTATCCACACACTGTCTCCAGTTAGGGTTCCTGCTGGAATCTTATTAACTACATCCGCTTCATAGCTTCCTGATTTCTTTGGTATCATCCATTCTTCACCGTACTTGAGGCGAAGATAATCCTCAGGGGGATTTGGTACGAGAAAAGATTCGCTTAAAAAGATGATTTCCCGTGGAGATTCGAAAAGTTTTGTAGGTACCACCACACCGGGGAAGATATGCAGGTTATTATTGGAAGGTACTGCACAGTCCCAGCCAACTCTTATATGATCCTTAATCATTGAGAAGCTTGTCGAGTATTTCCCCTCCATACGTCCTATGTAAAAGCCGTTGTTTTCAAAGGCCTTGATAGCAGTTTCCATAAGTTGTGGAGTAATGCCATTTTCTCCTACGATTGATAATATATCGATATCATCGTCCCATGGGATAAATGCTTGATCTCTGACTGCTCCAAGGCATGAACCTGAGAAGAGAAAGAATCTAATGTGTAGGTCATTGAGGATTTGGCGAGTGTTTTTCAGAACTCTTTCTGCTAATGCATGATCCATAGGTACGTTGTATTTTAGTGAATAATCGAGGCTTATCTTGTCAGACCCGCTACCTTTAGTCATTACCTACTCCTTTAGATGCTCTATCTAGTATTGTTGATAAGATAGCTTACAGTGTATATAGGATGTCCAGTCTGGATATCCTATATAGTTTGGGTTGCCATTCAGGCGTTGGCTTTCAAGCGTGTATTCTGATAGACTCCAGATCAGTCCCAATGATTAACGTATCCAGTCCCAATGATTAACGTATCCAGTCCCAATGATTAACGTATCCATACTGGTAGCATAGGTTAGTAGTTAAGGAGTTAAGCGTGAGGTTATGTCGGATAGGTTAACGGTATCAAGTATCTACGGTGGTTATTGGAATGAAAATCTGAAAGATTTTCGTTTTATGACCAATCCGTACTTCCCTCCAAATGCTTTCATGAACTCACTTACTACCAGAGTTGCTGAGCTAGTGAAATCATATCCCTCAACGAATTGGTATATCTCCGAACTATATGCAGGGCTTATTAATTTAGATAAAGATCGATTGGTTTTGGCTAATGGTGCTAGCGAGTTGATAGCGGCTATCATTGACTTGTATGTTGACCATCTATGTGTCCCAATCCCAACGTTTGATGAGTATATTAATAGGGCTCGTGATTTAGGGAAAAAGGTAACGACAGTTTCGTGGTCCCCTGGTTCTGAGTTTGATGAGATCGCATTTATCAGGACGGTTCGTGATAGTCAAGCAAATGCAGCTTTGCTGATTCGGCCTAACAATCCAACGGGAAGCCTCATCACTCGAAAACAAACGATAGCTGTGATGGACGCACTGAGAGATATAGATCTCATTATCATTGACGAATCCTTCTTAGAGTTTTGTTCAAATCCTGAAGAAGAAACGGTCTCTGATCTTATGGGAGACTACCCAAATCTCATTATATTGAAGAGCCTCTCAAAGATTTATGGAATTCCAGGATTGCGGTTAGGCTATGTTAGTTCTAATAATACGGACTGGATCGCTGCCATTCGACAGCATCTACCTCTTTGGGGTATCAATGCGTTAGCTCAGTATTTTGTTGAAGAGTTACCCAAATATGCGGAGGAATTTCAGGATGCTTGCGTTAGTGTCAGGCAGGCATCCACCATTTTGTCAGAGGGGCTTGCGACACTGCAAGGTCTTTTCACATACCAGACTATGGCCAACTTCGTGTTATGTAAATTACCTCCAGAGCGTAGCTCAGCGTCACTAGCAGACGAACTGTGGAGTATTGATAGAATACTAATCAATGATTGCAGCAACAAGGCCGGACTAAATCAATCCTTTATTAGGTTAGCCTCCAGAACCTCCCAAGATAACACTATGTTGGTTGATGTCATGAAGCAGGTGGTTGGCTAGTTGTGTTATTACGGTGGATTGCTAAGGAAGTAGGGTTATGTTTAAGGCGTTAATTTTAGCAGCTGGTATGGGAACACGACTGTCCCCATTGACTGATGACAGGCCTAAGTGCCTTGTTGAGGTAGCTGGAGATTCTATGCTATATCATCAGTTATCTATGTTGGAGCGTGTTGGCATTGGAGAGTGCATTGTAGCTATAGGCTATAAAGGTGATATGATCATTGACCGTTTTGGGTCAAGATTCGGTTCAATCAATCTCACCTATGTTGATAACCCTTGGTATGCCGAAACAAATAATATATATTCGTTGAATCTTCTGCAACCTTTTGTTGATGAGGCTTGTGTGCTTATTGAAGGCGATGTTTTGTGTGAAGAAGGTATTATTGCCGATTTAGTTGCTAATAAAAGCAGCGATGTTGCGGTATTGGATTATGTATCAGGTGCCCCTGATGGAACTGTTGTTGTGGCTAATCATCGACGTGTTACCCGGATGCTTCTCAAAGAATCACAAACAAAAGAGATGAACTACAAGCATCTTCTCAAAACTGTTAATATATATAAATTTTCTAGAAATACCCTCGTTAATCATTTATTTCCAGAGATGCAAGAACGAATTAATAATGGGGGCAGTAACATATTTTACGAGTCTGTGCTCGCAGATTTGATAGATTCGGAAGCTATTCAGATAACACCGCAAGTTGTGCTTGGCCGCCGGTGGATTGAAGTGGATAACCCATTGGATTTGGCTAAGGCACAGCAGACCTTTAGTCATCAACCTGTTGCGTGAATCCCTATAGGTTTTACGGTTTCTATAACGGTTGGAGATTAATGTGACAACAGCAACGATGATGATTGCCCTTCAACAAAGCAAATATCAAGAGTGCCCTTTGTACTGTATCACCGTCTATAAGTATTGCCTAAGGGTAAATAGGATTGTTGTCACGATGACTAGACGGAAGTGTGGGGCGCTGCTGAGTGCCGTCTCGGGAGTACATAAGCGCGCGCTGATTAGTCCTTTAATGTGGATACAACTTTCACTTCCTGAGCTTAATGATCACTTGTTAATGTGTTCCCGGTCATTTCGTTGAGGTTAGTGCAACAATTACTTGGAATATCGCTTAAATGGATGCTTTCCTACGAATTGTGATGGAGTTCAAAGGATGCTAGTATGATTTCGTAACGGAATGGTTCATGAGATTAAATGTCCAGTGAGTATTCTTGGTTTCGTGCTGGACTATATTGAATGGGAGGAACAGTGTTATGGAGCTAAAGGATGTTCTCTACGAAGTGCAAGACGGGATCGGCATTATTACTATGAATCGCCCAGATAGGTTGAATGCCTCGAGCACTGATATGACTGAAAGCATGGTGGAAATCTTGAAGAACTTAACCCCAGATGTAAGGGCTATTGTACTCACAGGTTCGGGCAGGGCCTTTTGCTCTGGAGGGGATGTCAAAGGGATGTCGAAGAGATTGGAGTCTGAAGAGCACTGGAAGCAGCCTCATCCGGAAAAAGCTGTTTCTATGGCCTTTTGGAATTGTGATCGACCTGTCATTGCCGCTGTGAACGGGCCTGCGGTTGGTATAGGCCTTTCTTATGCCTGTATGTGTGATTTTCGTATTGCCTCAGAAAGTGCCCAGTTTGGGGCCTTTTGGGTACGCAGAGGGTTTATGCCAGATGGTGGTGGAACATTCTTCCTCCCGGAGATCTTAGGCACTTCTAAAGCTCTTGAGTTGGTATGGACAGGACGTCCTATTGACCCCCAGGAAGCACTTGATATTGGCTTGGTGACGAAAGTGGTTCCACCCGAGGAACTCATGCCTTCAAGTGTTGAACTGGCTCGGCAACTTTCGAAAGGCGCTACGCTGGCGATGGGTATGGCGAAGCGTGGAATGTATAAAAGTAGGATAGGCCAATTGGAGGCTGCTCTTGAGTTTGAATCGTATGGGCAGGCGATGCTCCGCCAGACTGCTGATCACGCGGAAGGTGTAAAAGCTTTCATAGAGAAGAGGACACCAGTTTTTACAGGCCGGTAGGCATTAGCAGGTCTTACCAACCGTATTGATACGTGAAGAAATGAAGATGGACCCACCACGATCAGAGACTTGAACGGATTCTTGGATCTTAAGGGAGTCAAGCGAAACGGTTTGGGGCTAAAAAGCTCTGTTATTATGGGGTTGATGGACTTGTCGGGTACGACACGCTACGTTGCAAAAGTAGGAGAGTTACCATCGTTGAGCGGGTAGGGAGGAGTATGCGCCCCAGAGGCATCAGGCCATCTGCATGGAAGCGGTACGCTATTACTAGTAGGCTATCCCCAGGGTGGAGTTCCGTCATGAATCGCTTGAGTCCTTTGGATAGAGAGTGGGGTGCCCTTTTGCTTACCTGGGGAACTTTGGGGGATGTTCTTGAAATCTAAAGCTTTCACCG
>Ga0209501_10001078_pt1 | contig 30858 bp, 37 predicted proteins | sample ArcticOcean_MG_C_4_FD_187434 | JGI IMG/M metagenome (GOLD analysis project Ga0209501, IMG submission 187434) | Marine microbial communities from western Arctic Ocean - ArcticOcean_MG_CB4_134 (SPAdes) (version 2) | ecosystem: Environmental > Aquatic > Marine > Oceanic | place: Arctic Ocean...
TCCTGTTCTGGATATTATTTTTCACGATTACCATATCATCTTCAATTGAGATTAATTCTAATTTTGGAGCATATTTTGCAAATGTCTTGTCTTTTAACATTGAATCTTCTAACATGTATGTGATATAACCGGCGAAACTATTGACGCCTTTCATTGTCAGTTTGTCTTTATTCTTTTCATAAACCTCGAAGAATTTTTCATAAACTGTTTCTGAAATTGTAATTGATTTAAATCCTGGTTTTGGCATTTTACTTTCTCTTACCGTACTTTGCAGTACCAAGTATATAATGTTTTTTCAGTAAAATTTGTCACCTTGTGCGTAAATCATTTTTTATCATAATTAGACTTTATACGATAGATATCTTGTATTTTCATATGGCTCGTGGTTATGATGAAAATGATGTAAAATTTCGTTTAATTAAATTACTTCATTCTTCAAAGTCTGGAATCTCTGGAGTTGCAGTTTCTGAAAAACTTGGAATTAACCGTGTTACGATGTCCAAATATCTGAATAAATTTGCAGCTGAAGGAACAATAACACAAGAAAATATTGGAAATCTGAATTTATGGTTTGTTGATGAGGATATAGAACAGCTAAATTTTCCAGATGATTATTTTCTTGTTCAAGAAAAATTCACTTCACGTGTCATCGATTGTATGGAAAAACCTGTATACAATCTGATAAAAAACTGTATTAATTCTAATGCAAAACTTGACAAAATAATCACTGAGGTTATTTTACCAACAATTCCTCAAATTCAGAAATTATTTAATGATGGAAAAATTGGAAAATCTGAACAACAATTGATGACTGGAATAATCTCGAATTCAATCCAAATGATTACCCATCATTCAACTCACTCTGAATCTGGAAAAAATATAATCATCTTGTCTGCTGATTCTGAATCTTTATTATTTTCTGAGGCAGCTGGAGCAGCATTTCGTTCTCAAAAATGGAATGTATTCTCGGTTGGTGATATGTCCTCGTCAATTGATATACTATTTGATCTTGAACTCAGAAAGATACTCTCAAAGACTTGGAAACTAAAAGAAGGTCTAATGATAATTCTAGTATTCTCCCAAACAGAAGAAGGTTTGAAATTCATTTCTGATTCATTTTATTCAGTTAAGGAAAAATCTGAAAATAATTTGTTTATCATCTTATCTGGAAAAACTGGAAAAAAAGTGAAAATAAAAGCAGATTTATTCGCCTCTAAACTTGAGGATATTCTTCAATGGTCAAATACCAAACACGAAAATATTTAGTAAATTAATGGGCCCGATGAGATTCGAACTCATGGCCTTTCGATTATCAGTCGAACGCTCTAGCCAAGCTGAGCTACGAGCCCTCGCAAATTTTCGAGGATTTGGTCATTTAAGTTTGCTGTTCTTTCCACTTGATTGAACATCCAATGGAAGGATCAAACTCTTTCTCAATTTTTTGACCATCTAGGAATTTTTCAATATTGTTTACCATCACTTTTTCTGTTACTTCTGCATCTGGATTCATGGCATCATCAATTCGTCCATGAAACACTAATTTTTTTTCAGAATCAAATAAGAATGGATCTGGAGTACAAACAGCTCCGTATTTTTTTGCAATTTCTTGAGTTTCATCAACCAAATAATCAATTTTTAAGCCTTTTTCTTTAACGATTACTTTCATACTATCAAAATTGTCATCTGGATATTTTATAGAGTCATTACTGTTAATTCCGACAATTGAAATACGATCCTTGAATTTGTCATGTAATTCTTTAATTGCGTCAATCTTTGCTTTCACATATGGACAATGATTGCACATGAAAATAATCAATAATCCCTTTTTTGAATAATCATTGAGTGAATGCATATTGTCATCAATACCTTTTAGATTGAATTCTGGTGCACTGTCTCCAGTTTTTAATGAAATTGTTGATTCTGTTAATACCATAAAAAAATCAATTTTTACAACAAATAAAAGTATTACAAACATTCCAAAAGACAACAATTAAACTCTCATAATTATCCAAGCAATCATTGGGCTTGTAGTTTAGACTGGTAGAATACTCGCCTTGCACGCGAGGGGTCAGGGGTTCAAATCCCCTCGAGTCCACCATTTTTTTATTAATCGATCATTTCCGAACATCGAATTTGAAGGTGGATTTAAATATCATTAATATGGGAAAATTACTATGGCAGGTTATGAAGCCTCAATAGCAGTTTGGATTCCACTAATTGTTGGTCTAGCACCGGGACTAGTTTACTGGTTCGCAATAACTGGAATGCGAAAAAGAAGATAATCTTCTATCAAACTCTTTTTAATTATTTTATTTCTCTAATTCAATATGTTGTAAAATTCTCTTTACGATTCAATCCGAGAGTTTATGTTTAAATAAAACAATATCTATGTGTGAAGTTTACTTTAACCGCATTAGGTGGAACATTTGATATCATCCATGTAGGACATCTCAGTCTAATAAAAAAAGCAACTTCAATCTCTGAGAAAATCATAATTGGTTTATCATCTGATTCATTTGCTGCAAAAAATGGCAAAACCATCACAAACAATTTCCAACAACGACTTCAAAACTTAGATAAAATAATTCATGAAAAATTCCCTGACTGTTCATTTGAAATTGCAAAATTAGATGATGAATTTGGACCTGCTGTGATTGAAGGTGAAGTTGATGCTTTAGTAGTTAGTGATGAGACCAGTCAAAAAGGTGCTATCTTGAATGCTTTACGTAAAAAACGAAATCTTGTTCCTGTTGAAATTATTATTGTTCCTATGAAACTAGCCTCTGACGGAGATAGAATATCATCTTCACGCATACGAAACTCAGAAATTGATAGTTCTGGAAATGTCTTAGTTGACTAATCACTGTTCATAAATTGAGTAATCCTGATAAAACAAAAATTTCCAATATCTGGCTATGTCAATAATTCATCCATTATTAAAAAAATTACAAAATGATGTTCAACAACTACAAAAAGGATTACAACCTAACCATCTCGCTTTCTGGTATCAAAAAATTATTGCGGATTCAAAAGAAATGGCTCCTCCATGGTTACAAGATAAAATCAACGTAAAACAGGATCCAATTTTGCCAATGAAATTTAATCTTGATATCTCAAAACGAGCTGTAAGATACTTTATGATTGCAGTTGAAAATAATCTGCAACAAATGCCATATTCTACCCAGCTTTATTTCTTGAAGGTTCAAGAAATTCTAAGTCTTGAAATGGATAAATCACTAATTTAGATTCTCTTTAGTAATTTCCACAAGATCTTCATTCGTTAACGTATCTACAATTTTTTCCTTTTTCTCAATAATTGATTGCATAAAATCCGTAAATTTGACAACTTGATCTTTATCTTTTAACACAATACTGTGTACCGATTTATCTTTTATAGAAATTACAATTTCAGTTTCAAAAACATCAATTATGCCCGTGATGAAGGTTTCATTCCCTTCTTTAACAAAAATCAAACTTGCTAATTTCAGTGCTTCATATTTGTCTTGTGTGACAATCTCAACTTTATTCATCTGTTAGTAAGAATTTTGATAAATTCTTTTTTGCCTCTTCTCTTTTTTGTTGATGTATTTTTAAAAACGAATTAATCTTTTCAATCAAAATTTCTTTTAGTTCTCCAGTTAACATCTTGCCTGACTTATAATCTTCGTAGATTTTCTTTAGTTTTTCATCATCCGGTTCAAAGAATATTCTGAGGTATTGGAAAGAAACATCAATGTCTGGATTTCCACCAAGTTCTCTATGTTTTTCAATATCTACTTGTCCCCCAGAAAATCCATATTTGTTAATCTTCTTCTTTACCTCTTCTGCAGAATCTGTTGTATAGATAGTACTTTTTTCATCTGATGCAGACATCTTCCCTCTAGGTCCTGTTAGTGATGGAATCATAATGTTATGTATAAGAGCTGGTTTTGGTTTGTTTATTTTTGGTGCTATATCTCGGGTAATTCTGAAATGCGGATCTTGATCTACCCCAAGTGGAATTAGCACAGGTAAATCTTCAATAAAACATGGTGCTGATTGTAATGATGTATAGAAAATCATTCCAATATTGGTATCATTTGTAAATCCAAACACAGCTTTTGTATTTGAAAAATTAATTTTTTTTGCAACTTGAACTGCAATAGGATATAATTTTTTGATATCACGAGTATTAATTATGATTTTTGTTTTTTCTGGCTTAAACCCAAGTGCAATAAAATCAAGCGCATTTTCTAATGCAAACTTACCTGTATCTTCTAAGGTTAAGTCAGATTTCGTATAAAATTTTTCATCATCAGTTAATTGAAAATAGATATTCACATCAAATTTATCTTGTAACCATTTTGCAAAAACCCATGGTACCAAATGACCTATGTGTGTATTACCTGATGGACCTCGACCCGTATACAAGAAGAATTTTTTCCCTTTTTCAAAATTTTCCAAAATAACATTTAGATCTCTGTGGGAAAAGAAAATTCCTCGCCTCAACATGAAGTGATCTTCTCCAGTAATTTGCTTCATTTTTGATAAAATTTCAGATGAAATTTTTTGAGTTCCAAATTGTTTAGTTAATTTCTCATAATCTATGTCTCCTTCAACATTCCATGGAGTTACGACAAATTCATCTGATGACATTCAAGTTTGACTTAGGTTAAGCTTTAAAAAGTCTTTTTGGGACGTTGTACTGTGTCACAAGTTTTTCATGATATAGAAAAAAAAATTTTAGAAACACTACAAAAAGTTCCAAATCAAACTCCTGAGCAATTATCTAAAAATACTGAACTTTCAATTGATCAAATTCGTAGAGGAATTGAATGGTTACGTCTAAAAGGATTTGCAATCGTAACTGAATCTGAAAAGATAACTCTCTCTTTAGGTCCTAACGGTCTTGATTCTCTAAAAAATGGATTACCTGAACGAAAACTCATCAATATGCTTAAAGACGAACCTAAAACCTTTGAACAAATTCGTTCTGTATTATCTGGTGCTGGATTTAATGTAGCTATTGCAAATGCTAAAAAAAATGGTTGGATAAAAATTGAAAAAGATAACTCTGATTCTTTAGTATCAATCAAAGAAAAACCAATAGAGACTCCTGAAGAAAAACTTCTTTCATTCATAGGTGAAAAAACTGTATTGCAAGAAGAAATTACTAATTCTTTAGCTATGAAAATTTTACTTTCTCGTCCAAATTACATTATACAAACATCTGAGAAATTAAAAAATATCTCTTTAACTGATGCAGCACTTTCTCTTGATACTAGTATATCCTCTAGTGGTGCAATTGATGTCGAGGCTGACGTATCTTCTATCTTTGCAGCTAGAACACATCCGCTACAGGATACTATTGACGAAATACGTGAAATTTTTGTCAATCTTGGTTTTTCTGAAATTTTTGGAAGTATGACACAGTCAAGCTTCTGGAATTTTGATGCTTTATTTACTCCTCAAGATCATCCTGCCAGAGAACTTCAAGATACATTTTATCTCGAAGATATGGAATTAAAAAATCCCGCAACCGCTTCACAAATTAAAAACATATCATCATCTCATAGTAAAAACTGGAAATATGATTGGAAATTATCTGAATCACAAAAAATGGTTTTACGAACACATACTACATGTGTTACAATAAAGCATCTTGCAGAACAAAAACCTGAAAATGCACGAATTTTTTCATTAGGTAGGGTATTTCGAAATGAAAAAGTTAGTTACAAGCATCTAGTTGAATTCAATCAAATTGAAGGAATTGTAATTGGAAATAATACAACTCTGCGTGACTTAATGGGAATTCAAAAAGAATTTTACAAAAAGTTGGGTTTAACAAAAATTAAATTTTGGCCAACATTTTTTCCATACACTGAACCATCTCTACAAACAATGGTGTATAATGAAAAATTAGGAAAATGGATTGAGCTATTTGGTATGGGAATTTTTAGACCTGAAGTGACAAAACCTCTTGGTATAGACAAACCTGTTTTAGCTTGGGGTGGTGGGATTGAAAGAATTGCAATGTTGAAGTATGAACTTGATGATGTCAGAGAATTTTATAACAACAATTTAAGTTGGTTGAGGAGTGTATAATTGCCTGTAATAGAATTAAACATAAGTAGAATCAGAAAATTAGTTTCTGGAAATGTATCTAGAAAACAAATACTTGATGTTTTACCCTTTCTTGGTTTAGATATAGAATCTGAAGATGGAGATAAAATTAGAATTGAATATAGTCCAAACAGACCTGACTATTCTACTGAATTTGGCGTGGCACTTGGCTTACAGGGGTTATTGGGAATAAAAAAAGGAATACAAAAAACTAGTATTAAGAAAAAAGGAAAATTTGCAATTAAAGTAGATTCGTCTCTGACAAAAATTCGACCTTATGTGACTGGTATAATTGCCAAGAATGGTACTCTAGATGGTGATGATATTCAACAGTTGATGTGGATGCAGGAAGATCTACATGATGGAATTGGAAGAAAACGAAAGAAATCCTCTATCGGATTACACGATGCTGATAAAATCTCTTTTCCTTTAACATACACAACAACTTCAAGAGAACACAGATTTGTTCCATTAAACAGTAATACGGAACAAACAATTGATGAAATTTTGAGCAATACTGAACAAGGTCAAAACTATGGATGGGTAATAGAAAATGCTAAAAATATACCGATAATCTTAGATTCGAAACAAAATACGATCTCTTTTCCTCCAATAATTAATTCTGCATTAACGACTGTTACGTCAAATACAAAAAACATCTTAATTGAAGTTACTGGTATTGACAAAGACTCTGTTGAAGATGCACTTTCTATTGTGATGTCTACATTGAAGATGGCTGGATTTGAATTTGAAGAATTGAAGATTTCAGGAAACAAAAATTCCACTCCTCAGTTAAAAGACAGAACTATCATCTATGATCCAAAATTCACTTCAGAAATACTTGGAATAGACATGAGTTTATCAAATATGGTGGCATGTATGAAAAAATGTAGACTAGATGCATCAGTCAAAGGTAAAAAAATAGCATGTATTATTCCACGATATAGATTTGATATATTTGGTCCAATGGATTTAGTAGAAGAAATTGCTCTCGGGTATGGAATTGCAAACATTGAACCAAAATTATCTCCCTCAACAACTATCGGTCAAAAAAATGATATAACGATTAAAACAGAACTAATTAGAAAAACTGCAGTTGGTCTTGGATTTCTTGAAGCATTAAATGCAAGTCTCACAAGCAAAAAAATTCTATACAATATGACAAAAAGGAATTCATCTGAAATCATCTCAGTCTTGGATTCAAAAAGTCAAGAACATACAATTCTTCGTGATTCTTTGTTACCTGGTTTATTGGAAAATCTCTCAAAAAACATTCATGAATCATATCCACAAAAATTATTTGAATCTGGCGTGGTTTTCTCAAAAGGTGAGCCTGTTCATGAATCTATTAACTTGGCGGTAATTGTTGCATACAAGGACACAAATTATTCTGAACTTAAAGCAATAATGCAATCTCTCCTTAGAACTAATTTCAAAATTAATTCAAAAACAAAAACTTCTAAAAACCAAGAATTATTTGTTGAAGGAAGGCATGCTGATATTTTTGTTAATGAGAAAAAAATTGGTGAGATTGGAGAAATAAATACTGAAATCCTAGAAACTTTTCGAATTAGAACTTCTGTAGCGGGTTTTGAAATAAAATTATCTGGATTAATATTTGACTAGTTTTAATTAGGTAATGCCCAAAGAGCACGCATTCAGACGGATTAGGATGATGAGATCGTACGGATTACAATGATTTCTAATTCACCCAGGTTTGCGACAATGTAGGGCAACCCCGGTTTCAGATCTGAAATGAGGATTTGGCTAAAACCAATGATTTTTTGCGAGTCAGGACCGGGGAACATTTTTTAAAATTATAAATGTGCATCTATAAAATTAATTTTGATTTAAATGGTAAACTATTGGCTTGCAAAACAAGAACCAAGTGGGCCTAGAGGTTATCACATTCTTGATCTAAAAAAAGATAAAACAACTGTTTGGGATGGCATTCATAATAATTTGGCATTAAAGCATATGCGAGGAGCAAAAAAAGGTGATCAAATTATGTATTATCATACGGGTGTTGAAAAACAAGTAGTTGGATTAATGACTATTACTTCTGATCCATATCCTAATCTAAAAGAAAATAATAAAAGATTTATTGTTGTAGATGTAAAATTTAAAAAATTATTTAAAAATCCTGTTACTCTTGATGAAATGAAACTTCAAAAAAGTTTCAAAAATTGGGAACTACTGCGAATAATGAGATTATCTTTTATGCCTGTACCAGAAAATATTTGGAAAATCATTTTAAAATTATCTGTTAAATAATTTTTCCAATAGGATAATTGATATACATGAACGTTGTAGATTCACCATGGCAACAGCATATGTACTCATTAACTGTGAGCTTGGTTCTGAGGAAGCTATTATCGCTCAGTTGAAAAATCTTGAAGGAGTAATAGAGGTTCACGGTACCTTTGGTGCTTACGACATTTTGGCAAAAATTGAATCGTCAACAGTTGAAGCATTACGTGAAACAATTACTTGGAAGATAAGAAAAATAGAAAAGATTAGATCTACCTTAACCCTTATGGGCATAGAAGGTCAAACCTAATCATTACATCCTTTTTGTTAAAATGCTCTTACACTTTATTTTTGTAGTTAAAGAAGAAGATCTTGAATACCGTAAAGATGAATTTGAATATGTAAAAGATATGGCTAAATTTTTTCAAAAATGGATCCAAGAAAATTTCTCAAAATCATATGAAATTCAATGTGATGAAATGATTACAAAGCCTAGAAGCATACTTCAAAAACTTGATTCGCATAATCTATTAGATGATCATCGTCAACGTGGAAAAGAAACTTATCACTTTTACTTGACACATTTTAGACCGTTTTGGACTGATTGCACATGTGAAGGATTTCATTCTGAAAATTTTGGAATGGCACTTTGGCAAAAACCAAAAAATGGTCATGATGAATTATTTCTTGCAGAAAAAAATTGTACTACTGTGTGCCATGAAATTTTGCATGAAATGCTAAGACAAAAAAAACATAAACGTTACATTGAAGATGTTCATGATTTACAAACTGAACATCTTTTCAATAATTTACCTTTTATTCAATATGATGAAAATTATAAAATTACTAATGATAAACCAAAATTCCTTTCAATGGATATTTCGACAATAAAATATTAGCATTTTACAACTGAATAAATTCTATTTTCAAAATTTGCAGTTTTGAATTCTAATTTACTTTCAGCATCATCTTTTCTTGATTTACTAAGATTTTCTAACTCCACTAGTGAATCTCCTTTGAAACCAACAGATGATCCATAAATTGCGTCAATGAGTTGTGTTCCATGCTCTCCACTTTTTACATCATCTGCAACATCATAAAATTTTGCAACATCTTTTTTGTTAATAGAATTTCCTGTTGCTTTGTTAAACGCAATTGCTATGTACATTCCATTACTTTTTATCGCAATTGGAACCTTATGCTCTTTACCAGTTTTACCTGGAATACTTTCATTAATCAAAACCTCACATTTATGATACATGCTTGAAACATATGCAAAAAATCTATACTGTGCAAATTTTCCTTTTTTATCTTCTGCACAATCGACAAAAATTTTATTTAGTAACTCTAATGCATGATCATTCATACTCTGTAATCTATCATCAATTCTTCCTCTCTCTAAAAGTTCAGAGTTTGTGTCTTTTGCAACTAATTTTAGAATGAAATCTGGTAAATTATAATTTTTTAATGCTGTAACATATGCTCCTGCTTGTGACATTCCAAATTTTGGGAAACCTTTGTTAACCATGTATGTCAATTCTCCAAGTTAATTGATTTTTTAATAATAAAAACAACAAAAGCAGATAGTGTATTTTCTCTTATAACTGTATGTTAAAATTTTGAAATCTTAATCACTGACCGTTTATAAACTGAAAATTACATTATGAAATATTGTCTAAAATTGTAATAGAAACCACACCTGAAATGGTCAAAGAAGTATATCATAAATTAGAAAAAAACATCCCAAAATTCAGAACTACATTAAAAAGACCTCTAACTCTTACTGAAAAAATTCTTGCTGGACATCTTGAAGATGAATTTTTAGATAAACTCTTAGATGAAAAAAAAAATTATGTATTTCTTCGACCTGATCGTGTAGCATTACAAGATGTTACTGGTCAAATGGTCATGTTACAGTTTATGCAAGCTGGTTTGAAATTAGTTACATTACCAACCACTGTTCACTGTGATCATTTAATCCAAGCAAGAACTGAAGGAAAATCTGATACAAAATTAGCGATGTATGAAAATAACGAAGTATACAAATTTCTTGAAACAGCATCTAGTAAATATGGCGCTGGATTTTGGAATCCAGGTGCTGGAATTATCCACCAAGTGGTTTTAGAAAACTATGCATTTCCTGGAGGTCTAATGATTGGAACTGACTCTCATACTCCAAATGCTGGTGGATTAGGAATGATAGCTGTTGGAGTTGGTGGTCTTGATGCAGCAGAAACTATGGCGGGTTTGCCATGGGAATTACTTTATCCAAAACGAATTGGTATTCATCTTAAAGGTGAACTGAGTGGATGGACTGCACCTAAAGATGTTATACTTTACGTTGCAGGAAAACTTTCAGTATCTGGAGGTACAAATTCTATTATTGAATATTTTGGTCCTGGTGTAGAATCAATTAGCTGTACTGGTAAAGCAACAATTACCAATATGGGAGCTGAAATTGGTGCAACATGTTCCATTTTTCCTTATGATAAAAGAATGGAAACTTATCTGAATTCGACAAATAGAAAAGAGATTGCATCTCTTGCTAATGATCACATTGCTTTACTTCAAGCAGATCCTGAAGTAGAAGAAAACCCTGAACAATTTTTTGACAAGGTAATTGAAATTGATCTTTCAATTCTTGAACCACATGTGGTTGGACCTCATACGCCTGATCTTGCAAGACCGATATCAAAATTATCTGATGAAGTAGACTCAAAAGAGTATATTGATAAAATTTCTGTTGCTCTAATTGGAAGTTGCACAAATTCATCTTATGAAGATATGTCTAGATCATCAAGCGTTGCTAAACAAGCTGAAAAACATGGAATCAAGGCAAAAATCCCATTATTAGTAACTCCTGGTTCTGAACAAATTCGTTCTACTATAGAGAGAGATGGGCAAATTGATACCCTAAAATCAATTGGTGCAACAATTCTTGCTAATGCATGTGGCCCATGTATTGGTCAATGGCAAAGACCTGAATTAAAAGAGGGAGAAAAAAATTCAATTGTTACATCATTTAATCGAAATTTCCCTGGACGTAATGATGGAAAACGCGATACAATGAATTTCATAGCAAGTCCAGAAATTATAACCGCACTTGCACTTGGAGGTAGTTTATCATTTAATCCATTAGAGGATTCACTTGAGGGAAAAGATGGTCAAAAAATTAAACTTTCTCCTCCTGGAATTGCTCCTGAAGTACCTGCTAATGGGTTTGTGATCACTGAAGGAGTTTATGTTTCTCCATCAGAAAACTCTGAAAATGTTAATGTTTTGATAGATCCTAACAGTGACAGATTACAAAAACTTGAACCATTTTCTTCTTGGGACGGAAATGATTTCACTGAATTAAATTTGATATTAAAAGCCAAAGGAAAATGCACCACTGATCATATCTCACCTGCAGGTCCTTGGCTTCGTCTCCGTGGTCATCTTGATAACTTGAGTGATAATTTACTTTTAGGTGCTGTAAATGCATTCAATGATGAAATTGGCAAAGCAAAGAATATTCTTTCAAATAATATTGAAAACTGTGCACAAATTGCAAGAAGTTACAAAGAAAAAAACATGCGTTGGGTCATAGTAGGTGATAATAATTATGGTGAGGGAAGTAGTCGTGAACATGCAGCGATGACTCCAAGATTCTTAGGATGTGCAGCTGTCATTGCAAAATCTTTTGCAAGAATACATGAAACAAATCTTAAAAAACAAGGTATTCTTGCATTAACATTTAACGATTCTAATGATTATGAAAAAATTAAAGAAGATGATAAAATTAGTATCTCTGGTTTAACTAATTTTACACCTAACAAATCATTTGAATGTAAACTACAACACTCTGATGGAAATTCTGAAAAAATTACTTTGATACATTCTTACAATTCATCTCAAATTGAGTGGTTCAAAGCAGGTTCTGCTCTTAATGTTTTAAAAAATAAAACATCGTAAGTGGGCCCGATCGGATTTGAACCGACGATCGACGGTTTTGGAGACCGTCGCCCTACCAGGCTAGGCTACGAACCCACAAGAATTGAAATATTATGCAGGAATTTTAACTATTACTAAGGTTTATTTGTAAATTAGCAATATTTGCAGTAAAATGGTTAAACCGATTCTTCTTGTTGGCGGCGCAATTCCAATAATTCTTGCAATAATGATTGTCATTCCATTAGTTACTGCACCAGAAATATCAAATACTGCAATAGATCCTTCTGATAAATCAGAAATAGAATTCACTACACATCATCTTAGAAATGTTTCACCAGGTATAACCGATAGAATTACTGCAGATCAAACAGAAATTATTGTAATAAAAAATGATGGCACAGTAACTTACTCTATTACTAAAGATGGAAAAGTTAGTACGCCAAAAACCATTAAAATTGATAACTCACAAAGAATCAAACTTGTTGCAATGATTAAAGAAACTGGTTTTTTGTCATTACCATTTGAATCATTTTCTATAAAAGAAGGAGTTGAAACCTATCAAAAATTTGGTCTTAAGATTACATTAAATGAAAATACTAATCAATTATACTGGCCTGAACAGTATGCAACCGAACGAATGATTCCACCAATCATCACAATGGTTCAAGAAGAACTGGAACTAATAATGGAGATCATAAGGGAATAAATATCGATGAGGCTCAGATAGTCTATGATTCCGCTTTCTGGAGATATTCCTGATTCCAAGGGTGTAGTATGTGGAAAAATTGATTCTAATTCAACTGTACGTGGTACTTCCACACTAAAACGTGGTTTTGCACATATGCTAAAAAATGGAGTTGTTATGGATGTGACAAATGTTGAACAAGCCCAAATAGCTGAAGAAGCCGGTGCAGTATCTGTAATGGTGCTAGACAAATTACCTTCTGATGTAAGAAAAGCAGGTGGTGTAGCACGAACTGCAAGTATTAGAATTATAGAAGAGATTATGGATCATGTAACAATACCTGTTATGGCAAAATGTAGAATTGGTCATGTGTATGAAGCAAGTGTTCTAGATGAAACTAATGTTGACATGATAGATGAATCTGAAGTTTTAACCCCTGCTGATGAATATCATCACATTTGGAAATGGGATTATACTACTCCATTTGTAAATGGTGCGCGTTCTTTAGGTGAAGCATTAAGAAGAGTTGAAGAAGGTGCGGCAATGATTAGAACTAAGGGTGAGCCCGGAACTGGAAATGTTGCAGAAGCAATTTATCATATTAAAAAAGTCAATGAAGAACTTCGTACTATCAAAAGTATGTATGATTCTGATGACAAGCAAGAACTTGTTAAGATGGCTAGAGAATTCAAAGTATCTTATGATTTAGTTGAAGAGACAGCAAAAATTGGAAGATTACCTGTTGTAAATTTTGCCGCTGGAGGAATTGCAACCCCTGCTGACGCTGCTTATCTTATGTCATTAGGTTGTGATGGAATCTTTGTAGGTTCAGGAATATTCAAAGCTGAAGATGCTCAAGAACGTGCTCGTGCTGTTGTTCTTGCAACTACATTCTGGGAAGAATCAGATAAAGTCAAAGAAGCACAAAAAATGATTGATGAAAGACAATCAATACTTGGTTTGGATGTAAAAAATCTAGATTTGAAAATGCAAGAAAGAGGTAGTACTGTATGAGTAAAATTCAGATTGGTATACTTGCAGTACAAGGAGATGTGACTGAAAATTTTTTAGCCACCCTGGCTTCCATGAGTGAATTAGGTATTGATGGCACTGTAATTCAAGTTAAAACAATAGAGCAAATATCTGAACTTGATGGTCTGATAATTCCCGGAGGCGAAAGTACTGTAATTGGTCAAATGTCTCTTGTAAACGGTGGTTTAAAAAAAATTAAAGAAAAAATTGAATCTGGAATGCCAGTATTTGGTATATGTGCCGGAATGATATTTCTATCAAAAAATTCTAAAGATAAAGTTGTAGGTAACGTTGAACAGCCTCTATTAGATGTTCTAGACGTAAAAATTGAAAGAAATTCTTTTGGACGCCAAAAATACTCTTTTGAAGCAAATATTTCAATGGAACCTGTTGGGATTTCTTCTTTTAATGGTGTGTTTATTCGTGCACCATCTGTATCTGAAACTGGTTCTGATGTTGAAATACTAGCAAAATTCAATGAAAAAATTGTTGCAGTAAAGCAAGGAAATATCATTGCAACTGCATTTCACCCTGAACTTACAAGGAATATTTCATTACACAAATCATTTGTAAAATTAGTTGATAATCTTAATTAGATTCTAAATTGTGCATCGCGATTAAATCTTTTTTAAACTGACTTAATATTTCTGGAACATCCATTTTTATTGAATCTTTTAAAGAAAGTTCCTTTTGTTTCTTCTCATTCCATACTTTTGAATTAAATTCTGCAATTATTTGTGTCATTTTTGACATATCAGTTACATTTTCAATATCTGGTAAATTTTCTTTATGTATGCTATCTTGGGAGTATAATGTTTGCCAAAGATGTTCTGTAATGAACGGTGTAATGGGTGCTAAAAGTTTCAATATTGTGGATAATACTTTGTGTAATGTAAAAATTGCACCATCTCTTTCTTCATCTGTAAAACCAATTCCATATGCTCTTGCTTTTGCTATCTCTATGTATTGTGCAGCAAAAATGTTCCATGTAAATTCTCTAATTGCTGTAGAAGGAATGAAGAAATTATATTTTGAATATCCTTCTTTACAAACTGAAATTAATTTATCAAGTTCAGATAATATCCATTTATCTGATTCAGATAATTTACCTGATTTAATCACTGGAAAGCTAGATAGAAATCTTGAAACATTCCATAATTTGCTCAAAAATTTTCTAGTGGATTCAATTTTTTGTTCTGAGCATCTAAAGTCATAACCTTGATTTATTTCACTTGCACTCCAAAATCTAAAAGTATCTGCACCTGATTTTTCAATTACTGGTAATGGATCAATTGCATTACCTTTACTCTTACTCATTTTCATACCCTTTTCATCTAATCCGTAACCCATTATCCATGCTTCAGACCAAGGTTTTTTTCCAGTTAATTTTTCACATCGTAATAATGTATAGTACAACCATGTTCTGACAATATCTTTTGCTTGTGGTCTAATTGCAGTAGGATATGTTTTCTTAAAAAATTCTTCGTCTCTGTTAAATTTTGTAACAAATAATGGAGATACACTAGAATCCATCCATGTATCAAATGTTCTGTCTTCCCCAGTGAATTCTGTATTTCCACATTTCTGACATTTCTCTACCGGACATTTATCTTTCCATGGACGATAATATTTACCAGGTTCTGGAACAAATGGTTCTGAACATTCGTTACAATACCATATTGGTATTTCAGTACCGTAGAATCTTCTTCTAGAAATTGGCCAGTCAATAGAAATAGAATCTAGCCAATTCATCAAAATTTGTTTGTGCATATTTGGGTAGAACTCGATTTCTTCTCCTAATTTCTTCATTTTCTCGAGTGAATCTTTCTGTTTTAGATAATATTCTTCCATAGGTACAATTTCGATTGGAATCCTACTCCTTTCTGATAATGGAGTTCTATGAGATATATCTTCAATTTTTTCTACAAGATTTGCATTTTCCAAGTCTTCGATAATTTTGGTTCTAGCTTGTTTTGGTTTCAATCCTTGATATTCTCCGGCTACTTCTGTCATCCTACCATCAAGTCCAATTGCAATAACTTCGTCTAATTGTAATTCTCTAAATAATGCTACATCATTTTGATCACCATAACTACAAACCATTACGGCACCTGAACCAAATTCAATTTTTGCAGAATGATGTGGTATAATTTTTACTTCATTATTAGTAAGTGGGACAATCAACTCTTTTCCAATCAAATCTGAATATCTTTCATCATTTGGATTAACTATGACTGTTTTACATGCACATAATAATTCTGGTCTTGTACTAGCTATAATTATTTCCTTCTTAGTTTCTTTAGTGATAAATTTCATGTATACAAGTTTTGTTGGAATTTCCTCATAAACAATTTCAGCATCTGCAATTGTTGTACCTGAAACCCAATCATAATTATTTGGTCTTGTTGCAAGATAGATTACTCCTTTCTTCCAAAGATCAATGAACGTCTCTTGTGTAAATTTTCTGTAGTCCTCTGAATCAGTTCGGTAATAATTTTTAAAATCTCCACTTAATCCAAGACTTTTCATTATCTGAATCATCTCAGCTTCTAAATCATCTAATGCACTTTTACATAAATCTAAAAATTCACCTCTTTCTGTTTCTCTCATTCGTATGCCATGTTTTTTTTCTGTGTACAACTCAACCGGTAAACCATTTCTATCTATACCAATTGGAAAGTACACATTCTTTCCGGACATTCTTGCGGTTCTTGCAATCATATCTATTTGTGCATAATGTGATGCTGCTCCTATGTGCCATGGTCTTCCTGATGGATATGGTGGTGGTGTATCTATTGTATAGTTGTTATCGAGTAATTCAAAGTCATAGAGTTTTTCTTCTTCCCATTTTTTTAAAATTGCATTTTCAAGTTTTGGGTCCCATGCTTTTTCCGAAATTTTTGGTTCCATATCTAAAACCTCATTATTGTCTATAAATCTCTAAAGTGCTGGAATAATCGGTATTTTGTCTAGAAATTTTGCAAGATTAATGTCGTTTTCAGATATTCCTCCTACATCATGTGTCATAAGATCAATTACAAGTTTATTGTAGACGTTAAACCATTCTGGATGATGATTCATCTTTTGAATCTCCGTAACTGCTATTGTCATGAATTGCCATGCCTCGTCAAAACCAACAAATTCTATTTCTTTGTGTAATTTTCCATCTAGAATAATCCATCCATTCAACTCTTTAAGACTCTCTTGAATCTTATTATCTGAAAGTTTTACCAATTCCATATCATGATGGAACACATGAACAATAATAAATTATACAATCCAATTGACAAAATTGTGAATCAACTACTCGATGAGATCCAACGTGCCATCAAAAATACTGTTTTAGATAATTCTGTTGGGGTTGCATTTTCAGGTGGTGTTGATAGTACTCTAATTGCAAAATTATTACATGATGGTGGATATAACATACATCTTCTGACTATTGGTTTTCATGATTCACATGACATTAATTTTGCAAAAGAAGTAAATGAAATTCTAAAATATAAACATGATATTTTAGAAATAGAGCCAGAATCTTTTCAAGAAATTAGTGAAAAAATTAATGAAATAATCAAAACAGATAATCTTTCTTGGAATGAAAATTCAATTGCATTTTACTATGTTTCAAAATTGGCTAAGGATCTAGGAATTTCCACAGTTGTAACTGCAAATGGAATTGATGAATTATTTTGCGGTTACAATGCATATCGTGAAGCAATAGGTATTGGAGTTGATGAAGTAATGAATGTCATGAATAAGAAATTAGAAAATGAGAAGAAAATGATGATTGCAGTAAACACTGTTACTTCTAATTTTAATATAAAAATATTGCAACCGTTATTGAATGAAGAATTTATTTCCTTTGCAAAAACTATTCCTATATCTGAAAAAATAACTGATCCTGATGATTTACAAAGGAAACATGCTATACGTAAACTTGCCATATCCTGTGGTGTACCTGAAATATCTGCCCATAAACAAAAAAAGGCATTACAATATGGTTCTAAAATTCATAAACAACTTTTAAAATTTAGATAATCTTTTTACATCCGATTTTACGTGTTTATCTACATTGTTTATGATGATTTGCGATGCTCCAAGATGTTTTTCAGGAATAAAAATACCTTTAATTTCTTTTTCTGTAAGTGATTTTGAAATAGCTTTATCATTAATCAATGCGTCCATATAATTCATTTTTTTCTCATGAGCTCCAAATGCAACTCTTTGTACATCTCTATATGCTGTAAATCTAGGAATACCTTTTTTGATTAATGCTTCTAGAACAAATTCTGCAAAAATTTGACCTTTTGTAATATACAAATTTTCTTGAACTCGTTTATCATTAATTTTTAGATTGCTAATTATTCTAATCATTGTTTCAATCATTTCATCAAGTAGTATAGATGCCATTGGTAAAGTAAATCTCTCATTAGCGGAATTTGATAAATCTCTTTCATGCCACAATGGAATATTTTCAAATGATGTGCTAATTTGACTACGCAAAAGTTTTGACAATGAAGAAATTCTTTCACTTTTTATTGGATTTCTCTTGACAGGAACTGCACTACTCCCCATTTGACCTTTCTTGAAATGTTCTGATACCTCTCCAATTTCAGTTCTTTGTAGATTTCTAATCTCAATTGCAATTTTTTCTAATGTTGCTCCTAAAAGCGATAGTTGAAAAATATATTCTGCATATCTTTCACGTGGAATAATTTGTGTAGTAACTTTAGCAGGAAATAGTGATAATTTTTTTGCTACACGTTCTTGAACTCTTAATGCATCTTTGCCCATCAAAGAACCAGTTCCTACAACCCCCAGTGTTTTACAAATAAGAATTCGTTTTTTTATCTCATCTAACCGTTCTAGATGTGTTGCCATTTCAGATGCCCAATTGGCAAATTTTAAGCCAAATGAAATTATACTTGCATGTTGACCATGGGTTCTACCTACTGCTGGAAGTAGTTTATACTTGACAGCATTTCTTGATAATAACAATGCAAGTTTTCCAACCTTCGGTTGAATTATTTTAATTGCATCTCTCATCTGCATGGAATTACTGGTGTCTACAAGATCATTACTTGTTAATCCATAATGTATCCATGGTCTTGATTCTTTTTTACATTTCTCTGCTAATGATTCTACTAATGCTGCGGTATCGTGATCACTTTTTGCTTCTAATTGTTTAATCCGTTTGACAGTGATCTTTCCTGAACGTGCTACTCTTGCAATATCTTTTGCAATCGACTTTGGAATTAGATTTATCTCACTTTGAGATAGTGCAGCAGCCGCTTCTATCTGTAATTGGTAATCAACTTTTTTCTGCTCTCCAAAAATCTCAAGCATCTCTTTTGTACCGTATCTTCCACTGTCTATAGGTAAAATTGCCACTATTTTGTATAGATTTTTTACAAAAATAAACTTATGTCTGGTCAGAAAATAAAATTAGAATTTGAACCATCAAAGTTGATTACTGCTCCTGAGAGATATTTTATCTCTTTTTCTATTATAGATCCAACAAAATTACCAATCTCTTTGGGTTCTCCTAATCTTTTCATTGGCAAACTATCTGCATATTCTCCTACATCACTTACCAATTCTTTTGTTCTATCTGTGTTGATTGGGCCTGGAGCTATATTGATCATAGTGATTTCTCTAGACGCAAATTCTTTACTCAAAATTTTAAACACACTAGAAAAAGCTGCTCTGTATGCACTTGATATGATTAATTTTGTATTTGGTTCTTTTATCACATTTGATGTTATTGCAAAAATATATCCTCCATCGTTAACCTTAATTTTTTGTAATAACGTACAAAAACCAACAAACAATTGATTATGATATTTATTCCAATCTTCATTAGTAATTTTTTCAAATTCAATTATTGGTGGACCTCCTGTGTTTAACACTAAGACATCTGTTGTACTATTTTTTTCTGCAAATTCATTGACACTCTCTAAATTTGAAGTATCTATATCCGTACTTGATGCTGAAAGAACTTCCAAATCAAGTTTTTTTAAAGAATTTGAAATAGCTTTTCCAATTCCTCTACTACCCCCTAGAACGATAGCTTTTTTCATTATCTAGTAGAAATTGTTATTTAATTTAAATTGCCTGAAGGAATTTTTATCATAGGATATGACTGATTTAAAACCAAAAAAAATTGGTGAAAATAAATATCAAATTGATGCTGATTCTTCTTTGGGAATGAAAGTACCCGTCACAATCTATGCTGATGAAACATTGCTGCAAAAAATGATGACTGATAGAACATTAAAACAAGCTATCAATGTATCGACTTTACCTGGAATCCAAGAACATGCAGTCGTTTTACCTGATGGTCATGAAGGATACGGTTTCCCTGTTGGTGGAGTAGCTGCTATGGATGCTGAAGAAGGAATGATTAGTCCTGGTGGAGTTGGTTATGATATTAATTGTGGTGTTAGATTATTACGAACAAATCTTACTGAAGAACAAGTAAGACCAAAACTAGGTGAACTTGTTAATGATCTTTTCAAATCTATTCCATCTGGTGTAGGTTCAAAGGGCGCTGTAAGGTTAACTCAGTCTGAATTAGATGAAGTTTTAGTCAAAGGTGTTTCATGGGCGATTGATAATGGATATGGAACAAATGATGATGCAAATGTTTGTGAAGAAAATGGACAAATAGCGAACGCTGATCCAAATAAAGTATCTGACAAAGCAAGAAAACGTGGGCTTCCACAACTAGGAAGTTTAGGATCTGGAAATCATTTCCTTGAAGTTCAACGTGTAAAAGAAATTCATGACGAAGAAGCTGCAAAAAGAATGGGAATACAAGAAGGTACTATCACTGTATTGATTCATTGTGGCTCTAGAGGATTTGGTCATCAAGTTTGTAGTGATTATCTTAGAATTTCTGAACAGGTACAAGAAAAATATGACATTAATTTAGCAGATAGAGAACTTGCGTGTGTTCCAAATACCTCTGAGGAAGGTGAATCTTATAGAAAAGCAATGTTTGCAGCATTAAATTTTGCATGGAGTAATAGACAAATGATAACTCACTGGACAAGAAAATCTTTTGAAAGAGTTTTTTCACAATCTGAATCTGATTTAGATATGAAATTAGTCTACGATGTAGCACATAACATTGCTAAAGTTGAAAAACACAAAATTAATGGAGAACAAAAAAATCTTGTAGTACATAGAAAGGGTGCAACACGTGCTTTTCCAGCAAATATGGATGATGTCCCTTCAAAATATAGGGATCTTGGTCAACCTGTCTTGGTTCCAGGTTCTATGGGAACTGGAAGTTGGATTCTTCTAGGTAGTGAGAATTCAATGTCTGCAAGTTTTGGTTCAACAGCTCATGGTGCTGGTAGAATGATGTCTAGGTCAAAAGCAAGACGTGACTTTACAGAATCTGAAGTCAAAAAATCCCTTAATGATAAAGGCATTTTTATAAAATCTTTAACAAGAGATGGTGTGGTTGAAGAGACACCTCAAGCATACAAGGATGTTGATGCTGTTGTTAATGTATCTCATAATCTTGGAATCGCGACTAAAGTTGCTAAATTAGTTCCAATTGGAGTGATCAAAGGATGAGTGATGAAGACAAAGAATTAGATATTCTTAAGGCTAAACGATTAGCTGAAATGCAAAAAAACCTTTCCATGCAAGATAAATTAGATGAAAATAAAAGTGAAGAAAATGAAAAACCAAAACTTTCGTTACGTGATTATGTAGTGAATAGTTTAGGTTATCGTGGTATGGAAGTATTACAAAATGCAGAGTATCAATTTCCAAATGAATCCAAAATCATTATTGAAAAATTAGGTGAATTGATCTCATCAGGTGATATTAATGAAACATTGGATGGTGGAAAATTACTAGTTTTATTTAGATCTGTAGGACTTTCTATTAGAATGGAAAATAAAATTAATGTTGAAAAAGATGGAAAATTTATTTCAATTGCAGATAAATTTAAAAAAACAAATAATGATGATGAATTATGACATATTATATTCAAATTAGTACAACTAATTGGCCTAAAGATAGACTTCTTTTTGAGGATATAATGAATACATTAGAAAAATTATGTGATGTTCAAAATGGGTATATTCTAAATGAACCTGTATCTAAATTTGGTTGGACATTTATTGATATGATATTGAAAGGAGATCTCCATATGTCTATGGAACAAGAATTTACTGAACAAGTTAACAAATCTAAAGGTTCAAAACCTGAAGAAAAGTTTGTTAATTTTCTTGTAAAATATTTAGAAAACAATAGTTGTAAAATAAAATTAAAATTACTACAGGTTAACTAAACTCTTCTTCCTCGTTTTCCACCTTTTTTCCTTGTTGTATCATGTGGAATGGGTGTCACATCATCAATCTTACCAATTCTAAATCCTCCTCTTGCAAGTGCACGAATTGCTGCCTGTGCTCCTGGTCCTGGAACTCTAGAACCAACTCCACCTACAGCACGAACTCTAATGTGTAATCCTGTGAATCCTTTTGTTCTTGCAGATTCTGATACTACGTTTGCTGCTTTCATTGCTGCAAAAGGTGATGATTCGTATCTATCTGCATTAACATGATGACCTCCAGAACTAATTGAAACTGTTTCTGCACCGGTCAAATCAGTAATGTGGATGATAGTGTTGTTATAACTGCTAAAGATATGTGCAATTCCCCATTTATCTGCAATTTTTGTTTTTGTAGGTTCTTGTGGCTTTGCTTCTACAACCTCTTCAGTTGCTTCTACAACCTCTTCAGTTGCTTCTACAACCTCTTCAGTTGCTTCTACAACCTCTTCAGTTGCTTCTACAACTACTTCTGGTGTTTCTTCAACAGCTTCTGACATAGATTTTGCAGATTTTTTTGGCTTTATAAAAGAATGCCCTGAAATTATCTAAAATGTTTCCAACCATTATCTTTGATCTTAAATGACTCGTTACCATCATCAAAAAACACGCCATTCCCTTTTGATACATGTCCAATCTCAAAAATACTAATCTTGAATTTTTTTGCAAGTGTATGAATACTCCTTAAATTTTTAGGTCTCACGGTAAAAACTAATTCAAATTCTTCACCTCCATCGAAGACCAATTTTTTTAAATTAGTCTTATTTTTTCTTGAAAATTCTACTACATCTTTATTTGTTGGGATTTTTGTAATCAGAAATTTTTTCTTACTTTGTTGAGACATTTCATTCAAACATGATGATAATCCATCACTTGAGTCCATAGAAGATGTGATATGGCTGATTGATTTGTGACCAAATTCTAGTCGTGGTTTAGGTTTAAAAAAAAGATTTTTTGATTTTGTTGAAAAAGATTTAGTTGTTTTTTTCTTTTTTAATATTATGTCTAATGCGGCTGCTGTGTATCCAAATGGTCCTGTAGTACATATGATATCTCCTATTCTTGCACCTTTTCTTTTTATGTAATTTTTTGCACTTCCAAATAATACTACATGTATTGAAATTTCAGTACCTTGATTTGTATCTCCTCCTAGTAATTCAATTTTAAATTCTCTACATGTGCTTGTAAATCCTTTGGATAATTCTTGTAGTTGTTTTTTTGAGGTTGATGATGGCAATGTTAATGAAGCGATACAAAATTTTGGCATAATTCCTTTTGCAGCAAAATCACTCAAACTGGAAATAATACTTTTTCTTGAAACATCTTCTAATTTTGAACCTTTTGGAATATCTGTACTTTCCACTAATGTATCAACACATACTGCACATTGTTGATTTCCTAATCTGAAAATCTCAACATCTTCAGATAGAAAATGTTTCTTTTTCTTATTCATTATTTCAATAATTTCTCTTTCACTTAATCTCTTCATAACAATTCTTTACATTAGCTATCATCTCTTTTTGTATCTTTTCTAACAATTTTTTTTCATTTGATTCAGTTGAAATTCTGATGACGTCCTCCGTATTTGATTTCCTGATTAATGACCATGTATTTTCATTTATACTTATTTTGATACCATCTAATTGATTAATTTCATATTTTTCTTTTAATTTTTTTGCTAATCCTGCAATTACTTTTTCATGTAATGTGGATTCTACAGATACCTTGTCTCTAATTTGTGAAAAACTTTCAAAAAACTCTACATCTTTTTTAATGGATTCCTCATCAATTATAGATGCTATTAATCCACTAGTCAATAATCCATCTCTACACATATTGAATTTTTTAAGAATAAATCCTCCGCTGCTACCTTCTCCACCAGCTTCGGCGTCATTTTTAATCATCATTTGAATTACATTTGCTTCTCCAATTTTAGATCTCCAAACTTTTCCACCGTGTTTAATGATGAATTTTTCAATTGCTAAACTACTATCCAAACTTAAAACAAATTTTTTAATTCCTAATCTGATTGCTTTTACAACTCCTAAACCCAATGTAATATCTGAAGATTTTTTTTCACCATTAATTACTAAAATAACTCTATCTGAATCTAAATCAAATGCAAAACCTACATCTTTTGTCTTGCTAATTAGTTCTGTTAATTCATCTGAAGTTGGGTCTGGACCTCTTGAGCATTTATCTAATTCATCATTTATTGTTGTAACTTGGCATCCAATCTCTTTCAATAATTGTGGTGCAACATCTTTAGCAGCTCCTCCACCTACATCAACAGTTACATGTTTTTCTTGTTCAAGTTTTCCAATAACTTCTACAGCATCAGAAATATAATCTGATTTTACTATACTTTCCTTTCCTATTTTTGGCCTATTTGAATTACTTTCATTCCGAACAATATCCAATTCTTCTTCAGTGATACCTCTTCCTTCAAGAATGAATTTTAATCCATTCCATTCTAGCGGGTTGTGTGATGATGTTATGATTATTCCCGCACCTACCTCTTTTGCTTTTCTAAATACCACTGGCGTTGGTGCAATCCCTAAAATCTGAACATCGATTCCTCTCTCTAACATTGTGGCCGAAACCAATTTCTCAATCATCTCGCCTGTTTTTCTAGTATCCCTTCCTATGACACATTTTCCATTTTTAATCAATTTAGAAAATCCATCACAAAATTTTAAAACATCTTTTGGAAAAAAATCAACTCCATAAATTCCTCTAATTCCAGATATTGAAATTTTCATACTTTAAACCAGAAACGCTTTTTATAAACTCTAAGAAGGTATTGTTCATGCCTCGATAGCTCAGCCTGGTAGAGCATTTCACTCGTAATGAAAAGGTCATGGGTTCGGATCCCATTCGAGGCTTGTAAATTTTTTAATAAAAATAATTATTCTAAAGTAATCTCAATATCTTTTTGGAGTTCTTCTCCAAGTCCTTTCCACCATTCGATCTTATCTACCATGTTTCCCAAAAAATTGTCTCTTTTGTCCTTTATAGATCTGCCGGTATAGTTTTGGTTGAGTTATTGATCTATTTTGATAAATTTTGATCTTGTTTTTTTCTTTGTCGTTTTCTATAAAATATAATTGCTAGTGCTCCTGCTGCACATCCCCAAAAAACTGGCCAACGTAATTCTGAATCTCCCATTCCAATAAATGAAATGATTGTTCCTCCAATCAATGCAAACCCCACTAACTCTAATGATTTAGACATCAATCATGATAAAACAGATAAATGATTTAATCATTTGGTATTATTGTGAACAAATATCTTATGGTGATTATGTGTTGTATGTTGATAGGCATACCTATTGCATATGTTGATCCAACTGAGGGTGGATTACGTGAGGAACCATACACTGGTTTATTCTTTGTATCAATAGGCGGCGCTATTGTTGTAATACTTTACAGTTCGATGCAAACTCGTAAAGAACAGCAAAAACTTAGACGTGAAAGAAGAAAGAAATTTAGAAAATAAATTTATAAATCTAATCCAAATGATCCTGCTAGATCTGAAAACTTTTGATATGACTCTAGGTATTGTATACCTTTTTCAGTAATAACAAATGTATGTCTTCCATCAAACTCGATCTTGTTTATCAACCCTGCACCAGTCAAATTCTTTACAAATTTTTCTAATCTAGAATGTGAAAGATTAGCCTTTGTGAGGAGTGATGTAGTTTTGATACCTTCCTGACCAGTTTGTTCTGTAACTGTTAGTACATCTGCTACAATTTGCATACTGGTTCTATAGGTCATATAACAACAAATTCTCTAATGAGATATAAGAGTATTACTCAATCTATTATGAGATAAATAGGCAAAATTTGTTTGTTAAACGTGTCTGATAACCCATCGATCTCTTGGCATGAAGATTTTCTCGGAGTTGCATATCGGTATTTTGACATTAGGATGAATATAGTTTTAATGTTTAATGAGACTAAACCAGCTCGAGATCTATGGTATGAAACTGTGCATTGGTGGAATGATCATACAATTAAAATTCGATTTGTAGAAACTGGCGATGATTATTGGTTTGTAATGGGTGCTGACTCTCGACGTCCAGACACTAACAAATATTTTTACAAAATACTGGAAAAATCTGAAAATTATGAGCGTTTCAAAAAAGGTCATCAAGGAAGTGCATTTATGAGATTTGGAATTTATTCAAAAAAAACAATAGATCAGGTTAAAAAGGACGCACGTTGTGATTGTGGACACCGAAAAGACGATCATAATCAAGATTCCCATGCATGTCTTTACGAAGTTTGTGAGTGCACAAATTTTGATACCTTCCAATTAAACATACTAAAAAAGAAAAAAGTTGTTACAAACATCAAATTCTTATCTGAAGATGATATCAAAGATGATGCACTAGCGTGGAATTGTTTTAACAGACACAAATACTCTAAAACTGATTAATCACTCTCGTTGAGACGATTAGTTCTAATATGTTTGCCTGGATAAAATTCTTCAAGTTTACTTGAATAACATTTGCCACATAGCGGTCCTTCTATCTTCCACTCTGGCATTGGATTGTAAGGTAATTCTCCAATATCATTGGAACATTGTTTACATTTTCCGGTCATACAATCTCACGGACAAAATTTGGCTATAAAATCATTTGCCGAAAAAAATGACGTTAAATACTACTATTTTATACGATCATCGGTAATAGTCTGGTCAATGTAACCTCCTGCAAGATTTTACACTGGCTGGATTGTTACCTCTAAACTAATTCTAAATTCCAAAAATTGTTTTCTTGATAAATCCAATATCTTCTGCTTCTTGACCAATTTTCCTATCAATAATTTTGAGCATATCGTTTCCGTACACTTGATTTGAAAAGAAGTTATGAGCAGTATTTGATTCTTCAATCTTTGTTTCAACAGCTGAATCTTCAAGGAACTTTGTGACTACTTTATCAGCTACATGTAAAATCTTTTCACATAATCTGAAATTCTTCATTATCTTCTCCAATTCTGTAATATCGCTTTTGAAATCATCATGTTTTACTAGAATATTTTTATGAATGATTCTTGCTGTAACTGCAACAAATAGACTTTGAGCATATCTCTTGTTTTTATTTTGAGTATTTTTTCTGTCATATCCTAATTGATTCTTAGCAAATTCTCGAATCAAATGTGGGAATAGGAAATATCTATAATCGCATTCTAATTCATCATCAAAGACATTCTCATATTTTGCTCCGTTTGGAAGATACTTTGCAATTCCTCCGTATACTTCATTTGGTTTTTGAACAAAATATGATACAAATGATGCAATAGCTGAATCATCCTTTATTCTACATCTGTCTTTTGTATCTGGCAAATACTTGTTATACATCTCATTTCCTTGAAACTTTGCCTTTTCAGCTACAGAAAGATTAAGCCACAAACCTTGCTGATGTTCAAAACAATAATCGAGTCTTGTTGCTAACATATGATGAATTGATACAAAGTAATCTTGTAAAGATACGTAATCTTTACCTTTAACAGCATTCTGTGAATTTCTATATTTTGTAATTTTTCTCTGATGTTCCTCATCTTTTGTTTTAATTACGGTGACCAGTACCTCAGCATCAACATTATTTGCCTTTTTTTTCTTATCTAGAATACTTTTTGATGTTTGTGCTCCGTTAACAATTTGTGCACCTTTTAGGTATAGTTCGTTATTTTTAATTGAAACATCATCTACTGTTATAGTAATTCCATTATTCCATTCAAAGAAATTATGTGGATCATCTTCTAGCGTTGTCGATATTTTTTTATTTATAGAGCCTTTTCCACCCAAATGTTTTCTGATATTTGATTCAAAAATATAGTGCTCATTCTTCTCCACTAATTCTGCTAAATCAAAAGCAGAAACTACGCAAACTTTACAATTTTTATGTTCAAGTGGCTGTTTGAGAATTCTTAAACTTGCATTTTGACCCTTAGCAGGTTTCTTGATTCGTTCCCATAGTGTCTGATACACTTGCTGCCTACCCATGACTCTGACTTTGTCATTTTGATAATCATCTACATACTGGTCAGTTATGTAGACTAAGTCTATCTTCATTTTCTTATCATTAAGAATTTTCCAGAGATATTGTAATTCATCTCGCTTTAGTTTGGATTGTTCTTTTTCTTTTAGTCGTAATACATCTTGAACAAATTGGTCAATTGCTCCTGTAGAGTGAGCAGAGCTGTATTTTGATTGAAATAATCTAATTCTCTTTTCATCAGAATCTACTAGATACGCATCTATGCCTTCGTCATATCCTCCATCAATTATTGCATTTTCTGCAATGTCTTGTAAAACCTCTTCAACGTTAATCAAATGCCATAATAGATAATCGCGACCTTTCTCAACTGTGGTGTTGGAATCTTTCATGAACTCGCTAATGCTTACATCAACTGAATGTGTGGCAAATCCTTCTAATGGTGCACTAGAAAATTTTGAAAGAATATTACGTCCTTGTTCACTGTATTCTAAGAGATTTGTTCCTTTAGGTGGCATTTTTGTTATTTTGTTTTGCTTATCCTTAAGAAGAATAGGGTAATTACAACATAACCTTACTAAGAAACATAAAGAAATACGAACAATTCAAAATGTGAATAAGAAAATAGCCATCATTCCTATTGTAGTAATTATTGCCATAATTGGCGCAGTTTCACAAATGAATATTGAAGAAACTCAAACCGAAGCTGTTGAAATTGAAACCGTTGAAGAAACTGAAGCCTTAATTACAATTCCTGTAAAAGCCGCAAGACCTGCATGTGGACCACATCCTGAATGTTACATTCCATCATATTATATCACAAAACTTGATGAACCTGTAACATGGAAAAATGAAGATTCTGCATTTCACAGTGTAACTAGCGGTAAATATGAAAGCCCTAACGAATTGTTTGATAGTGGTCACTTGGATCCCTATGAAATATTTTCATACAAATTTGAAGAGCCTGGAATGTATCCTTACTACTGTACTTTACATCCTTGGATGGCAGGACAGATAAAAGTAGAAAGGTGACGAAGGGAGTCGAACCCCTTTAGATAAGCTTTGCAGGCTCACGCATAACCGCTCTGCCACGTCACCGCAATAAAAAAAACTAATGTTTACAATTAAACTCTTTACCTAAATTTTCCCTGATGTTTTAGATGCAAGTTTCACATCTTCTGCTTTGACCGTCTTTCTCCCTGCATGCTTGCTCATGTCTACGGCATTTTTGGCAATATCTGTTGCAATGTCTTCTATCACTCTTCTTAGTTCATCAGCTGATTCATCACTAACTCTGTCTGCACCAGCTTTTTTCAAAATTCTATACATTGCTGAAACTCCCAAATCTGATGTTTTCATACTATTATGAGTAAAATTGGCGATAAAATACTTTTAGTGAAAAAATCTAACACATGACATGAGTTGGATTTATGATGCACACATTCATCTTTCAGATCCTGAATACAAATCAGATATTGATATGATTCTAAATTACATGGATTTGCTAAAAATCAAAGCATGTTGCGTCTCAATGGATATTGAAACTTCTAACGAAACTATGAATTTATATCAAAAATCAAAAAATGTTTTACCTTTTATCGGAATTCATCCTGAGATGGCTCAAAAGGAATCTGAACCGGTCTATGATTTGATTGAAAAAAATAATAAAATTATTACTGGAATTGGTGAAATTGGATTAGATAGAACTTACATTGATTCTGAAGATGAATGGAATATACAAAAAGAAGTCTTCTCAAAACAACTATCTTTTGCAGAGAAATTTAACAAACCTATCTCAATTCACTCAAGAAAGACACTATCTGATATCTTTGAAATTTTACCATCTTATAAAATTCCTGGAATCTTACTACACTGGTTCGATGGTAACAAAGCTCAATTGAGAACTGCTATGGATAATCGATATTTTGTATCTTATGGTCCTCTATTGTTATATGCAAATGATAAACAGGTCTTAATCACAAAAACAGATCCTTCTCAACTCTTAGTTGAGACTGATGGTCCTGTAAGATTTTCACGTTGTTTTGAATACAAAACTACTGAAATTATGTTTGTATCAAGTGTGATTTTTTGTGCCTCAAAAATTCTTCACACATCATATGAAAAATTACTTACACAAATTGAAGATAATTCAAAGAGATTTTTAGGAATATGATGGTACATATATAAAAAACCAAAAAACCAAACTGCTAGTGGATAGAATAAAACGACTTTCAAATGAAGTTCTGACTGAATATTCTGAACGTTTCGGAACTGATTTTTCAACCAACAAACAAACACTCAATGAAATTTCAATTATTCGTTCTAAAGGTCTAAAAAATGAGATTGCTGGATATATCACAAAAATGCTTCAAAGACAAGCTAAATTTGAAGAAAGAAAACAAATGTTAATTGATAATGAAAAGAAGTCACAAGAACGTACTCAACCAAGATCTAGAACGTTAGAACCAGCAGCAGAACCAGCAGCAGAACCAGCAGCAGAACC
>Ga0209501_10001085_pt1 | contig 30767 bp, 24 predicted proteins | sample ArcticOcean_MG_C_4_FD_187434 | JGI IMG/M metagenome (GOLD analysis project Ga0209501, IMG submission 187434) | Marine microbial communities from western Arctic Ocean - ArcticOcean_MG_CB4_134 (SPAdes) (version 2) | ecosystem: Environmental > Aquatic > Marine > Oceanic | place: Arctic Ocean...
AAATCCAAATTTCTCCTCTTTCTCGAATTCCCTTTATCATTGCAGGAATAACTGAACCCCTACTTCCAAGAACATTACCGAAGCGCACACACGCACAGTTAGTGGTGCCTGTTAGATTACCATCGATAGTCAGTTTCTCTGCAACATATTTGGTTGCCCCCATTGTTGATGTGGGTGCGACGGCTTTGTCAGTTGAAATGCTCATCATCACCTTAGCTCCATTTTCCTTGGCCATGTCAACAACATTTTGAGTACCCAAAATATTAGTTTTCACCGCTTCGGTTGGGTTTTGTTCACAAATAAGCACATGCTTTAGTGCAGCAGCATGGATGACAATATCAATTCCACCAACAAAAGCGCGAGCCAAAGCCTCCCTATCTCGCACATCTCCAATGATGAAAGTGATGTTATCGTGCTTTGCCAGTTCTTGCTGGAAATAGAAGTGTTTAGAGTCATCACGAGAGAAAATCACTACATGAGAAGGGTTACGTTGTAATAATTGTCGAACGATTTCGGAGCCTATTGAACCCGTCCCACCAGTTACTAAGACCCGACACCCCTCTATGCGCATCTAACCACCCTTCAAATCATTGAGTTTGGGTATTAGTTATGGAGATAACCCACCGATAAACCCTTGGCGGCGCCTTCATGACCCTTGGGCGCGCCGAAGCGAATGTGGGAGAGCCATGAGTGACGCCGCGGAATTACAACGATTGGCCCGTCTAGTAGATATGTATAGGCAACAATTAACCGCGCTTGGCGAGCAAATAGAACGCCTCGGTCAAGCATCGGTTGAACACCAAGAGGTGATACAAGCCCTCAAATCTCTTGACGATGAATCATTACCAAGAATTATGATCCCATTAGGTTCGGGAACACAATTACTGGTTGACCAACCAAATAACCCAGGTGTAGTTGTTGATATTGGTAGTGGGATTCAAGCCGAAAAAAAAGTATCCGAAGCAATTAAAATCTTAAAGAAAAGAATTTCTGACATTGAAGAACTAATTGCAACATTACAAACAGAATTTAACGATACAGAATTGAAAGTGAAAGATTTAGCAACTAAATTCACAAATGATGCCGACGCGTTACAGACAGAAGAGGATGAACAACCCCCAATCAAAGAAGAAGCAGAGGAACCAACACCTGCCAAAACCACTCCAAAACGCCGAAGGCGTAACGTATCTGGTGAATTGACATTAGATGATTGAAGTGATTTGATGGGATTTTTTGATAGGTTTCGCAAACGTGTGAAAGAAGTTGCTGACGATACAGACCTTGATTCAATAACTGTTGATGAGGATTCTAAAGAAGCACAGGAAGCAATCGCGAAACGTCAACAAATCAAAGAAAAGCAAGAGGCGCAGTCAGAAAATCCTCAAGTTGAAGTTGTAACTTCAGCAGATGATGATTGGGAAGATGTAGAGGAAATTGAAGCCATATCCACACATCAGGTAGAAGAGGAAGAGTGGGATGATTGGGAGGATGAACCGATTCCAGAACCAATCTCCCCCTCACTTGACAAAAAACAACGAAAACGCCTTGAAAAAGAAGCAAAAGAGGCTAAAAAAGAACGCCTACGCCTCAAAAAAGAAGGCTTTGATGTTGACCAAGAAGTACGTCCCGACGGTTCAAAAATAGACTTGCAAATCATGCGTTCTACTACTGGTAGAAAGTTGGTTGAGGTGAAGAGCGCGCCGCGTGGTTCCTCGGGCCCAACAGCCGTTGAGACCGACACTGGAAAAACGATTGAGATAGATCTTGGTGGTGGGGTAGTAGAGGAGGGTGGAAAAATTATCAAAGGTGGTGAAGCACTTGATGCCATGCTCGAAGAACTAGAACTTGTGATGTTAGAAGCAGACATGGGCCGAGCATCGATTGAAGAGGTAATAACAGCGCTCCGCAACGAGCTGGTCGGCAATCGCTTGCGCAAAGGTGCTGACCTTTCCAAAGTGGTTGAAGCATCACTAAAGAGGGCACTTCGTACTCTTCTATCAGCAGGTTATTGGGATTTTGATGCAACAGTTGACTCGTTGCTTGAATCCGGTGATTTACCAGTTGTAATCATGATGGTGGGTGTAAATGGTACAGGCAAGACAACCACCACAGCAAAAATTGCTCACCGTTTGAAAAATAAAGGTAGAAAGGTAGTGTTGGCTGCATCTGATACTTTTAGGGCAGGGGCAATTGACCAATTAGAAATTCATGCAGAAAGGCTAGATATTCGATGTATTAGTAGTCAACGTGGTGGAGATGCAGCGGCAATAGCCCGCGACGCTATTGAACATGCTAAAGCCCGGAAAATGGACGTAGTCATAATTGATACTGCAGGTAGAATGCAAAATAAATTAAATTTGATGGAGGAGTTACGCAAGGTTCACCGCGTAACAAAACCACACCTTGTTCTGTTTGTAGGAGATGCATTGGCGGGCAACGACGCGGTTGAACAAGCCAAAGAATTCCAAAGAATGCTGAAATTTGACGGTGCGGTTCTGTGCAAATTGGACACCGATGCAAAAGGCGGGGCCGCGCTTTCAATCGCTCATGCGACTGACAAACCAATTGTGTTGGCTGGGGTTGGCCAAGAATATGATGATTTGAAACAATTTGATCCCGATTGGCTGATTGAAGAGGTTTTTACATAAGTGAAGATTAGCATATTTTGAAGGTGATTAACAATGGTTGATGAATTTTTACAGAGCGAAGAAAGCCAACAATTCTTTGGATTAATCCAAATGTTACAACGTTCAGCCTTAGTTGCTCTTGGTAAAATGCCAGACCACGAAGGAAATCATTCAGTAAACGTCGCAGAAGCAAAAGCGGCCATTGATTTGATTGCAGTCATTCAGAAGCGAACTGAAGGAAATATTGACGAAATGGAAACCAATTTACTCAAAGGAATCGTTACTGAAATGCGTATGACATTTGTTCAAGCCCCCAAAGATATTGCTACTAAAAAGGCCGAAGAACAAGATGCTGAAGAATTGAAAAAGACTTTCACAGAACCATCTGATGCACCTGCAGAAGTGCTCACAGATGAATCCAAATCAGAAGAGGAATGACACCGTTCCATTGATGTGTACAACAATTGTGGCCTGTAAAGGAGGGGGAGCCAATGGTCCGAGTTACTGAAGTCATCGATGAAGAAGCCCCCCTAGCATTGTTAGTTGATAACAATGAGATGGCATTGTTTCGCATGAATGAGATATTTCGCCAGCGAAATTACCGGGTTATTGAATGCCAAAATGGAGATAAAGCAGTTGATCTTTTCATCACAGAACAACCCGATTTAGTCATCATTTCCTTAGATATTCCTGGCCTCGACGGCCACGTAGCCGCTTTAGAAATGAGAGAATCTAGGCGAGATGCAAGAGTTATTTTTGTCACACCTAGAAATAAGTTAGAGTTAGCTGAAGATGCAGCATTTAGTGCCGGCGCTGTTGCTTTGCTTCAAAAACCAGTTACTCAATCATCTATTGATGAGGTTTGGGATTTGGTTATGGGAGACATACCGGATGCACCAGGAATTGAAGATCTTGACCAGTTGTATCCAAATGTTGTTGATGATGTTGAGGTGTCTGTTGAATTAGAACAGTTACCCGAACCCCCACCTCCTTCTGCTTTACCGGCATTAGGCCCCCCACCTAAACGAAAGAAGAAGGGAAAAGGATTGTTGATAGTTGCAATATTGTTGTTCTTTGGCTCTGCTGGAGCGATTGGTTACGGGTTGTATACTATGGAATATATCCCATTGTAGTCAGAACTTAGGTTCATTCAACAACGGTTGTTGAGGCGATTCAAGTTGTGCTTGCTGAGTTCCTGCGGGCTTATTCAGTACGTTGAGTGGAACTAATTGGACTGGAACATAGGGCATTACAACGGAACCAACAGGGGCATCAGTTGAAGTTTCGACTTTATGTGATACACTACTCAGTAATCCAGGGTCACAAGCGGCAATACGCGCGTCTAATTGGCTATGAATCCAAACTTGCCAACCAGCCACTAAAATGAGACCAACAGTGATAGCAGCGGCAATCATCCACAGCACAATATCACCCTCCCCCATGAGAATTGGTGAAGCATAGGCTCCTGTCAATCTTCCGCTTCAAAGACCACTGCGTTGAAGTAACGCATTCCAAGAAACATCAGCATACGATTTCGCCGCCTCAGTTGGATTATCGGAGCGATGAATCCCACTTCCTACTATGATTCCATCCGAACCCGCTAGAACCGCTTCTGTTGGGTCACCATATCGCTGACCAAGTTCAGCATCCCCAGTTACTAGATTAACACCAGGTGTCCAAATCATCTTTACTTCACCAACTTTATTACGTAATTCTACCAACTCATTTGCCCGTGATCCATTGCCGATGAAACCAAAGCAAGCAGGATGCTCTTTTCCCGCCTCAACAACAGCATCTGTATATCCAGGAATCTCTAAAAGATTGCCAGCACTACTCATTTGAGCGAGTAAAAGAACTCCGCCATGCCGTCCAACATTTGACCACCCTTCAGCCATACCATCCAACACAGATGGCCCAGAGATTAAGTGAGCAGTCATCAAGTCAGCCCAAGAGCGAGAGTCATACACCCCACCCATTTGGTCACGAGCGATTTTACCAATATCACCATGTTTCCTATCTTCAAATATTAACATATCAGCGTCTTTAGCCTTGTCACAAAATTTAGCCCAACTTTCAGCTGTCCAATCTTCTACCAAATCAACATGAGTTTTGAGTGCCGCCACATGAGGGCTGACATCCTCAAGCAATTCAGTTAGGCCCGCCATTGTGTAGCGGTCAGCGGCTAATACCACCATACTTTGTTTGTCAACCACCGTTTCCATCCAGCGTCTAGCCAATGGATTAGGGTTTGAATTCCACCGCTCACCCCATACTTCACTAGGTTGCATCAAGCGAGTGGGAAGGGCGGCATCCCTCAAAGTTTCCTCATGCCCAGTTATTGTCAATAATCGGCGGGATTGAGTCAATTATTGATTCATTTATTGGTCGGAACACCATTGACAACTCTTGTTTTGCCGGCGTGGCATCAAATGTGCAATGCCGCCGTAACGACTCCCTAGCCCATTTCACACTTATTTTTGGGTGAAATATAGCCGCAATCAAGCAGATTGAGTAAGGAAGAACTCCCTTTGGCCATTTTCTCTCTGGGTAAGTAGTTCGCAAAATATCAGCCACATCCCTCATCCACATGTCGCCACCAATTACCAAATACCTACCACAAGGTTCTCCTTCAGTCAGTGCTCGAACGTGAGATTCAGCAACATCTCGAACATCTACAATGTTGATATGAACTGGAAGCGATTTTGGCATCGTGCGCTTATATAGCGCTTCAATGTAGGAAAGGCTCCCACCCAAATGACGCTTTGATAATGGAGGACCAAATACAACACAGGGATGAATTGTGACAAGCCGAGGACGCGTATTTTTTTCTTTGTTTGTGTGCCATTCTCGTACTAACTTTTCAGCACCAGCCTTGGCTAATCCATATGCATTATTCTCAACAGTCGCATCATCAGCCCAAGATTCAGATGTAAAACAAGTTCCATTTTCATATTTCGTAGGCCTGATAGCAGCAGTAGATGATGTATGAACAAGTCGTTTCACGGAATCTGTTGCATCAATTGCATCACAGATATTTTGAGTACCAATTAATGATGGGTCTATCACATCTTTTTGCGGGTCAGATTTGCCGACATAAAGAGCAGCAGCAGCGTGTATCACATCACTGCAACCAGCGACCGCAGCATTTACTTCATCAGCATCAAAAAGATCCATCTTGACAACGTCTAGTGAACCACCATCACTAACAGGAAGAGCCAGTAAATGGTCCACCCTTTCAGGGTCATCCGGTGCCCTTAGTGCCGCACGTACGTTTCGGCCCCTAGCAAGTAAATTAGCAACGATGTGGCTACCAATGTAACCACTAGCGCCAGTGACCAACACAACTGCTTCCATTGTCCTGCGCAAGCCTTGCAGCATGAAAACCCAACGCCACAGAGGCTAGAGCAATTCAGCAACAGAATTCACAACAACATCTGGGGTTTGTTGTGCTGCTTCTAAATCATCAAGAGTAGCCTCACCTGAAAGCACGAGAACACCAACTACACCTGCTCTTGCCGCCATTTCCATATCGGTGTAAAGGCGGTCACCAACCATTGCACATTCAGAAGGTTGTAACCCTAATTCTTCAATTTTATGAGTAATCATTCCAGCATTTGGTTTTCCACAAATATGGGTTGGTTCAACCCCTGTTGTGGATTTGAAAAGAGCGAGATAAGCGCCAACATCTGGTAGCCCCCCGTCAGGCGAGGGGCAGACCATATCAGGGTGTGATGCCACTAATGGCACCCCATTGTGAAGGTGAATTGATGCTGTTGCCAATTTTTCATAATTAATTTGAGTGTCATAGCCCAGTACTACGTATTGAGGTTTTTTACTCTGTGTTGAAATCCCGACCTCTTCAAGCATCGAACACATCCCATCGGTACCAACGAGGAAGGTTTCAGTAACTCCTTCTTTTCCTAACCAAGAGAGCAAGTCGTGAGTTGAGAGTAACACATCGTTTGCTTCTGCAGGGATTCCAAGTCCACGCAGTTTTTCCAAATATTCAGTAACTGATTTTGAGGAATTATTTGACAGAAAGAAGCGCTGAATACCTTTTTCTTCACATCGATTTAGAAAGTCGATAGCACTAGGGATTAATTCGTCACCGAGATAGATTGTTCCATCAAGGTCAAGGAAAACAATCTTAATTCCATCTAGAGAACGATCCATGTTCCCACCTTAGAAGAAAATCATCTTCATCATCTGCCAAGTGCTAGCCATATCTTCTTGACCAGATTTTGTTGAACATGCCAATTCCAATTGATTCCGAATTGCTTTGCCTCGCTTATTGTCGCGAGCCGCCCTCTTCAGCAACAAATTCAACAACCACTTTCTTCTAACCAATTTCTGCAGATTCAAACTGTTTGTCAAAACCGGCCCCAAACGCCTCCACATATCCAACTGATATTCATGGGCCGCATCCTTTGTGAACACTACTTCACCACTTTTCCCTTCCATATAATTTGCCAATACTTTTCCTGAAAGAAGAGCTTGGTGCATACCTTCTCCAGAAAATGGGTCAACCCAACTAGCGGCATCTCCAACACAAGCAGCGCTAGCCATAGCGAATCTCCTAGGCTGGTAACTCGGCGCGTTCTTCCGAGGGGAACCACATGGGATCAAGGCCCCTTTGTCACTACCCTCAATCATTTTCCAGTTAGCAAATCTATCCACGAATTTAGGATGTTCATTAATTACCCAAGACTGTAATTCGCGCAGTTTAGTATCCATCTTTTGCATATCACTGATGAGAAGGCCACAGCCTACATTGCATATTGGTGGGCGCCCTTCCTCAGGGTTGCCACCTGAAACAGGGAAAATCCAAAAGTACCCATTACAGAGTTTTCCACCAAGGAAATGAATCTCAATAGGTCCAATATCTGAACCCACATCCATCTCCCAATATTCCCTGTATGCAGCGATGTAATGGGCATCATCACGCATCGGTTCGTCATGACATGTTTCAGTCACGGCCTTAGCAATGGGGCAGTTGAATCCACCAGCACCCACTATCACCGCTGCCCTGAATGTTGAAACATCGTTTCCACTCTTTCTCCCACCAACTGTACCACTCACACCAGTAATGATTTGAGAATCACCTTCTCCTTCGATATGAATTTCTTTCACAGCAAAATCTTGGATGACAGAACCCCCATTTTCCAAGACTAGTTCAGTTGCTCGCTTGAACATCATGTAGTCGAATTGCAATCGAGGTAGTGAGTAGCCCGCAGTACCTTCTTTCACTTGATCAGATGGTAGATTGATTCGGACCTCTGTATTTTCTCCTGGTCCCGAGAAGACAATTGAATCAACACGAAACAATGGTGTGGCTTCTATCATTGGGCGGACACCAAGTTCCGTGACTATCCTCATCGATGAGCCACCCACGGCATCACCACAAGTTTTGTCGCGCGGATATACCGCCTTCTCCAATAGAAGTACCTTGTAACCTTTCATCGCCGCGAATGAAGCGGCAGAAGAGCCAGCCGGACCTCCTCCTACAACGATTACATCGAATGCCGAACCATCATTTGGCACCTCTCCGGTGTTGATTGGCTCCGTCCATGAAGCGTTCATCCTTTCACCCTTACAACCTACGCCGGCACATCGGCCTTCAATGGTTCGCCTGATTCCTCTTTTCATATTGCGTAGATTGATGCACTACCTACTTCCCGCTAATTATTGATGGTTAGTATCGTAGTAGTTAGCACCACTTTGCCAATTGAGTGGACTATGGAACAAATAACGGAGTTAAAAAAGAAATTAATTTCTCAGCAATTAGCGGCTTGTGTACAAAGTGAAAAAATCAATTCAACATATTCGTGGCAAGGTGAAATCGTGTCTGAGGATGAATGGCGTTTAACTATCAAAACTACCACAAAGCGTCAAGAATCATTAATTTCAACACTAGTTGAGAGCCACCCCTATGATGTACCACAAATAGTTCACAGACTTGAAGAAACAAGTCCCAAATATTATGATTGGGTTAAACAACAGGTTAGCGAATAACAAATAAACCATCTATTCAGGTAGGTTTTCCATAGTACCAGTGACATTGCGTAGAGATTCCATGGCCTTGACATAATCATCACTACCTTCATCATTGATGATAATTTGACTAGCATCCCATAACGATTTTAACGCTGGCACCCAATCTCCGCCAAGGTCGCGAACAGTTGGTTCATAGTGCCACGCTTCACCCTCATTTTTTCCGTGAACGCAAACCCATGCCCAACCCATTGAAGATTTTCGCCCTCCACCAGATTTCCTAGCCATTGTTGTGGTTTTCCCGACCCCTTCAGAGTGGGCTCTTTTGATTAATGAATCAGCAAAACTAAGTGGCGAAGGTAGGGATTCTGATTCATAAGGGAATTTTCTTATCATTCTTACACTACTCTGTTTTTCGTCAAGATTTCGTAAGAATCCGCTGAACGCTTTACGGCTGTTCAGTTGTTGTTCATAGATATCTTCGGCCTTATCTCCAGTGAGGTCAAACATCTGTTCAAGAATATCTAAACCACATTTTCCCCACGTCGCTTTGAGCAGGGAATGGGCGCCATCCTCAGCCATGAGAACTACTTCGTTAGCCAGCCAATGTGCTTCTCCAGCAGCATCTACTCTAACCCCGCCATCTAATGCGTCAATCAATATTGATACCGCTTCTAATTCAATTTTACTTCCTTGTAAGGCTTGTAAAAACCCTTCCTTATCATCATTGGCAAACCAATCTTCTTTGAGTACTAAACCTTCTTCTAATTCCTCACAAAAAGCATTATGCAACATCGTTTTCAGACTAGCGTCTGGAATTTCTAGTCGCAACCAGTGTTGGATGACAGCATCCAATGAATCAGTAGTTTCTTGGTTAATTTCCAAGTCTTCTGGCCAGCCATTCGGACGATAATTAGTTTCGACTTCCATTAATTCAGATAATCGCGGTGGCGACATAGTAAGGGCAATACTTTGCACAAAAGATTCCTTATTTTTTGATAATTCATCAAGGCTAATTTCAGCGACCAAGCCGTTTGAATAATTCAACACTATATTGTTTGCACTATTTCCCGCGTGCCAAACCCCATCATCATTTATTTCAAATTTTAAAGGCGAAGAAGAAAGCCCTTCAGTCACCCATTCTTCTGGTGGTGTTGGTTCAAGCCCAGTGCAAATCAAATCGTTTGACCATGAAAAAAACCAGTAACCAGATCTTGCTAATTCTTCCCACGCAAGCAATCTAAATCGAGTATGGGTGTGCATTTGTAAACCGAGTAAATGAGCTGGTTTGCCACTTCCCCGACGAATAAATGAGGATGAGCCGTAAACAGGATGTTTGAATATAGCCACAGTTTCAAACACTTCTTCATGTGCAGCCGCTAAACAACCAGCAAATGCTCGAGCAACTAGGTCTCCCTTTCTCGACGCCATCCGTTTGTGCAGCCATGTCCTATCTTCTCGTTTGTTGATGACTTTTTCAATATCTTTGAGACATGTTTTCAATTTATTTGGCCTACCAAAACCACGAGAGGTTCGACCAGAAATAGTCGGGAGAATTGAATGTGGCTCTTCTAACATAACATCTAGGTTCTTTCGCAAGCGTTTTTGTACTGAATCAGAAGCCCTTTTCGTGCCACGCATTCGTATTCGCTGTTTTTTCTTACCTGGAAATTCTACTTCTGAAGGTCCAGCCATATTTGCTCCCCGCGAGCCTCCGAGTCGCCCATCTCCCTTGAGGGCAACGGCTCTCATTAATTCCAACGCGATAGCGCTTCGGCCTCTAATTCATCCAATCTTCCTGGGATAACTACACAATGAATTGACCCATCATTGATGGATTTCACATCATCTAAAGTGCCATAAAAAATACGTTGTTCAGGGCGCCCCATATCACTACAAAGAACAATTTTCCATTGTTCAATATTTTCACCCACCTTTTCAGCAGAGCGCCGTAGTACATCAACCGCTACAGCAGGGCTCATGGGTTTTTGCTCATCAATACCCATTCCTGTTGGGTCTAGGTCAAGTAGAACAAGAGAGTGAAGGTCACGTTGTAGATTATCTAAAATCAATTCAAATGGCGAAGTAGCGAGATAATCACCATAGGGATAAGCCAGTGTAACTTGCCTACCAAATCGGTAAGATTGCAAACCAACCGCACCAGTAACAATTGTTGTGATTGAAATTCCATGAACTACATGGCAGTTAATTCCGGCATCCTTAGCCCGCAATTGTAAATCAACATGAGTTGTTGCTTGCAATGGATCCCCCACTATCATCAAAGCCACCGCGGATTTACTAGCAAGTTCCAATAATTGGTCAGGGTTTTCAACATCTGGCCGCATTAGCAACTCATATTCACCCACCATATCGCTAAGTTTACTCTCTTCACCTGGTGGTAATAACGCGGTGTATCCCTCTAAAAACCGGTATTTACAAGATTTTGCGGCATCAATAGCAGCAGTAGTCATGGCTGACAAATCCCCAGGCCCTAGGCCAATTAGCCACAAGCCCGACCCCATATTTGCCACAGTCTATCCTCCGTCATCGTCAAGCGAGTAAGGCTCCTCGCATCTTCGAGTCAGATGCGTCATTTGAGGGTGCCGAAGCGTGAAACGCAATCCGTTTTGGATTGCATAAATAGCTTTGAATGGTCATCTAAAGGATATCGTGTATTGGATGACGGGGAGTTCAAACTCATTCCACTTGGAGATAATCCCCCTGAAAATTTACCCGATTTATTGAATATATTTGAAGAAAAAGAAGCAGAACAATCAGAGCGCTTGCCACAAAAATGGATTGGATACCTGCCACAATTTATTGACGAAGAAATAATATCTTTGCATAAAGGAGGATGGCCAAATGCACAAGAACCGTTGGGTGATATACTTCTATTCAAAATTGAAAAGCATCTCGAACAGTATGCCCAAGCAGTTGCACTTGCAAAAATAACCCATCATAAAAAAGTGAGAGCAGTATTCCGTGATTACGGAGTAAAGGGTGATTTTAGAATAAGAGAATTAGAGCCACTAGCTGCTAGATTAGATGACCAAGTTCTGACTATTGACCAAATTAATTTACTATCAGAGCCAATCCGTGAACAGTTATTACAAACAGAAACATTGGTCCGTGAATACAATCTGTACATTAAAATTGATCCACGAAAAGCCTTCTTTTCTCACCGGCTACAAAGTCAACGTGTTCATACAGTTGCAAGTGCAATTAAACTTAGAGAGATGCTGGGTCGTCCGCTAGATATTGCAGATCCATACTGTGGCGTGGGCCCAGCCTTCACTCATCTTTTACAAATTGATGAATTAGTGGGAAACCTGCTTGCGTGTGACATCAATCCTGATGCAATGCCTCTTCTTGTTGATAATTTGAAACAAAATGGTATGGAAGTTTCATTAGATGATATCAAAGAAAATCAATTACAAAAATCTGGTAATTATATTGGTATACGTGATGCTTTAACTCTGACAAAAGATAGTGAATTAGTTGGTAAATACGATGTATTACTCGTTAATCTCCCCCATGAAACGATTACCCATTTACCTCACCTTATTGGATTATTGAAAGTAGGTAGTCCTACTCTTGTGCGTGGTTGGTTAGTTGCCCCTGAAGAAGCGATTCCAAACTTAACTAAAGAATTGCAAAAAATATTACCATATCCACTTGAGGGAAGCCCAGTTGTAAAAGTGGAACGCCGATCTCAATACAATACAACAGATTGGTTGTGTAGATTTGAAGCGTGGCTAAATATTCCTGTTGAATAGGGAAAATCGTTGGCGAAACAGGTATTAACGCGGGTTGAATCACCCCCAATGATGCACCGAGCACTGTTCTTAGCGATTCTAATGTTGGCGGCGCCCCTTGTAGCACTCTCAACAGTTTTTGAAATACCTGTTGAATCTGCTATTTTAGTTGACGAGGAAGAAGATTTCAATAGCGCAAAAACAGCAACCAATCCACTTGGTTGGGAGTGGGTTGCCAAAGATTACGATGCGGGATATGTTTGGACTAGAGAAGTAGAGGTTGACACTTTTGGAAACACATACATTTCAGGTATTTTCCGAGGTGGTAGCCTTTCCCTCGACTACCACCATGCACTGAATAATGGTGGTCTAGATGTATTCACAGCAAAATTTTCTTCAGTGGGTGACTGTATTTGGTTGACTACCTTTGGTGGCGCTTTAGACGAGCATGTTGAAGATATGATTGTAGATCCTTCAGGGGATGTTTATGTTGTTGGCAGTTATGATTCACCACAATTCAATGCGAGCTCGTCGATTTTGAATAATTCAGGTAGTAGAGATGGATTCGTAGTTAGTATTGGCAGAAACAGTGGGGCTATTTCATGGGGTAATTCAGTTAATGGTGCGGGTTTTGATAATATCACAGGAGTAACATTAGATTCTACAGGCGGATTAGTTTATTCTGGTTGGACTACAAGCCCACAACTCATAATCAATGGAACAACGCTGAACAACAGTGGCGATACGGATTTTTTCGTATTGTGGGGGTACACCAATGGTTCTTGGGAACAAGGTAGAATATATGGCGGCACAGGTAAAGAACAAGCGCATGATATCGCTGCAGATGGTAATGGCAAAGTAATGGTTGTTGCAGAATTCACAACACCAAGTTTGACACTTGATCAAACATCAATCACTCATGGCGGAGGCACAGGTTCAGATTCTCTTGTAATGCGTGTAGCAAAAGCCGGTGTTGAATGGGTTCGTAAACCAATTTGTGATAAAAATGACAGGGCTTGGGCTGTCGATGTGGATAGTGCTGGTAATGTCTTTGTGGCTGGAGAAATTATGGCAAATACTAGTTATGCATCCATTACATGGGGCTCAATTCAATTATCTATATCAGGTTGGCATACATCGTACATAGTCAAATTCTCAAATGTAGGGGCAATTGGCTGGGCGCTTGGAACATCCTTGTATTATTCTTCTTCATATTATTATGTTGAAAACCCATCTATCGATATTGTAGGGAGCCATTTATTGATGGGTTTAAATTACAATGAACAGTTTAGATTTTATTCGGGCTCGTATTCTTCTAATTGGATTTATGAACAAAATAGTTTGAATAATGCAGTACTTGTTGAGTTGACAAATACGGGTTCTATGGCAACTTCAAATTATATGACATCAGGTTATTCTAGTGTTGATGATATTGCTTGGATGGACATGCCATCTGGAAATGAGCATATTATAATCCCATTCAATGGTTTAGCAAGACAAAGCGGAAGTTATCATTATTATTCAGACGCCCCAGCAACAACTCTCCAAAGGTATTCATGGAATAATGGCCTTAATACCCACCAATTTTCTTCATTAATTGGACATACTGGTTCTGAAACAACAATTGATTTAGAACAATATAACAACACATCAAATATTTTACTCGGCTCGTCAACCCGTTATGGGCAAAATATTCGTTTTGGTAACAATGTTATCGGCGGCGACCTTACGACGACATCAAACACACACGAATCCCGCTTATTCCTTGCAATGTCTAATTCAAATGGAACTTGGACACACCTTGATGAAATAAAAGTCGGCCATCATTGGTCTGGTAGTTCAGGTTTCACAACAGAGAGAGATTGGGCTGCGATGGTAGTAGGTGATAATGGCACAGTGTGGGTTGGTTTCCATTGGCAAAGTTTCTTAGAAATACCAGGGTTGACTTCTCGTTCAAGTGGTTCAGGATTTATTGTAGCGAGTTGGTCGCCAACAAGTGGATGGATGTCTGCTGATTCAATTGGTTTCTCAACATCTGGCTATGTTGATGTTGATATTGTTGTTGATTCACAGGGTGATGTTTGGTTTTCTGGTGCTTGCGCCGGGACTGTATATATGCATGGTACAAGTTATTCAGGCAGTAGTTCTTGGAATATTTGCATAGCAAAAAGAGGGGTTACAAGTTCGTGGAGTAATATCTACCGCTCAGGCCCACAAGCCCAGTATGATTTATCTCTCGAGGCTATGGTGGCTCACCCAAATGGCGGCGTAGTATTCTGGGCGAAATCAGGTTACTACAATGACCCAAGTGCTAGTAATAATAACAAATATGTGTATGGAAAAGGTGCTTTAATTAGACTATATTCTTCTAATGGAACAATGTGGTGGATGGGAGAGCCAACCTGTAGTAGTGGAAACTATTGTAGTTGGGTTGAGAGTTTAGATGTCACAAGTTCAGGTGATGTTTTTGTTTCGGGTTATTTTGAAAATAGTGTATCTTTTGGAAGTTGTTGTTCCGTTAATTCGGGCGGCGGAATAGATGGTTTTCTAGCAAAATTCAATTCAAGCGGTTCTTGGGATTGGTCTATATCTCTTGGTGGAACTTCAAACGATAAAATCCTTGATGTACGAAATATAGGCAATGGAAGTATTGCTGTTGTAGGGGACAAATCGGGTGTAATTAGTGTAGGATTAACTACGTTATCAAGCGCAGGAACTGGTTTTGTTGCCATGGCAGCAGATCAAGGCACATGGGAATGGGCTGCTCAACCAACAGGCAATACAATCGTACAACAAGTAATCTCAACTGGGAACGGAACCATTGAAGTGGCTGGTATTTTGGAATATCAAAATTCAGCTAGAACATTTGGTTTAGATTCACTTAATTCATCAGATGGAGATGATATTTTCCTTTCTCGAATGAGTGCTGATGCCGATGCTGATGGCATTACTAATAACAGAGACAACTGTCAGCAAATTTACAATCCTAGCCAGACAAATTATGATGGTGATAATCTGGGTGATATTTGTGATGGAGATGATGATGCGGAGGGTATTTCAGATTCAGTAGATAGTTGCCCAATGGGGGCACTTGGCTGGACTTCAAACAATACCACCGACCATGATACAGACGGTTGTAAAGATGATATTGAGGATTCAGATGATGACAATGATGGCCGTCTTGACAGTAATGATGCATGCATGGTTGGCACCCTGAATTGGACTTCAAATGGCACAACCGATTACGATACAGATGGTTGTAATGATTCTAATGAAGATTTAGACGATGACGATGATACAGTCAATGACACAGCAGATGCTTGTCCAAAAGGAAGTTTAGGTTGGTTATCTACGCCCTCAACCGACCATGATGGAGATGGTTGTTTAGATTCTGATGAAGATGCTGATGACGATGATGACGGAATAGGTGATGAATATGATTCCTGTAATCGCGGTGAATTAAATTGGACATCATCTAATGTCACAGACAATGACGGTGACGGCTGTCTTGATGCTACTGAAGACCTAAACGATGATGATGACCATTACCAAGATTACGATGATTCATGTCCAAACGGCACTGTTGGATGGTATTCTGGTAGCATAACTGATTACGATGGTGATGGTTGCAAAGATTCAGATGAAGATTTGGACGATGATGCTGATGGAATTTTGGATGTAGATGATAACTGTCCTAGAGGAGTGATGGGTTGGGTTACTAATCCTACAGTTGATTTTGATGCTGATGGATGTCATGACTGGAATGAAGATTCAGATGATGACGGTGATGGGGTATCAGATCTAATTGATGATTGTTCAAGAACAACAGCAGGAGAGAGCCCCAACGCAGATGGATGTGCCTCGGGAGAAATTCCAGATGGGAACGGCGGTGGAGGAAGTTCATCAGTGAATTATACAGAGGATAACACGTTTGTCAATAATACATATGTGAATAACACATACGTGAACAATACATATCAAAATAATACTTTGAACAACGATACATTCCAAAATCAAACATTCCAAAATAATTCATACAATAATGATACATTCCAAAATCAATCTTTCACCAATAATACAAATTTGAATCATACAATAAATGAAGGTGGTTTAGTAAATAATAGTGGTGAGGAGCAATTAGAGACCGCCCCGGAAGGAGATACATCCTCTGGAATGTCTTGGTTACCCTTAGTTGTTGTAGCCTTGATGGTATTGCTCCTCTTTGTTCAAGCATTACACCTTGTAAAGAAGCCAGCGCTTCCGTTAGGGCCGCCAGAGAGTATGTTGGTGGAACAAGAATTGTTTGATGAAGTGGACCACACTGATGTGGTTGTTGATATGCAAGAAGATTTTGATATAGCATCTAAAAAGGCGGCGGACCCAGTACTTGAAAGTGAAGTTTCAGGCGTACTAGAATCGAAAGGGCCTCCGCTTGTAGTTGAAAATCCGATTATTTCAGATGGTTTTGAATGGGTTGAATGGCCAGAAAGCAGTGGTCAAAATTATTTCAGAGAGGTCGGTTCAATCAATGAATGGCAAACATGGCCTGTAGAGTAATTTTCAAAATTTAAGATATTGCAAAGCCAAGCCCCTGAAAATACAATAAAAACCACGTGGCGCCCCGACCGGAATTTGAATCCGGGTCGAAGCCTCGACAGGGCTTCATGATAGACCACTACACTACCGGGGCTAAGTGAATGGCTCGGCCAAAGCCAACCTGTATTTAATGAGAACCCAACTCGCCGTAATGAGAGACATGGCCAAGAAAGGAGATTCATCAACCGGCGCGGCTGATAATGAAGAAGAAAAATCTTCACCAAAAGGACCGCCCATCGGGCCACCAAGCGGGCCACCAAAAGGCGCACCAATGGGTATGCCTATGGGAATGTTTCCAGGGATTACTGCCGCCAATGCACCACCACAACGGACTGCTGAAAACCCTCCTGAAGTTCAACAAAGTAATGCGGAGCAAGAAGATGATACAGAGCCGGTTGCTGACGTTGATACATCTGTTGATGATGATGAATTTTCAGATGAACCCCCAGCGCCCTCAGTGGATATTGGTGGTATGATTGGTCAATCAATGGCTGCAACACCAATGTCAGATGTTGAGGCCCTTCGGGCCGAGAATGATTCAATGCGAAATGCGTTAACAAATGCTACAAGTATAATCAATGAAATGGATACTCAACCAATGCCACCAATAGTTGGTGATGGTTTTGTTGTTCCCGCTCACGTAGTTAGTGACTTTGTTCGAATAGGGCGCCAATTACAACGGGATGGGCTTTGCCATGCAACAGTTGGAAGTATTTCCACACTCTCACTTGATCAACCAAACCTTGTACATATCACCAAAGAAGGGTCCCCTCTAGGTCAGTTAGATGAGCGTCATGTTGCTTCCGGCAGACTAGGTGAAATGGCACCACTGGATGTAGGAAGTGCCTGGAAAATTCACACAATTATGCTCGCAGTAACTTCACTTGAGCACAATGGTAGTGCCGCTTGCGCGCACCTCCCAGCCCCTTACACTACTGCAATGTCACTTGAACAGGATTTGTTTGTTCTGCGACCACCCGACCTTGCAGGCAAGGAGAGATTTGAGTCAGTTGTGATAGTTGATTCTGATGACGTATCAGAAGATGATTTCTTGCGCCAACTTTCAGAAGGATTGGGGCAATCAAAATGCAAAGCAATCGTTGTGCGAGGCGGCGGCGTATATGCCGTGGGCGCGAATTTTAATGAAGCGTGGGATAATGCTGCAGCAGTAGAACACAGCATGAAAATATCATTCTTAACTCGCCTCGCTGACATAGAATGAAAGCGGCAAGTTCATTGAATTCAGGCAAGCGCCAAGAGGCCGATAGCCATGGTTGCGCCTCTTGTTATTGATGTCGTTGACAACGGCGGCCAGTGGACACACAGAGAATGGAGGATGCTTCGTTACCTTGGTGTAGACACTCAAATAATTCCCAATGACATAATTTCTGACGATCTTAGGGAATTGGATGGATTACTTCTTTCAGGCGGAGCCGCGCGTGTAGGCTTGACCGGTGAACTCGGTAATTGTGGGGAATTGTTGGAACTTGAATTACCAATTCTTGGCATTTGTGCTGGCCACCAGTTCATGGCTCGGCATTATGGTGGTGATTGTGGCGAAGCAGAATCACCTGAGTTTGGGGCGATGGAAATCACTCTCAATGAAGGGGGTGGTGAATTATTCAAAGAAACGCCAGAAACCCAAGTTGTTTGGGAAAGTCATAACGATGAAGTGACAATAGTTCCAGATGGGTTTTTCATTACTGCTAGTAGCCCTTCGTGTCAAGTACAAGCGATGGAAAACGACGATGCTAACCGCTTTGGGTTACAGTTTCACCCAGAAGTGAATGATTCAGAATATGGTGCGAAAATAATGGAGAACTTTGTTGAAATATGCCGCCAATCGCGTAATTAACACTTTCACTCAAAGGGCGAGGTTGAAAAAGGGCGGGCCGGTCGGCGCCTTCGTATGGAACGAGTTTACACCTTTCTAGACGACCGAATGTTCACCTACCGGTGTATCAACATCAACTGCAAAGAGAACCACCGAGTCAAAGGGTGGACACAGTGGATTAACTGCGAAGCATGTGGTGCTGATGCTCTACCAACAGAAGTTCTCTACCGTTGCTTGAAGTGTGGTGCTTTGGAAGCTTTCAGCCAAGAAAAGAATGGCGTATCTTGCCGAAGTTGCGGATTTCGTATCTTTGTCAAACCACGTCGCTCAGGTACAGACCCTGAACAAGGCGGCGAAGGCGCGTACAAAATGCTCAAGGCAGATTGACAAAGGTCATCAATTGCCACACACTTTCACCTTTTGATGGTGAGGCGTGAGTTAGTGTCAAGTGGCACCCCATTTGAACGGGTAGCAGGTTATTCTAGAGCGATTAAGGTGGGCAATGTCATCCATGTTGCGGGAACTACAGCCACCGATTCAAGTGGTAACGTACTGGCTAAAGGCGACGCTGCTGAGCAGTGTAGGATAATCTTTGGAAGAATTGAGACTGCTTTAGGCAAACTGAATTCTTCACTAAACGATGTTGTCAGGACTAGAATGTATGCAACAAGGGCAAAGGATTGTGATGAAATCATGCGAATTCATGGTAAATTATTCGGTGATATTAGGCCGGCTTCAACCCTCGTGGTGGTCCATGAATTAGTTAATCCAGAGATGTTGCTTGAAATTGAAGTTGAAGCAATAATTGATTGATGAATTAAATTAGATTAGACATTCCCGTCGCTGAGTTCAAAGACTGTGGGCCTAACACTTGGGTTAGTCCTATGCCGAGTTGGTTAGAGAAGCACGCTCCTCGCCGCTTTGATGAACTTGCAGTATCCAAGCAAGTGCGGCGTGCACTTACTACTGTCAGCCTTTCAGGAAGTCCTCCCCACATGCTAATCACAGGTCCTGCAGGAGTTGGTAAGACTGCGGCTTGGAGATTAGTGGCGCGTCAAGTTTTGGGTCCTGGTTGGAAATCTACAGCCCATGTATTGCAAGCAAGAGATTTAGTTGGAACAGCAGGTGCGATGCAAACATTTGAGAATTTTCTGCGCCCATCGGGAAGAACCTCAAAAGACACATTAGCAGGCAGAACAAGTTTGGAGGCGTTTGACCGCTCAATGTGGGAGACATCACAAACCGATGACCCACCGCCAGCCGGCGTGGAATTAGCACCACCTGAAAAAGGGGTTACGCCAGTTAGTCGTTTAATCGTCATAGAAGATGCCGACCATCTTGGTCCAAAGCGACAGCCATATTTGCGCCGGATGATGGAATCAGAATCAGCAACATCGCGATTTATTTTCACTGCTAGGGCTCCGAGTAGAATCATGGATGCTTTGAGGAGCCGCAGTAAACATATTCGAATTGCATCAGTTGAGTCTGACCGGATAGAATCAATTCTAAAGCAAATATCTGCCAAAGAAAGGGTTGAACCAGCACCCGGAATTCTTGGGGATATAATTCATGTAAGTGGGGGTAATCTCAGAAAGGCGTTATTCACCCTAGAACTTCTCACGCGTACCGAACAGATTCAGGACCGTTCTTCAGTTCACAAGTTAGTAGCAGCATCGACCCTCCAAGGGGGGAGATTAATGGTGGAAATGGCTTTACGTGGCCGTATAATTGAATGGCGCTGGGAGACTGTATATGGTCGTAAGAAGAAAGTTCTATCTGGTGCAATGGCTGAACTTGATCGCCTAATGGGCGAGTTGTCTTTAGACAAGGATGATGTGGTTTCGCAATTACACAGAGTCCTTACTTCTGGACGCTTGATGTTACCATCAGAATTGCAAGGAGAACTTCTCAATCACCTTTCAGAATGTGATGTACGACTTAGTCGGAGTTCGTATCCTCGGATTCAGTTTGAAAGATTCCTGCACCAAGTTTCTGAAGCAGGGTTAAGGCATGGAATGGCAATGGCATAATGCCACAACCGTCATCTAAGGTGGGCCAGTCGAATAGCCGGGCGCGTGGCCCAGCTGGATAAGGCGGCGGCTTCCTAAGCCGCAGATCGCGGGTTCAAATCCTGCCGCGCTCGTATCAATATCCAGTATTTGTAAACGAAGTTGTAGAAATTAAATTGCTGCTCAAACCCATAGCGTCTCGTAGAGACGCCCGGCGCGGGCTTTATGATGCGGCTGCTAGTGGGGGGCTTTGATGGAAGCCTGGGATGTAGTTGTTGTAGGCGGCACTGTCGCCGGGTTACGAGCCGCTATCTCTGCTCACGATGCAGGCGTGTCAGTGACAATTTTAGAAGAGGGTGCAATAGGCTCAGACGGCGCATCAACATCAGTTGAAGGCTTTGCAGTATCACTAAATGAAACCAATTATGATGGCCATGCACAAGACACAATTGCTGTTGGATTAGGTCAATGTGACGAAACAACAGTGCGACACAGAACCGCTTCTGCTTTTGACCATCTAGCAGAATTAGAGCGTTGGGGCCTTGTTCTCCGCCGTGGGAAAAATGGCTTACCTCTCCTCAGTTCCGGGCCAGGTCACACTCAATCACGAGTAGCAACAACTGGTGATACTACGGGCAGAGAATTGTACTCACTCCTCGAAGAGCAGTGCATGAAGCGAGGGATTTCTAGAAGGGGCGATATGCAATCACTTTCCATCGTAACCGATTCAAATCAAGTTACAGGGCTGATTACTTTAGATGTACAGCGTGGCGAAATGGTTGCTTTGAAGGCAAAATCACTAATTCTCGCCACAGACGGTTTTGAATCAGCATGGAATGGTGGTAGTGGGGGAACAGGTCTCTGGTTAGCCTCTGATGCAGGTGTTTCTCTAAGCAATCTTGAATTCGTCGGCTGGAATCCTCTTAGCATGCGGATGCATGGTTTGCAACTACCATTTGCAATCTTAGATGATGGGGCATCGGTGCGTTCGGCTTCAGGTAGCGATATTGAGTTCCCATCTGAAGGTGGCATTGGAGAAGCCTCACAATCCCTCCTCAATTCAGGTGAACAATGTGTGTTGGACGCCCGTGTCCTAACTCGTGGCACTCCAGTGTGGTATGGTGACACCTCAGAAAGAGTATCTTCACGCCTTGGTGGTCAAATGAGCGAGACAGTAATCCCAATTTCCCCTCAAGTTTCAACCACGATTGGTGGGGTACCTTGTGATATGACTGGAAAGGTTTCTTCGCACGGCGGATTATTTGTTGCTGGCGACTGTGCTTGCAGTGGATTCCATGGTGCAGACATGGCTGTTGGAAACAGGCTGTTGGAATCTCTCGATGGTGGTTCTAATGCTGGTACCTCTGCCGCAGAACATGCCGCAGATTCCCATTTTTCAGATTCTGATGCGATTGATTCCGCTTTGGCAGCAGCGGCAGACCGCTTTGGTAAATTATTAGCAACAACAGATTCTGGAATGACAAGGGGCCAAGTTTCAACTCAATTGAATTCAATTATGTCAGATTCAATGGGGGTAAGCCGTGAAGGGGCTTCCTTAACTGGTGCCGCAGAACGACTTTCACAACTTGCTGAGACTCAAATCACTTTATCAGATGAGAGTCCGGTAATGAATACTGAATTAGTTGAGGTATTCCGTCTTGAAGGAATGGTAAAAGTCTCTCTAAATGCTGTTGAGTCAGCAATGGGTCGGGTTGAATCGTGTGGCAGTCATCAACGCAGTGACGAGTAATTCGTTTACATTGAATAGCCGCAATGTTGACCATCTCCGCCAACCTGCGACAACCATGAGACTTCACCCAATTATCATGATACTCATGGTTTTGAGCGTATTTTTTTCAGGTTGTGTGTCCTCTCCAAACGAAGAACCGTGTCAAGAGGGGCTTTCAACAATAGAATATTTACCCGACCCTGATGGGGTTACAACAGCTAACATTAGATTAGCAGATTTAGATGGTGATGGGGTGGATGAAATATTCTCAACCCACCCTTTGGATGGTACAATTACTAGGGTAATCTGTGATGGGGATGGTTGTGTTGAGCAAGTGTTCAGCGATGGATTCATTGCTCCAGTTAGAACACATATTGTTGATTTAGATGAGGATGGTTTCACCGATATCATCGTTGCAGATATTGGTATTCTCCCTCCAGCAGACGAATTAGTTGGTAAAGTCGTGATGCTGAAGGGCCTTGAAGGCGGCGAGTTTCAACAGGTTACATTGATAGATGGAATTGGTCGAACAGTATGTGCCGAATCAGGTGATTTTGATCTTGATGGGGATTTAGATTTAGTAGTCTGTGAGTTCGGCAATTTAGAGGGTAGTTTATTCTGGTTAGAGCAAAGTGAAAACAATACTTGGCTCAGACATAATATCGATGGGCGCTCAGGTGTTATCCACGCATTCCCATTTGACCTAGATAGTGATGGAGATTTGGACATCGCGGTTTCCCTTTCTCAGGTATCAGAAGAAATCAACATTTATCGAAATAATGGTGCGGGCAACTTCACCAAGCATTCTCTAGTAAACGAAGATGAAACGTTCTACGGAATGTCTGGATTAGAGGTAGTTGACCTCGACCAAGACGGTGATTCTGACATTATTTATTCCAATGGCGATACTCTTGATATGGATTTACCAGGAGAGATTGACCCTCATACTTATCATGGTGTGAATTGGCTAGAGAATGATGGTACAGGGGAATTCACTCGTCACCGATTAACCAATGTGTGGGGTGCGTTCACAGGTCACGCGGTTGACATCGATGATGATGGCGACCTTGACATCGTGGTTGGAACGTTGCAAATTACAGATTTCTTTCCTGATTGGGACCGAATTGATATAGTAATTTTAGAGAATGATGGTAATGAGCAATTCACTAGACACGAAAGCACCCAAATTTTGAGATATGTAATGACATTTGATTCAGGTGATATTGATGGCGACGGGACAATTGATTTGATTGGTGGAAGCCATCGTATTACTTGGCCAGGACCTAGTCACAAAGGTATCGAATTTGTATGGACACCTACGGGGGCTTGTGCTTAATGGCGCCGAGTTTATTTACTAAGATAATTGAAGGAGAAATTCCTGCATCCTTCATTGCTAAGCATGAGTTGTGGGTTGCATTTCTTGACATCAATCCACGAGCAGAAGGCCACACGCTTGTAGTACCTGTAGAACAAAAACAAAGGATTAGGGATTTGAGTAAGGAGAGCCAACACTCTTTGATGGAAGGTGTAGGAATGGTTTCGGAAAAATTGTGTAAGCATTTTGGAACTCAAGATTGCACAATTGTCGTTCATGACGGGCCGGCAGCAGGTCAAGAGATTCCACATGTGCACGTACATGTCATCCCTAGAAAACACGGAGATGGTGCCAAGAGTGCATTGGCTATGTTTCCCAACACACCTCCACCAGGTACAGTAGATCCTGATTTTTCTGCGCTAACAAATCTTGCAGACGAATTATCCGAGGATTAAACACCCGGCGTATTGATGGTTTGATGCCATCTCCGAAGGTGTATGGAAGAGGGTGTTGACCATCGTGGTGATGAATTACCCCCACTCACAAAGCGTTCAAGCAATGTAAATCTTGAGCGTATTCTCAAATTTCACAAACCCGATTTTTCTGATACCCATCTTACATCTGCTGGTTTTTGGCCAATTATTCGTACGATGATGCGTTATGGCCATGATTACGTGATGAGTAGAACTTGGTACCATTATCATGGCAAAGATCCTAATGATGGGCCAGGAGTACTTGCAGTAGCGTGGCACACAGCAGGTATGATAGATCCATTATTGATTGTTCTAAAAATCAACAAGAAGTTTGTTTTCGCTGGCCGACAAGACGTCCTCACAGGACCCATCATTGGTTGGTGGGGTAGGAGAATGGGGGTTCAACCATTGCTTCGCCAAGCAGAGAGATTGAGAGGGTTTGTTGATGATGAAACAGCGACGCGGGTTAATTCTGCAAGTATGTTGACGGTTGCATCAAAACTCGCTCATGGTCAAGCATCTATATTGTTACCAGAAGGGCATTCTCATAGTGAGTGGTATATTCATCGTTTACGAACAGGACCAGTTCGTTCAGCCCTCAATGCTGCAGCCTTGGCAAGAGAAATTGGTAATGATGTCCCTGTAATTTTACCGGTAGGCCTTACTTTTCGTGACCCCCACGCGTGGTTTTCAGAAGTCTTGGTTGAATTTGCTGAGCCTATTCATCTTCCCGAACTCCCTGATAAAAACCATGGCGAGAAATTACTTGCTGGTGAATGGGTTGAGCCAGATAAAGAAACAACCATCACTGTTCGAAATGAGATGAGAGATAGGTTAGGTTACCTAACCCCTGATGCCCCCGATATTGATACATGGCGGGCATGGTTATTGCTTGGTCACCTTGATGCTGAATTAGCAGGAAAACGCTTGACTACTTGGCAACAAGAAGTATTACACGGGCGCGCAATTCGCGACCAAATGCGCGGTTCGTCAGGTAAAGTATGGCAAGGGCCAGAGGCGTGTGGTGAAGAGGATTTAGCGTCCACTTCCAAACTAACTGAACGTGCGCGTAAAGCCGCTAAAACACTTCATGAAATGGGCCTAGACGCTCGCGCATCTCACCCCACCTCTGCTGAGATAAACTGGAAAAATATAGCATTGGCATTGGTTATCACACCTCTAATCGCTTTTGCATTACCTTTCACAATTGTTGGTAATGGTATCCAATCTCTCATTGGGTTCTTGCTTGCAAAGTTCAATAGCGAGGCCGTTGATAAAAGAACAACTTTCCATATGATGCCAACAATGCTTGGCACTGTCTTTATTCGTCCACTAATTCATATTGGTACAGCCTTGGTGTTATTGAAAATGGGACATTTTTCAGATTATTCAGCTTATATTATGGTACCCACCCTATTTCTTTTCCTTTGGTTTATCACCGATGTGAGTGCTTTCGCGTGTAGGTGCTTTCTCCGTATTTCTTGTGACATTAGGCGAAATATCCGTTCTTATTCCTCATCCCGTACGAAGGCTTGGGATTCTCTCAGAACTGAGTTTGATAATTTATCAGAGATGCTCGGTGCGCTCAAATAGTCTGCCATCCTCACGACTTCTATGAGTGGTGATTACGAGGCCAATATACGCGATTGGCTAATCAGTGAAGGGCTTGAGGTCAGAGAGCGACCCGACCAGCGCGCTGATTTTCACCTGATGGTGCGTTACCCACCAACCCCTCACGGCCATGTGTTCAATATTGCATCACCAAAACAGCGGAATTTAGTAGTAGTTTCAACAGTCACCCAAGTAGATGTAGGTCAACAAGATGCAATGTCTAAGCGAAGTGAGGAAGACGATTCTGGTTGGGAAGGTTGGTTACACGAAAGCCGGCTTCACTTAACCCGTAGTGGGGTTGATTGGGTTTTACACGTACGAAATTCCACAGAGAGTCCACCCGGGCCACTTCAAGCGTTTAATCTTAGCAAACCAATTTGGACAGATGGATTGAGTCAGAATGAGTTGATGCAAACACTTCGTCATTTGTGGCTCACAAAACTAGCATTAATCCATGAAATAAAATATTCATTTGGGCCGGGGGTTGGTAAACCAGGACCCGTTGATGACTGGCAGCAACAGCAAGGTGTACAACGTTTACCACCACAGCGAGACAATGTTGTGTCTACTGATGAAGGTGGTTCTTTCGGCTCTGGTTTTGATCCGTCAGAATGGCAATGAAAGGTGAAATATTCGTTGTTGAATCTGTTGATTTATGGTTAGATTTCTTATCCGGTATTTCAAATAAAAATATGACCGCAAAGCGTCGCGGTTAAGTACCAAATCTATGGCATTCACAATAACACAGTAGTGATACTGAAGGAGTCGAAAAGAATGAATGACACAAATAAGAGTGTGATGATGGTTTTACTAATGGTGATGAGTAGCCTTTTGGCAGGCTATTCGCCAACAATTGGAGATGCAGAAGCAGCCCAAGTAGTCATCACAGATGCAGTACAAGTGGTCGATGGCGGCCAAGTGAATGATAGAATGGCGGCAGTTGATTCTGATGCAGATGGTAATATCCATATTGTTTGGAGTAGGAATACCCAACATTTGTTTTACACAATGTTAGATGCAAGAGCGCAAACAGTGATATCTGCAACACAGATATCCAATACTGGTGCGCACCGTTCTTGGAATCCAGATATTGAAGTAGATGATAGCGGAATGGTGCATATTGTTTGGACCAACACTGCTGGTCAGCACTCAATTGTGTACACTCTCCTGGACCCTTCATTCCACCCTCAAGACGGCTCACCGGGCGATGATTCAACTCTTTCAATGGTTGATGATTTCATAGTTAGTCAACGGAATCAAGACAGGGGATGGCCAGCCATAGCACTCGATTCGCTAGGCTCGGTTCACATTGTTTGGCAAGATGCGTATGAGCAACTTGATAAATTTTACCAGCAACCACAGATATACTACACAATGCTAGATGTTGACCTCTCTACTAGAGAAGCAATAACTGCAATTGATGACACCCTATTGACACCAATCATTGGTCACAAAGGACACCCAGACATAGCTGTTGACGCCAACGACTTCGTCCAGATTGTATGGGACGATACCCGTGGAGGAAAGGTGGAATTCGCAGCACCAATTGACACATCAGGTTCTATGTACCAAGAATGGGGGGACATGTGCACTGTGTTTTATGGTGGCCAATGGTCAAGCGGTGGTTATTTCCGTGGTATCAAACCAATGCTGATGGATGCAAACATTTCGGTTTACGAAACATTGTATCTTCTCAGCGGTAATACTCCAGGTGCTGCCAGTGGTGGCACTTGCGCAACCGCGTATGCAACGGGTGGTTCAGGTGGAAATGTTCGCCCAACTGCACTTGGTCTTAACCCATCTGATCATTCAGGTGGAATTCGAAAGTTGACAGAAGTTGTCTACGGTGGTGCCGCAACTAATCTACCTTCAGATGGTGGATACTACTCTGAATTCTGGGGTCCAGGTTCAACATGGGCTTGTCTTTCATGGAAGGATGCAGGTGGTAATGTACCAGGTAATCCACCAACTCAGCGCGACCACAAATGGAATCCTAATGCAACTAAGATTGTAATGCCTATTTCTGATGAAGGGCCATACGGAGGTCACCCAATTGACCAACAAGATTCACAGAGCATTAACGAAGCACACGACGCTTGTGTCCTTGCCGGTGTAACCCCTGTTCCATTGTATTCCGGAAACAACCAAGGTGTCGCTTCAGCGAGTATCGATATGGCAAAATGTCCGAACGGGCAAACATCAACCGGGCCAAGAATTTGCCCCGGCTCAACCGTTCGAAATACGAATGCAGGTGGCCAAGCCCACGCATTCCCGTCAGGTGGTTCAAATTCAATGAATCTTCTAGTGGAGGCAATGATTTATCTTGCAACTAACAACTCTCGTGAAATCTATCTAACAGTTCTAGACCCTCATTCGCTCATCGATAATCCACCAAACTCTTGGGGATATGGTGACCCAGGACACTCAGTCACTGGAAACTCATACTATGAGAGAATCGGGCCTTCGATTGATTCTAATGGAGACGGCAACCTTGTCGTAGTAAATGATACTAGAATCACTATTGACGATGCATTTAGTCTGCATCCATCAATTGCAATCGATTCAAGTGGAAACACTCACCTTGCTTGGATGGATGCCCGCGGTTATGGATTTGACAAAGATGACAACTACGAAGTTTGGTACTCTCGCCTAAGACTACGTGGCTCAAGTGAATGGAATGGTGTCCCCGGTGGACTACCAACCTATGGTATCAAACAAATTTACGATTACCCAATTTCCGAATTTGAAGGTAAGAACAACATCCCACCAGGCCGGCCATGGGGTCCATCATCTTACATGCCATCTATTTTGGCAGACGCTCAAGATAACATTCACATCGCATGGTTAGAAAATTCCAATGTAACTGCTGGTGAAGAGGTAATGTACACTCGCTTGAATCACACTAACGATGCATATCCAGATGGAATCCCTCTAAACTCACTTGCTTCATACATTCTTGATGAATGGGAGCCAACACCAGTAACAAAGTGGGCATCTGATAAGTTGGGGCCCAATAGCGGCCGCGCACCGGAAATGGGGCAGCCACCAGCATTTGCAAACGACCTTGGCAGTGGTGCACACATGGCATGGTCTGATACAACAAAGTGTGATGGTTCCTCCAACAACAACATGTACACGATTTGCTATACACATATTTTGACCGGTCAAGTTGATGTCTTCCTAGAAAACGGAGAAGCAGACTGGCTACACATTATTGAGCCTGGAGAAGAGACCATCTTCAATATGACAATCAACAATACAACACCTGGACCAGTTGATTTGGTTGCCGACACATATTCTGTAAATCTCAGCATGATGTGTATTGTGCCGCAAGAAATTGCTGAAGCACACGGTATTTCTCAACAATGTAATTCAGGCAACTGGACTATGACGATGTTCTTTGCTAACAACCACACCGCTATCTTCCCAGATACAGATATTTACCTAAAGGGTGGAGAGTCTGCTAGAATATATTTGAGAGTAAGAGCGCCATCAGTTTATCAGGCGCATCATGACGAAAATTCGTATGTGACGGTTTCAGCGGTATCTCACAAAGATCCCGCTATACGTTCCGATAGGCTGACTCTGACAATGATGGATGTGGTTCACGGAATACAACTCGACACCTCGCACGAAACGTCCGATGTTGAACAAGGTCAAACCGCAATTTTCTCTATTACCATAACAAACATTGGAAATGTGTTTGATAGCTTTGCGTTCTATGATCCAAACACGATTGAAGGACAACAAGAATGGCTACTGCCATTTGGTTGGCAGATTCGGTTCCCTCTACAAGTGTCACTTGACCCAGGCCAGTCAGTAACTAAGAATCTCGAGATTAGTGTGCCAACTACGCAAGAACCAGGAACATTTGCCCTGTTCTTGAAAGGGTGGTCAATGGGAGAACCGCGTAAATCTGTCGCATCAGGTACAATGGATGTATTGGAATTGTACGTAAATGTCAGCATCCGTTCAACCGGTAATATTGTCTTTGAAATTTATGATACTACAGAATATGTGTTGCCAGGAGATTGTGCAAGTTATGACATTGATGTCATCAAACATTTCCAACCAGGATGGATTGTTTTCACAACACCCGGCGCACCACAAGTAAGACCAGTTGAAATTCCAGAACATGTTTGGAGAGAAGATTACTGGACTCTTTCAGTAGACTTCGCGAATGCACCCGGTGGCAATTCAATGGGGTTGAATGAACCTAGGCATTGGGGTACTATCGATTATCCATATACTGTAACAGCGGTTGTGTGTGCTCCTGATAATGCAAATGCTGGGCTTGGTCCAGCATTGACTATTAAGGCGCATTTGTCTGGTGCAAGCAGAGTTTCAGACTCAGTAATTCTGTCAACTAATGTGATTCACGTTTATGACTTAGAATCTTCAGTAGTTGGTATGGCTCAGCCTTATGAGTATACAGTTGACCCATCAGATGAACTTGAGATTCCTATCATCACTACCAACAATGGAAATGGTGCTGACCGTTATGACGTACGTGTTGCACGTGTGACTGACTTAACATCTGGTGTCGAGGTTCTTTGGGATGTGGATGTCCCAAGAGGCATACTTTCTGAGTTACAACGGGGAGATTCTGAGAACATTACAGTCATAGTTGATGTGCCATTGATGGTCACAGCAGGTGATTATGAAGTAGTCCTAGATGTGTTCAGCGAAGAATCATATCCTGATTCAGCAGGTAGACCAACCCGCTTGCGAGATTCAATTACATTGTCAATTACAGTTAACGAATTCCATGATATGCAAATATGGCTGGATCCATTTGTTGAGTCAGATGTCAAAACAACAGCACCT
>Ga0209501_10001090_pt1 | contig 30672 bp, 26 predicted proteins | sample ArcticOcean_MG_C_4_FD_187434 | JGI IMG/M metagenome (GOLD analysis project Ga0209501, IMG submission 187434) | Marine microbial communities from western Arctic Ocean - ArcticOcean_MG_CB4_134 (SPAdes) (version 2) | ecosystem: Environmental > Aquatic > Marine > Oceanic | place: Arctic Ocean...
AACCTGCTCCAGCGTCTTGAAGCGGCCGTCGTGCATGTAGGGCGCCGTGAGTTCGACATTCCGCAACGAGGGTGCCTTGAACTTGCCGTCATTGCTGGGAGTGAAGGGATCGTTGGATGGCCGCGACAGCAATCCCAGGCCACCGTCGAGGTACTTCAGATCCAAACCGTTGTTCATCGCCAGTGGCATGTTGAAGCTTGGCGGGACGTGGCAATGGGCACAGCCAAATTCACCGATCCCACCAATTCCGTCAATGAACAGCGACCGCCCCAGTTGTTCTTGCTCGGCCAAGACAATCTCACCGGCGACGGCGCGGTCAAACCTGGAATCGAGTGAGACCATCGACCGCAGAAAGTTGGAGACCGCCCTGGCTATCCGCTCGCTGGTCACCTCAGGCGAGCCATAGGCCGCTTCAAACAAGGGGGGATAATAGGGCAAGCTGGCCAACCGCTGTTCCACCTGCGGTAATGTCATGCCCATTTCCAGCGGATCCTGGATCGGTACCAAGACCTGGGCTTCGAGTGTCGCTGCGCGTTCATCCCAGAAGAAGCCAGGGTCGCCACCTCGCACCCTGGAATACCGAAGGTTCGCCAGGCCCATCGCATTTCGCCCTGTCTGGCCACCTTCAAAACCGACGCTCCGTCGCCGCGGGTCGGAAAAACCAGCGTCTTGATGATGGCACGACGCACAGGCGACCGTGTTGTTGCGGGAAAGCTGCTGGTCATAGAACAACACCCGGCCGAGCGTTGCTGCCTGGTCCGTGATTACGTTGTCGGCCGGCGTGTTGTCGATCCCTGCCAACTCAGCTGCCGGTGCTGGCATTGCCAGGTAATCCAGCAGCTCGGCGGGTAGCATCGGCACATCGATTCCGCCGAAGGCGGCGCGCAGCAGTCGACGCTCGCGGGAATTGAACTGACCGTCGTCGTTGCGGTCAAACCTCGCCAGCAGCTGCGGTTGCTGGAAACTGGCAAGATCGCTGGCCGGGGCGAATTGCGGGGCCAGCAGGAGTAGGACCAGGAAGCTCAATGAACAATAGATACGAAATTGCACGGTGTTGACTCAGTCGCCGCCTGACCTGGCAGCACCCTCAAGGAACGTGCCACTGTAGCCAATCGACTTGAGCGCAGCGTGCACGTCCTCACGTGACGCCGGCTTGTCAGCATCGACTCCAATCGTCGCCTGTCCTGACTTGTAGTCCACTTCCACGGCAAGCACACCCGGTGCTTTTTTCAGGGCTGTCACAGCCCTGCTCTCTCAGCCAGGGCACGTCATGCCCTCAACCGTGAGGGTCATGCGGTGCATCTCCGAGGTAAACTCCCCACTCTCCGGTGCCAGCATGTCGGTTACCAGTTGAGGGAAAAACAGGAACACAACTGCCATCGCGGTGACACACCAGAGCATGATCTTGTTCATCGACATCATGTTAAAACGGCGCCCGCTGGCTGCCGGGGCACAACAATCCTCCTGCTCGCTAGTGGACCGCCGTGGCCGGTAGGTGAAGTAAAACGCCGCGCCCAGGAAGCTAAAAGTGACCACCATCAGGATCGGACGATAGGCCTCCAAAGCAGCGACCATGCCCACGCTGGAGACACCAAACAGCAGCAGCAAGGGGGGCGCCCAGCAGCAGCTGGAAGCGACGATCGCGGAGACAACTGTACCTAGCTTGGCAGCGCTTTCGGCGCGGTGTGTGCCCGGCTTGGCAGCTGCCTCAATGTCGTCCGTTGCACCCGGCAACGGGGCCTCGCTGGAGCATCAGCCGCCACCTGGCTTTTGACTGGCTGGATCGGACGTGTCGGACATCTGACTTTCCTCTGCAGGCAACGTTTTGAAACTAACGGACTTCTGCTTCGAAGCCCTCTTTCTTTATCGTCTCCAACAACCGCTGATGATCGATTTTACTCGGGTCATAAGTTACGAACAACAAATCCTCCAGATCGAGCTTGTCCGGATCCTGATCCCATTCGTCGTCGACCGACTCCACACCGTCAAGCCCTGACAGGGCCTGTTGGACCCTATTGGGTCAGTCATCTCACAACAACTCCAGTCGATCGACCATCTCGGCAATGTAAATCGTGACCGTGACCGGACTACTAACCTGGTCCTGCAGCTTTGAGGACGACCCGGCATCATCGCTTGTTGAGCTTGTGCAGGCGATCACCAGCGAGGCCAGGGCAGCGACAGTGAAAAGTCTCAACAGGTCGACAGTTGTCTTTTTCATCTCTCGCTCCGATCCTCGGCCAGTTCACAGACCACTCGAAATCCGATCAACCTGTACTGCGTCGCCGGCATGGCTCGATACCGGTAGGCACTGCGACAGGCTCGCCCATCGTCAACCCAGCAACCGCCGCGAGCCACGCGAAAAAAGTCGCCGAAGTTGGTGGGAACCACACCGACCGGCGGACCCAGCGGGTCCTTGTCCGGACTGTTCTCATAATAGCCGGGATCGTAAAAGTCAGAGCACCACTCCGCCACGTTCCCGTGCATATCGTAGAGTCCAAAAGTGTTGGGCTTGTAGGAACCGACCTTGGCTGTCTTGCGCAAGTAGGGTCCCTCTGGCGCACCACCGTAAGGGTATTTCCCATTGAAATTCGCCTGTTCGCCGACCAGCGTATCGGCACCGTAAAAAACAGTCGATGTCCCTGCGCGGCAGGCATACTCCCACTCCGCTTCGGTAGGCAATCGATAGCTGCGACCGGCGCGCTTCTCCGCAGCCCGGTCCGACAGTCGCTGACAAAACTGGTTTGCCTTCTGCCACTCCACGTTTTCAATCGGATGCGCTGGACTCCCACCCCGGTCGCTGTTGAAAGCAGCCCGGTTCTTGAAATCGGGCAGATCCTTCATCACCTCAACGTACTGGCCCTGTGTCACTTCATGGCGGCCCATGTAAAACGGCGTGCTGATTGTCACCTTATGCTGCACTTCCGTCTTGTCACGCTCAGCTTCCGTGCGCGGCGAGCCCATCATGAAGCTGCCGGCAGGGATACGTACCAATCCTAGCTGGATGGAATTCCGCACGACCGGAATATCCTGCTGGGCTGGCAACTGGTCCACCTGGAGAACCAGCAGGAGAGCCAGCAGGACGGCGCCGGGGAGATGGATGCCATGAGTTTTCATCGGTTCGTTACCATTCATGAATGAGCGGCCAAGCCGCTGGAGACAACATGTCGCTGGCCATCGAGGATACCCTGGGCCGGTTTTCTTTCCCGCATCAGCTGGATCGATGTTCCATCAAAGGCAACTTCGGCTGGCAGCGGACTGCCGTGAAAAGCTGCTGGTGAGGACCAGACACCGTAAGCCCCGGCGTTAGCAAAGGCCAGGACCTGCCCTGCTACTGTCGTTGGCAGCATTGCCGCCCTGGCCAGTATATCGGATGGCAAGCTAAGGCAACCGAGCACATCGGTTGCCTCGAGCGGCGATTGTTCGGCAGCCAGCAGGTGGGGGGGATGAGCGTCCGTCGACAGATTCAGTCCGCACATGTCACCGCGTTGGTGCGTACCACCATCGACCACGACCGCCCTGCGACCCTGCAATGTCTGCTGATCCAGTACCGAGGTCAGGTACCAGCCGGACTGGGCCACCAGGTATCGACCCAGCTCGACGACAATCCGTGCCGGGCTCGCCAGCTCAACCTGCCGGGCCAGCGCCTCACCCAGCACTGCCAGCTCAATCTCCTCATCGGTGGGGCCGTAGGGGATGCCAAATCCGCCTCCCAGGTTGATCAACGATGGCTGAATACCGAGCCTGTCAGCGGACCGCAATGCCAACTCCATCGCCCGCCCGAGCTGATCATTGAGGGCGCTGGTATCGAGCATTTGCGAGCCGGAGAAAATGTGAAAGCCGAGCAGCTCGATTGGCGAGGAGTCCAGCAGCTCAGCCGCCCGCCCCAGGTCAGCCGCCGTGAATCCAAAGCGAGACTCGCTGCCCGCCTCGACCACAGCGCAGGAGCCAAAATCGGGGCGCAGCCGTAATACCACGGCCTGGGGTATCGCCAACTCGGAAAGTGCCTCCAGCTCGCCGGGCGAATCAACCGAGATCACGGCTGCCGGCAGGTTCTCCAGCAATGACAATGTCTCGGCAGACTTGAACGGCCCGGTGACAAAAATCCTCTGATCGGAAAAACCAGCTTCAATGGCAGTTGCCAGTTCGCCGGCCGAGGCGACCTCCGCACCCACTCCACAGTCCTCGAGGACGTCGCAGATTCCCAGCGATGCATTGGCCTTGAACGAGTAGAGCAGCTCGACCTGGTCCGGCAAATGCAGACGCAACTTGTCGACCTGCTGACGGATGCGGCGGATGTCAAATGCGTAGCTTGGCGTGCCGAAACGAGCTGCAATCTCAACCAGGATCTCGCTGGTGGCGGGCGGCAATTCGATCTGACTGGACCGGTCATTCATGGCGGAAGTCTCTCATTCGAGCTGGCAGACGCCAGTCTCTCAACTCGTCAACTGCCACGTCCAGAAGCCGACCAGCAACACTGTTGCTGACCAGGTGATTACCGCGGTCACCCAGTTGCCCCGTTTGCGGATGTGCAGCATGTAATGAGCGCGCGCCAGCAGCACACCGGCCAGGATGATAAATACCGGCGCCAACCATTTTGCCACTGAGGCAGCTGTACCCCCCGCTAACCCGAGCAGGGACAAGGATGCAGCCGCTGTTCAGTTGGGCACAGTCGCCGCGGCGCCAAGGGTCGCACCGAGGACGCTGTTGACCTTGCTCTTTTCCTTCATCTCGCCTCATTTCCCGCCGCCGGAAAAACCGGTCACCATCAGTTTCGGACGCGGAGCAGGCGATCGACGTAAAACGTCAGGCCAACGGCCAACCCAGCCATCCACGTAACCAGTGACACGCAGCGACGTTTCACCGCGTGCGATGGCTTGCTGAAGCTCCTTGAAGGCACTGGCACTGGGCTCTCGCGGCTTGGCCTTGACATCGGTCACCAGCACAAACTGCTTGTCACTGTCCAGAACTTTCAAGAGAACCTGGTTGTCCTGTCGAACGACCTCTCCCACTACCGTGACTTCCAGGCAGATCACGCCACTGCTGGTACCGCCTGACAGCCGCGTGGCCCAGAGGCTCTCGTGCAGCTTGTCCAGGTCGACCAACCTGCCCTGGCGGGCGCGGAACGCGATCGTCCCCTGATCGTATTTCTTCGTCAGGCGTTTCTTGACAAACTTCAACTGGTCATGGTCCACGTCATACAGACGTGCAGTGGCGCCACGCGCCACACCTGCTCATCAGTGCATCTCTGCACCAGTAACAGTCATCACGCCCTCGACCACCTGCGCCCCAGCGGACGAGCTGACCAGCAGCGAAAGCAGGACTGCCAGGTAATGCCGGTGTCTCATTACGTTCTCCTCAGACAAACAGGCGGATCCGGAACCCGTCGGTCGGGTTCACAACGCTACAGATCATCGCCACTTACTGATTCTAACGGTTCCCGCTTGTTGGGAACATGAATAAAAGGCCAGGTTCCAGCGGCCAGTCTGCCGCCGCTCTCAGGATGGTTCGTCCTGGCCGTCCGTCGTCTGCTGGCTGCCAGCGGGTGTATCAAGTTGTCCTGTCATTGTGAACCCGCCTGCCGAGACACTGTTGAGCGGGGCCAACTGGCCCTCGGTCGGCTCGGCTCAGCAAAACCAGGATTCCGTCATCCGTGGAGCTCGATCACGATCGGCCGGCAGCGAACAGGTGGCAGCGGCGGGCTCGCGGCCGTGAGCCAGTTCGAGCAGGCGGAAGAAGGTGGTTGCCGGGTCCACTTCGTTTTCCGTGTCCTCTTCCACCAATCGCAAGGTCTGCTTGTGCAACTCGTCCATTCGCGGATCAGGATGGGTCCAGCGGTAGGTAAAGGCAGCCTCGTCCAGCTCATCACGATGCGGCAGGGTCTCAGGATGGTCTGCCAGCCAGGATCCAGGTGGGATCAGCAGCCGAATGGCAAACTGGATCGGGTCGACATGATCGACAAGGTCATTGGCCTCGACAAAATGGAGCATCTCCAGGTAATCGTCGAGCGTGGTCCAGGGAGTGAAAGCAACCCAGGTCGGCCGCATCGCAATGCCAGCCTTGCGGCAGGCAGCCAGGGCAGCTTCCAGGTCCGCACGCGTGTGCTGCTTGTCAAGGATCTCCAGCACCCGTTCGCTCAGCGACTCCACCGCGGAAATGATGAACAGGCAACCTGCCTCGGCAAAAGCGGGCAAGTTGTCTCCACGCTGGACAAGGTGCTGCACCTTGGCAGTGAAGTCAAAGGTGAGCGAGGGAAATTCCTCGTGCATCGCCTCGACGACACTGAGGGAATGTCCCGGCCCGTTGAGGAAGTCGGGATCGCCAAAGGTGATGTGAGTTGCACCGGCAGCGACCTGCTGACGAATGTCGGCCAGCACGATATCCTGCGGCACAACGAAAAAACGGCCCTCGTAGACCGGTGGAATCGGGCAATGTGTGCAGAGATGACGGCAACCACGACTGGCTTCCACGTAACCGGCGGTACGCAGGTCGTCGTTCTCGACCAGCTGGGCGTATTGATCCAGCGTCGGCAGCTTGTCGCGGACAGGAACCGCAAAGGAAAGTCGCTCGAGGTAGGGCGAGGCCGCCCTGTCGGCATAGATCACGCCATCTACAGGGGCGTCGGATCCGTCCGCCAGCGACTCGACCAGGGCAACCAGCGGCGTTTCATATTCGCCACCGATACAGGAGTCGACACCGTTTTGCAGCAAGTAGTCAGAATTCAGTGACGCGTAGAGGCCGTAGCAGCAGATGTGACAGTCGGGATTCAATTCACGGATGCGATTGATGACCTGGACGCCCATCCGCAGGGCCATGTGCATGGGAACACAAATTCCCACGAAGCTGGCCTGGGTGGCTTTGTCTTCATCCAGTGGTTCAACGGCGACGTCCATCGCCAGGGGGGAAAAACCCGCCTGCTGGAGAAAGCCGGCGGGCAGAGCGATCCCAATCGGCTGGTGGCCCAGCTCGTAACAGGAAATCAGCAGGATCGCGCCGGGTTGGCCAAGGTCCATGGCAGCTCCAAGGTGCAAGAAATTTCCCCAAACACTGATTTTCTATCGGTGGCACGTATGGTGCAAGCTGATTCGTTGATTCGGGGCTGTATTCCGAGCCGCAGCCGATGGATTGAGCCGACAAATCAGCCGGACTCACTGGCCGAATCACTCTCTATCGTGGCGGTTGAAGGTGCTGGTGCCAGCTGGCCCAGCAGCCAGACAAAGAGCACAGCAACTGGGACGATTGGCCCCGCTTCCATCACCGTCCATGACGTCGGCATCCCAGAGGAAACATCAATCCATAACAGGATGGCGCCGAACGCCAGGAGTCCCCAGCCAAATACCTTGAGCAACGGAAAATGGCGGTCCACATCCAGTGACATGTACATCAACAATACTCCGGTCAACGCGTACATCAGCGAAAGGTGACGGGCCATGTAGATCGCCACCGGCTCGGTCGGCATCGGCCCCAGGCCGGACCGCTCACAGATCGCATCCATCCAGGAGATCGGCATAAAGACAGACGGCAATGCCAGCATCATAAAGCCCGCGAAAACTCGTAGTATCCAGGTAAACCAAAACCGGGCATTCATGTCCTCGTGCTCCTTTGTTTATTCGTCCTGCCCCGGATTTCCCTCGGGGGCCAGCTCCTGATCGTCCTTGTAGTGCACAATTGTCTGGCCACCGTTATCAAAGTAATAGGTCCAGGGGCCCTGTCGCAACCCGTTACGGAACTCACCGGCGGCGGTCCTGTTCCCCTTGCCATCCCAGTAGACCCAGAGTCCTTCCACATGCCCTAACCGGTAGCGGCCCTGGGCCGTCTTGCCCCCGTGTTCGTCCCGCAACACCCATGGTCCATCGCGCACGCCCAAGCGGTAACTGCCCTGTGCACAGGTGTCAACAAATGCCAGCAGGTGGGCTTGCGTTTGGCCCTCCTGGTGCGGTCCGACAAAGTAGAACCACTCCAGTTCCAACAGCCGCTGGCTCTCTGCATGCTCCGCGTTCCAGCGGTCGGCCAGCCAGTGTCCCAGCTGTGGGCGATAGATGATGTAGCCGGGTCGGGAAAGTTCCCGGAACAAGAGAATCCGCCGTGATGTGGCGAACCGCATCGGTTGCTCTGGCCGCGGCGGATCGCCAGCTGCGTCCAGTGGACTGCCCCGCGCCAGGTCAATCGTCTGGCCATCGGCCAGCCGTCCGCGCAGGACAAAACGATAGTTCAGCTGCTGCGGATCTTCAAACATGGTCCAGCGCTGGTTCCAGTGAGTTGCGTTGACTGTCCGTATAACCAGCCGGGCCCAATCTGGCAGCGGCTGTAAAACGGGCAGCGTCAGCAGGTTGTAGACCAGTACCAGGGAAAGACAGACGATCGCCAGACTCGATTCCCAAAGTGGTGCCCGTTCGGCTTGCAGCGGCGCGGCTTCTTTGGGAGCTATCTCCGGCAGCCACTTCCACCACTCACCCGGCGAAAGAAGAATCAGTGCGGCCAGGGCGGAGTAGGAGAAGATCAGAACGTTCATCGACAACTCGATGCCGACATGCAGGCCGACCAGGCCGAGCAGGCCGACCACACGAGGCCAGCGAGATTGACCCGGCCAGAGGACCAACAGTGGACAGCCAAACTCAACCACAAGCGTGAACCAGCTAAGTAACCTGAGCAGCCCCGGGGCCAGCAGCATCAGCTGGCCAACCGGGCGAGTCAAAGCACCGTCGGCAAGAGCCACTTCAAGCGCATCTCCGCTAAACCAGGTCGCATTACATTTCGCGATCGCCGTGAACCAGTACATGATCACCAGCTGCAGAATTACACCCACAGTGGCCCACGAACAGACCCAGCCTGCCGTCGGCCTCCCTGTTCCCCGGCGGATGTCCAGTGACAGATTCCCGCCGATCGGCAACAGAATGCTCCAGAACAGCAGCATCGCCAGCAGCACGTCACCGCCGGTGACCATCATCGGAGTTGCCGTGTGCAGTGAGACAGTCAGCAGCCAGGCAATCGCAGCAGACCAGCGGCTGCGATAACCGACCAGCAGGGCCAGCGCGGCAACCAACCGGATACCCCAGAGCAACAGCTGCCAGCCTGTACTGTCAAACCACAGGTTCAACGACCAGCTCCAATTACCCTGGTGGCTCTGCCGTACCACGTCGGCCAGCACAGCGCCGCCCGGCAAGTAGAACGCCGTCAGGTCCCAAAGCCGGACAATCACATCCCAGAGCAACACCAGGGCGATGGCAATCCGGAATGCAGCCAGGCTGCGTGGATCGATCCGGAAGGGACTGATCCAGCTGCGGCGGGCGGTATCCGTTGTGGACAACATGAGGACGAGCTAAGAGTTACGGGTTAGGGGCCAAGTACAACCTCGCTCAATCCCTGTCTGGCTCGACGGAGGAGAGCGCAGCAGGGTTGAGTGGTGGACAGCTATTACAGCAGAGCCGTCCCCTCAGCCGATGTATTTCATGAAGAATATCCGCGAGCATCCCTGCTCGCTATACTGAACAGCCTGCTGTCTGCTTCCATTCGTCAATTATCCACCTCTCGCTGGAGACTTCCATGCGGTTTCCGGTTGTCGCCCCTGGCCTCGTGGCCCTGCTGATGATGGGACCTGGCCTGGCGGCCGATGAGCTCGACGATGCAATCCGCGATGTCTCCCAGGTGAGTGAGAATGCGGATGGATCTGCCGCAGCGGCTCGCGCCGTGCAGCTTCTCAAGCAACAGCAGGTCGACTTCCTGCCACGGCTGATGGAGGCCATGGACACGGACAACATCGTGGCAGCCAACTGGTACCGGCAAGCCTACGAGACAATCGTGGCTCGAGAGCTGGCTGGCGACGATCCACAGCTACCAACCGACTTCTTGCGCACGCTGGTGCTGGATCAACAGCGCCAGGGCCGCCTGCGGCGACTGGCCTGGGACTTGCTCGACAGCGTGGATCCGGATTTCCGGCAAACTCACCTTAAAAGCCTGCTGGCTGACCCTGAATTCAGCAGTGACGCTGTGGCCCTTACCATGCAAGCTGCCGCTCGCTTGCTGGCCGACGACAAGCAGCTGCTGGCGGTCGAGAAATACCGGCAGGCCTTTGAGGCCAGTCGCCAGAGCGGCCAGATTATTGCTGCCGCGGATCAACTGGCACGCCTTGAGCACCCGGTCGACATCATCCAGCACATGGGGCTCTTGAATCGCTGGTACCTGCTCGGTCCCTTCGACGCGCCCGGTTTCAGCGGATTCAAGACCTCCTTTCCACCCCAGAAGAAAGTCGACCTGGCCGCACAATACGATGGCAAGGATGGCCAACAGATTCGCTGGCGACCGGTGCAAACCAGCGACCGCCTGGGCCAGCTGAACCTGATCCAGGAAATAGCCGCGGTCAAGGAAGCTGTCGGGTATGCCTACGCCGAAGTGCATTCACCGCGCACGCAGGCTGCCGAGCTGCGCTGCGGTGCTGACGACAACATGACCGTCTGGATCAATGGCACGCTGGCGTTCTCGCGCGGACAGTGGCTCAACGGAACTCGACTGGACCGCTTCAGCAGTCCCATCCAACTGCGCAAGGGGACCAACAAGATCCTTATCAAGATCTGCCAGGGACCGCAGCACAAGAATCCTGCCGTTCCCAACAACTGGTCGATGCAGCTGCGGTTCTGCAACGCCAGCGGCGGCTCAATCGGAGTCAAAACATTATTGCCGAGCGCAGAAGACCTGGCGGCGGCTGACAAGGATGGGAAGGAATAATTCCATGCGACACCGCTGGTCAAAGCAGGCAACCTGGTGCCTGGCACTGCTGCTGGGCAGCATCCTCGATCTACCACAGGGGGACGGGCAAGAATGGTCTCAATGGCGTGGTATCGATCGCAACGGCGTTCACCCGACAGCCAGAATACCGCTCGAGTGGTCCACGGAAAAAAATGTCCAGTGGAAAACGGCGCTGCCCGGCATGGGTATCTCCAGCCCGATCATCTGGAAGGACAAGATCTTCCTGGCGGCCGCGGAAAGACAACGACCCGACCAGCTTCACCTGCTCTGTATCTCTCGCAATGACGGGTCGATTCTCTGGCACATCCGCTGGTGGGGTTCCGCGCCAACCCGATTTCATTCCAACAAGAGCAGCATGGCGAGCCCCACGCCGGTCACCGACGGCAGCTCGGTTTATGCCTTCTTCGGCACCGGCGACCTGTTCTCTGTCGACATGGACGGCAACCAGCAATGGCACCGCTCACTGGCAGAGGAGTACGGCAAGTTCGAGAACCGGTTTTCGGCCACCAGTTCCCCCCTGTTGTACGCAGACACACTGATCCTGCAATGTGATCACTATGGTGACTCCTACGCGATATCCGTGGACCTCAGCAGCGGCAAGACGCGCTGGCGCCAGCAGCGGCCGGACAAGTGGCTCAGCTGGTCCTCGCCACAACTGATCGCAGTTCCTGGGGCCCTGGCGGGCGAGCCGCCATTCGAGCTGATCCTGTCGGGTTCCCTCTCGATCGACGGCCTCAATCCGATCAGTGGAAAGAGACTCTGGACCGTGGGCGGCATGCGGCGGGAATGTATTCCAACTCCACTCGCCGTGGGAGGACTTGTCTACGCAGTCAGCGGTCCCAAGGGCCCCTCGCTGGCCATTCGGCCGGGGGGACGGGGGGACGTCAGCGACAGCCACGTGGTCTGGGAGAATTCGCGCGGTGCACCGTTTGTCCCCAGTGCCATCCTGCTGGGAGATTACTATTACCTCGTTGACGACCAGGGCATTACCACCTGCCTGTCGATCAAGGACGGCACGAGAGTCTGGCAGAAGCGACTGCCCGGCAACTTCACCGCCTCACCGGTGGCAACGGCCAACCACGTCTATTTTATGAACGAAGCGGGCGAGACAACCGTGATTCGAGGGCATCAACCGACCTTTGAACTGGTCGGCCGAAACGACCTTGCTGAGCCAATCTACTCGTCAGCAGCCATCGGCAATAATCAGCTGTTTATCCGCACGACCAGCCACCTCTGGTGTCTTGCAACATAAGCACGCCTGGGCCGCCGCATCCGGAAATAAGAGAGAAGTTGACGGCGGCTGCTCTCTGTCCCTAAACTCGTAGTAGCTCCCCACCCCTGCACTCGAACATCCTCCCTGATTGGCAGCGAATATCGCTTCAACGAGTGAGCCTTGACCATGACCCATTTTATTCAGCAGACAGCACGAATGGCCCTCGCCGGTCTGATCTCCCTGTGCCTGCTGGGGTCCGTTTCGGCGGCCGATGATCCGACCTTTGAAAAGGACATTGCCCCGATCCTGAAGGCACATTGTGCCGGCTGTCACAATCCCCAGGCACGCAAGGCGGAGTTGGATTTGACTAGCCCACAGGCACTCTTCAAGGGCGGCGAATCGGGTCCCTCGCTGACACCCGGAAAGCTGGCTGAGAGCCTGCTCTGGGAGATGGTCCATGACGGCGCCATGCCGCCCGAGGACGAAGAACCGCTCAGCAAGCAGCAGGTTGAAACGATCCGCCTTTGGATTGAAGCGGGTACACCGTTTGCTGACAAGACAGACCCCGCCGTGCTGCTGGCCGGCGCGGAAGTCAACCAGCACGACATTCAGCCGATCATGTTGCTGCGCTGCACCGCCTGTCATGGCATTCGCAAGCAGGAAGGTGGGCTCGATCTGAGAACGCGCCAGAGCATGCTCAAGGGGGGCAAGTCGGGTCCGGCTATGGTGCTTGGCAAACCAGCTGAGAGCCTGCTGCTGAAACGTATTCACGCCGGCGAAATGCCGCCCAAGGAGCTCCTGATCGTGGCCGGCGTCAAGCCGATCAGCGAGCCGGAGATTCAAAAGCTGGCCCGCTGGATTGAGCTGGATGCCCCCACGGTCCAGATCGACCCGGACATCCCCACCTCCAATCCCGATCCCCTCGTCAGCGAGGACGATCGCCAGCACTGGTCCTTTCAGCCGGCAACCGAACCCAACGTACCGAGCGTCAGACAATCGCAACTGGCTGCCAATCCAATCGATGCGTTCCTGCTGGAGAAACTCCAGTCCCAGGGGCTCTCTTTTTCTCCCCTGGCTGAGCGGGCATCGCTGCTGCGGCGAGCGGTGTTTGACCTGACCGGCCTGCCACCCAGCGAGCAACTCGTTGCTTCTTTCCTCGCGGACGACCATCCGCTGGCTTACGAACGGGTGCTCGACCAGCTGCTCGCCTCGCCCCGCTACGGCGAACGCTGGGGCCGCTTCTGGCTAGATGCCGCCGGCTATGCCGATTCGGAAGGCAAGCGAAGTGCCGACCCGCTGCGGCTTTATGCCTACCGCTATCGTGATTATGTGATCCGCTCGCTGAATGCCGACAAACCATACTCCCGCTTTCTGCTTGAGCAATTGGCTGGCGACGAGCTGGCTGACTATTCCGATCCCGACAAGGTGACGCCACAAATTGTCGACAACCTGGTGGCCACCGGTTTCCTCAGGATGGCGCCCGATGGGACCGGCAGCGATGTCGTCAACCGCGTTCCAGAACGGATGGAAGTGGTCGCAGATGAAATCGATATTTTCGGGTCGACGGTGATGGCGCTGACATTCAAGTGCGCTCGCTGCCACAGCCACAAGTACGATCCGATACCACAGCGTGATTACTATCGGCTGGTCGACATCTTCAAGGGAGCGATGGACGTTCATGACTGGCTCAAACCGATCAGCGTGACGGGCCAAACCGACTCGGATGTTCCCTCTCGCATTCTCGATGTTGCTACGCCTGCTGATCGCGAGAAGATTGAGCAGCACAACCGGCAGGTCGATGAGGAGATTGCCAGCGCTGGCAAACCACTCACCGAGCTGGCCGCGAAAGTTCGTCAGCAGCATACCCAGCAACAACTGGCAATGCTTCCGGAGGCAATCCGTGCAGACGTCGCCAGCATGCTGGCCACGCCGGCCGACCAACGCAACGAGGTCCAGAAGTACCTGGCTGAGAAGTTTGAAGCCCAGCTGAAACTGACGGAAAAACAGCTGGCAGCAGACAAGGAATACAAACAGCTGGCAGCCACAATCAAGCCTGTCGTCGACGGCTGGGAGTCACAGCGCAAGCAGCTGCCGGGCATCCGCGCCCTCTGGGACCGTGGACAGCCATCACCCACCTATGTGTTCCGCCGTGGTGATTATCGCCAGCCCGGTCGGCTGGTCGGCCCCGGACTTCCCAGCGTCCTGACCGATGGCCAGACACCGTTCATATCTGCCGAGACAGCTACCAGCGGTACAGGCCGCCGCCGGGCGCTCGCCGAGTGGCTGATTCAGCCTGACCATCCGCTCACATCACGAGTGATGGTCAATCGCATCTGGAAACACCATTTTGGCAACGGCATCGTCCGCACACTGGATAACTTCGGCAAACTGGGCACGCTCCCTACGCATCCCGAATTGCTCGACTGGCTGGCACTGCGGTTCATCGAGTCGGGCTGGAGCATGAAACAGATGCACCGCCTGATGATGACCTCGCGTGCTTATCGCCAGCAGTCGCTGGTCAGCGACCAGCACATCGCCAAGGATCCGGACAACCTGCTGATCAGCCGGATGCCATTGCGGCGGATGGACGCCGAGGAAGTTCGCGATTCACTGATCGCCGTGGCCGGTGTGCTGCGTGAAGAACCGTTTGGCCCACCCGACCAGGTGGACGTCCGCAAGGATGGCCTGGTAACTGCACTCAGCCCAAATGGCAGCTACCGCCGCAGCGTTTACCTGCGACAACGTCGCAAGGAAATGCCGACCTTCCTGGAGACCTTCGACCTGCCACAGATGAACCCCGGCTGCCAGCTACGAGCCAACTCGAATGTTGCCCAGCAGGCACTTTACCTGATGAACAACACCATGGTCCGCTCGCTGGCAGATGGTTTTGCCAAGCAGGTTGCCGAGGCCAGTTCCAATCCGGAACAGCAGATTCAGACCGTCTTCCTGTCCGCGCTGGGAAGGCCAGCGAGTCCGGAAGAAGTTACCGAGGGCCGGGCCAACCTGACCGAATTGGAAAAGGCCTGGTCCGATCACCTTGTCGCCGCAGGCGAATCAGCCAGTGGTGCGACCCAGAAAGCCCTGGCAACTTACTGTCACACGATCCTTAATACTGCAGGCTTTCTCTACATTGACTAGTGGAGAGATGAAACCCCACCAGCCGAGAGGGACTTTGAAGATGCCCAACAGTCAACAATCGCAACCAGGCGTCAGCCGCCGCGGGTTCTTTCAACGCGCATCCGACGGACTGCAGGGCGCTGCCCTGGCTTACCTGGCCACCAGTGAGCTGACCGGGCGGGATACCCTGGCGGCAGATGACGAACTGTCAGCGGCCACGGCCGGACGCCGGCAGTTGTACGATACGCAACCGCGACAAACACACCACCCGGCCAAGGCCAAGGCGGTGATCCAGCTGTTCATGAATGGCGGACCGAGCCAGGTCGACCTGTTTGATCCCAAGGAGAAGCTGGACAAGCATCACGGCGAGCCCTATTTCGACAAGATTGCCCAGGATGTCTCCTCGCCGCAAGCGGCCGGTGGTTTGCTACGCAGCCCCTTCAAGTTCAAGCAACATGGCGAGAGCGGCACGGTCGTTTCCAATGCGCTGCCAGAGTTATCGAAGCATGTCGACGATATCGCCGTCATTCGCTCGATGTATAACTCGCATCCGAACCACGAGCCCGCGCTCTTCAAGATCCATTCAGGCCGACTGTTGCCAGGCCGGCCTGCCATCGGATCCTGGGTTGTCTACGGACTGGGCAGCGAAAACCAGAACCTGCCGGCCTATATCGTGCTGGACGATCCACTCGGTCTGCCTGTCAACACCGTGCAGAACTGGCAGAGTGGTTTCCTGCCCCCGCTTTACCAGGGGACGCGCATTCGCAGCACCGGGTCGCCGATTCTCAACCTGCACGCCGAGACTGCCGATCCACCGCAGGTGGTCAAGCTGCAGCGGGATTTGCTCAGTCGCATCGATCGGATCCATCGCCAGCGACGCCCCAATGCGATGCAGCTGGATGCTCGCATTAACAGCTATGAGCTGGCAGCACGAATGCAACTGGAGGCCAGTGATGCACTTGATATCAACCAGGAATCCCAGCAGACGCTGGATGCCTATGGCGTGGGCGTCAAGCCGACCGACTCCTATGCCCGCCGCTGCCTGATGGCCCGGCGATTGGTGGAACGAGGCGTGCGTTATGTGCAGCTCTATATCAATGGACAGATCTGGGACAACCACAACAACCTCGAATCGTCGCTCAAGACAGCCTGTGGCCGGACAGATAAACCGGTGGCTGCCCTGCTGGCTGACCTCAAGCAACGGGGACTGCTCGAAGATGTATTATTGATCTGGGGCGGCGAGTTCGGACGGCTGCCGATTGCCCAGCTGACTAACAAGAAGAACACCAGCGCGGCAGGCCGTGATCATGGTCCTCGCGGCTTCTCAATCTGGATGGCGGGTGGCGGTATCAAGCCGGGCATTACTTACGGTGGTACCGACGACATTGGTTTTGCGGCCGAGGAGAATCCAGTCAGTATCGCGGACTGGCACGCCACCGTCCTGCACCAGCTGGGACTCTATCATCATGACCTGTTCTTCGAACGGAACGGTCTGAAGGAACGGCTGACCGATACTTTTGAGCCAAGGATCGTGAAAGAGATCCTGGCCTAGAGGTGACAGGTTACAGGTTAGCAGCCAGAGGCTAACCACAGACTCGCCGACAGCGCACTCTAGCCTCGTGCAATCCGATAGGGAGCAGGGTCGATCGAGGTCGGACCGCCATCGATCAGCTCCGCTATCAGCTGGCCCGTGGCCGGCGCCATCGACAATCCCAGCATGTTGTGTCCAGCCGCGACCCAGGCATTCTCCAGTCCCGGCAGAAGATCGATAAATGGCACGCCGTCACTGGTCATCGGCCGCCAGCCGTACCACTCTTCCTCCACTGGATCACAGTAGGGCGCAGCCAGGTACTGCTCCGCCGCGCGCCGCAAGAGCCGTAGACGCCGCGGCTTGATCCGTGTGTCATAACCGTTGAATTCCATCATCGATCCGAGTCGGTAGCCAGTCATCATCGGCGTCGCCGCCACCTTGTGCTGTACAAACAGCAGCGGGATCGAAGGGCACGGTTCTGGACGTGGCATGGTAATGGAATAACCCTTACCAGGCTGGATCGGTAAGCGGCAGCCAAGCTGTCGAGCCAGCAGCGGTGTCAGTGCACCGGTGGCAACGACGACTCCATCCACGTCGAACTCAGCGTCCTCTGTCACCGCCGCCACCACGCGGCCCTGCTCGCAGACCAGTCGCTTAAGCTCGCACTCCTCGTGAATCTCCACACCCTGCTGCTCCAGCTGCCTGCGCCAGGACGCCAGCAGCCGATCCGGGCGGACATGCACGTCGTCAGGGAAGTACCAGGCACCTGCCAGGCCGGCGTTGAGCGTCGGCTCCATGGCCTGCAACTGGTCGCCATCCAGTCGCTCCGGAGGCAGCCCGAATTCCTGATCCAGCAGCTGCGCCGTCGCGGCAAACTTTTCGAACGGCTTCTCATCCTGGTAAATGTGCAAGCTGCCACGTTCCTCCCACTCGCAATCCAGGATCCCTTCCTCAACCATCTGCCGGTAGGCCTGCTGGGACTGGACCAGCAGCGGCAAACGTGCTCTGGCTGCCTCGAGCATCAGGTCATGCCGGCAGCGGCGGGCAAATCGCCAGAGCCATTTCCAGAGTCGCGGGTCGAAACGGGGACGAATCGAGAAGGGAGAGTTTCCCTTCAGCAGCGAGGCGATTGTTTTTCGCACTGTCCCCGGCTCAGTCAGCGGAAGCACATGGCTGGGGCAGACCAAGCCGCAGTTCCCATGCGAACAGGCACTTCCCCAGCGATCCTTTTCAATGACCGTGACCTGGTAACCGCGGCTGACCAGCTGGTGACTGCAGGCGGCGCCAATCACTCCGCCACCGACCACCAGGATCCGCCGGGATGAACCAGTCACGGGCGAATCCCCATCGCGAAAGGATCGTCATCGTGAAACATCAAGGTCGCTTCGGCATTCACGTAAGCTGTCCCGGTGACGTGCGGCACCAGCTGCCCCTCCTCCATCATCGCAACTCCCTCAAAGACACTTCCCACAATACTCTCCTGCCGCCAGACCTGGCCGGCGGCAAGCGTCCCCTCGGCCAGCAGGCAGGCCAGCTTGGCGCTGGTCCCGGTACCACAGGGTGAACGATCAAATGCCTTGCCGGGACAGAGCACAAAGTTACGACTGTCGGCAGTACCCTGGGCCGCTGCGAAAAGTTCGATATGGTCGATCAAGCCATCGTCGGCTCCCGTAATCCCCTGCTCCTCAAGTGCCATCCGGATGGCCCAGCTGACCTCGGTCAGTCGTTCACTGTTGGCCAGTTCGAGCTGCTCATCATGATCCTCAACGAGGTAGAACCAGTTGCCACCCCAGGCAATGTCGCCGACGAACTGGCCATAGCCGGGAACATCGACCGGCACAGCTGCCCGGTAGCGATAGCTGGGGACATTGATAACCGTGACTCGATTCGCATCATGAAGCCGAATCCGTACGTCCCCAACCGGAGTCTCCAGGATGTGCTCACCCGGCTGGATTCGTCCCAGATGAGCCAGTGTGACCGCCAGCCCGATCGTGCCATGGCCACACATGTTGAGCACGCCGACGTTGTTGAAGAAGACAACACCGGCACAGGCCTGGGGATTGACCGGCTGGCATAACAGGCCGCCAATCCAGACCTCGCTGCCGCGCGGCTCGTTCACGACGGCCGAGCGGAAACTGTCATGATCCCGGGCGAATCGCTCTCGCAATTCTGCCATCGTTCCGACACCCAGTTGCGGTCCTCCGTCGATCACGATACGGGTTGGCTCACCGCCGGTATGCGAATCAACGACCTGTACTGGGGCACGTCCCATGCTCTACTTCTTACCACCGAGGGGCTGTCAGGAGGCCGCTGTCGTAACCGACTCGAAACCATAACGAGACAGGTCAGGCCGGTTGGAGATTCCCTCGCGAATGATCGCCAGGATTTCTTCCCGCTGCTGGCCTTCGAGAGGCAGGCGGGGTGCCCGTGTCAACTCGGACCCCATCCCACATTCGGCCTGAGCCAGCTTGATGAACTGCACCAGCTTGATGTCCACATCCAGGTGCAGCAGCGGTGTGTACCAGCGGTAGACCTCGAGGGCCTCCTGATGGCGTCCGTTGGTAGCCAGTTCCCAGAGCAGCCAGTTCTCGCGGGGAAATGCGTTGACCAACCCGGAAACCCAGCCCTGGGCTCCCAGCACCATGCTCTCATAGGCCAGGTCGTCCACGCCGCCAAAGATGATGTAGCGTTCAGCGACCGTGTTGTAGAGGTCGGTGATGCGGCGGACGTTCTCAGAGGACTCCTTGATCGCCACCAGAGTGGGCTCGTCAGCCAGCTCGGCAAACATCTGCGGCGTGATATCGACGCCATAGGCGACCGGGTTGTTGTAACACATGATCGGCAGATCGGTCCTGCGGGCCACGGAACGAAAATGATAAATCGTCTCTCGCGGATCAGACTTGTAGACCATGGCAGGCAGCAGCATCAAGCCATCCACGCCCGCCGCCTGGGCATCGCTGGCAAACCGACAGGCCAGCTCGGTCGTACACTCCGCCACACCGGTCAGCACCGGAATCCGCCCCGCCACTCGCTCCACCGCGCTGCGCAGGACCTGGAGTTTTTCTTCGTACTCGAGTGAACAGTTTTCGCCGACCGTACCAAGCATGATCACACCATGAATGCCGGAATCAATCATCCGATCCAGATGGTCCGCCGTTGCTTCCAGATTCAGCGACTGGTCGTCGTTGAATTGAGTTGTCGAGGCGGGATAAACACCGTGCCAGTCAACCTGCATGAGTCGGGCTCCTTTATTGCTTACCAGAGGGTCCTGTTTATTCTATCCGTAGTACGGCTTCACCGAGTACATCCAGGCGAGGTTCAATGCCCAGCCCCGGCGAACTGCTGGCCGACAGTCGCCCCTGCTCCCGCGCCGGAGCACCTTCCGCAATGCTGACCGTGACGTAACTGTTAAAGTCGGTCGACGTGAATAACAGCTCGGGGGATGTACTGTGCGCCAGGTGGGCAATCGCTGCGGTGACGATATCGCCACCCCAGCTGTCTTCGATGGTCATGGCAATGCCGAGTCGGCTGCACAAGTCGCGAGCCAGTGCGGCACGTGTCAGCCCGCCAAACTTGCTGATCTTGATATTGACGACATCCATTGCCAGGTCCGCACTGCCGCGGACCAGCATATCGATGCCATCGATCACCTCGTCGAGCACGAAGGGATGGTCGGTCCGGCGGCGGATCGCCAGGCACTCCTCGTAAGTTCGACAGGGTTGTTCGATATAGACATCCAGATCCCGCACTGCACGAACAACACGGGCTGCCTCATGAATCGACCAACCGGTGTTGGCGTCGGCGATCAGCTTGTCGGTTGGTTCGAGGATCGCTCGGACTGCACGGATCCGCTCGATATCCTCGTCCGGATTGCCGCCCACCTTCAGCTGGAATCGCCGATAGCCTTGCTGACGATACTCCTGCACGCTGGCGGCCATCTGTTCGGCCGGCTGCTGGGATATTGCCCGGTAAAGAACAAAGTCGTCACCGTAACGGCCACCCAGTAACTCACACACCGGCATTCCCGCCTGCTTGCCCAGAATGTCCCAGCAGGCCATGTCGATGGGTGACTTGACATAGGGATGACCCTGCAGGGCCTTGTCCATCAGGTCATTCAGCGGTCCCAGGCGAGTAGGATCTTGACCGATCAGGTGCGGGCCAAGTTCAACCAGGCCACTTCTTACCCCGGCAGCATATGCCGGCAAGTAGAATGGTCCCAGCGGACAGACTTCGCCGTAGCCGGTCAGACCTTCGTCTGTTTCGACAGCCACCACCGTGCTGTCAAAGACCTCGATAGATTTTCCGCCGGACCATTTGTAGCTGCCCTCGCCAAGTGGCAAGTCGACCTGGTAGGCCGTGATTGCTGTGATCTTCAAATTGTGCACTCCCTGCGTCCAATTCAGGACCGCCATTGAACCTTTTCCTGCACGTCACCAGGACCACCACGTTTTCGCTGCGGCCATTCGTTGGCAGGGTAACCAAGGTACAGTATCCCCAGACATCGATCTTCGTCTCCGCTCCAGCCGAAATGCTCTCTCGTACTGGGTAAATCATAAATCGGAGATGATGACCAGAATGAACCAAGGCCGTGCGCTGCCGCTGTTAATTGCATGTTCTGCACAGCACAGGCGACTGCGATGACTTCCTCTTCGGCTGGTATAAAATCTCCATGACGCTGCATCCCAAGTGCGATGGCAACCGTCGTCGACTCGGCGTAACCACGAATCTTCGCCAACTTGGATTGTCGGAATTTATCCGCTGCTGTGTGCTGCTCGTATGAAGTAGCAAGGAAATCTGCCAGTTGCGCACGGGCCGGCCCCTGGATGACAATAAATCGCCAGGGTTCGGTCAGGCCATGAGTGGGAGCCCAGTTAGCATCCGTTAACAACTGATCGAGTATTTCAGGATCGATCGCATCCGGAAGATAATTGGGATCGCCATCGGCCGTGATTGGCTTGATCGTCCGCCGCTGGCGAATCAACGAGCTCAATTCGTGAGGATTCATGACAAATCAGGCAAGAGATGGCAGTCAAAACCTGTATTCTACCCGCGCCGGATTGAGGCGCGTATAGGATGCGAATTTCCCGTTAACCGTTACAGCTGAACGACCATAAGAAGAACCGCTCATGCGGACGACAGGAACCCCAAAAAAAACCACTATCTTTCTGCGCTGATCCATGAAACCTGCGGCGATTCTTGGGGTTAATAACCATAGCAACGTACTTTGTGAACGATTTACGGCAGAGTGATATGTAGTCAAGATGCCGTTTATGGGGAGTAGTCGATCATGTATGTCTATTGGAAGCAACTATTTACGGCCTCTTTTTCCTTACTGGTCGCCACGTCAGCAGTGACGGCCCAAGAACGTCCAGCAGCGACAGCAAGACAGCCGGCTGCCGCCCAATACGCACAACGAATCCAACTCTACTTCGACAGCCTTGATAAGAACAAAGACGGTCAACTGAGCCCCGCAGAAGCTCCACAGCAACTGCAGAATCGCTTGTCACAATTTGACCGTAATGGCGACAAGAGTGTCAGCCGGGAAGAATTCCTGGCTGCGCTGCGGCAGCGACTGACTGGCAGTCGCCCTGCTGCCGCTGCGAATGCCCAAAGATCACGGGCAAGTGCGAATCGATCACCATCCAGCGAGCCGCGGTCAGAAGTCAGGACTGCACCTCGCGCCGCCGCCACATCGAGAAACTCTGGTGATTCTCGCAGCCGAGCTGGAAACAGGCCGCCAGGTCGTGAGGCGGCACAACAGCAGAATAACAACCGCCAAAATCAAAGCACCCGAGCCGGGGCCACTCGTCAACCGCAAACTACCCCCAGCGGACGGGCAAGTGGGTCCCGGCCGGATGTTTTATCGGACCGCTCGAATTCTAACCAGAATCGGCAGCGGACTGAAGGAAATCATCCTGCCACCCGACAGCGACCAAGCTCGCCACCCTCAGACAGATCCCAGGCCAGTCAGCGATCCGGATCTCCCCAGCGTGGACAGAGGCCCCAGGCCGGTCAGCGATCAGGATCTCCCCAGCGTGGACAGAGGCCCCAGGCCAGTCAGCGATCTGGATCTCCCCAGCGTGGACATGGCCCCCAGGCCGGTCAGCGATCTGGATCTCCCCAGCGTGGACATGGCCCGCAGGCCGGTCAGCGATCTGGACCTCCCCAGCGTGGACAGGGCCCGCAGGCCGGTCAGCGATCCGGATCTTCCCAGAGTGGACGTGCACTCAGGTCAACATACGGCTCACAGTCGTATTTCGCGCCTGCTGCAAACCGCTGGGGATCCTCCACTCGGACATACCGATTACCGACCTATTATCGGTCGAGCTACTGGAGCCCGATTCAAGTGCGTGCGTATTACCTGAGACAGTACTACCAGGCCCAGCAAAAACCGGCTGTGGAATGGAAGAGCAAGGTACAAGCGTCTTCCCGTTATTGGAATAAGCCCGCTACCCAATGGCGTGGCGGCAGTACGTACGGAAAACAGGATTACTCAAAGCCTGCCTACAAGGCTCCTGCCTATCCAAAGTCGTCCTACCAGGCTCCGGCCTACAAGGCTCCGGCATATTCGTACCCTGGTTATCAGTCGAACGCCAAGAGTGCCTACGGCACTTATGGTTACGCAGCTCCGGCCTACAAGGCTCCGGCATATTCGTACCCTGGTTATCAATCAAACGGCAGCAGCGGGTATGGCGCGCAAGGTTATTCGACACCGGCCTACGGCAACCCGGCCTATCAACTGAGGCTTCGGCGTACGTATAGCACGCAGGGCTACGCAACGCCTGCAGCAGAGCCTGCCAAAATCGAAGAGCCCCAAACGAAGGGCGAATAGTTCTGCCGGACGCAGCAGGAACGTGTGGTGGACAGCGGCCGCCGTCACTATGGATCAATCGGAAAGTCTCTTTTTTCCAGCAGTGTCGCAGCAGCATTATTGATGTCGAGATTGTCGCCTTCCACTCGAGCGACGACGGCATGGATCTGCTCGTCGGCTTTCCAGCCGTAGACATAGATCGCTCCATCTTCAGGCCAGCTGCCAACGTGAGCCGAATACTGCTGGGTGTAAGCCGTGGCACCCAATTCGACGAGCATATCCTTAACATCCAGGCGGGGCAGCACGCCGTCGTTTTCCTTCAGCAGTTCCTGCAGGCCATCCCAGGCAGCATCCCGATCAGCTTCCGCAGCGGACGACGCTGGCAGTGGATCGATGGGATCCGGCAAAGGCGGCTGTTCCTGCTTTCCAACACAGCCAGCCAGCAGAACAGACGTAATCAGTACAACGGCGGTGAATTTCATCTTTCGTCCTCGCTGGTGGAGCAGACTGGCAGCATACATCCCTGGCTGAGATTGGTAGATCAGGAATGCCGATCGTTGAAGCCTGCCGAGATTGTATGAAGTCTGTCGTAAATGGTCACCTTGCAAACACTTGTTCAGCTCGCTCAAGAAACTGCTAAAATGACGCTGTTCGCCGGATCACCTATGAGACGAGCTGAGTCGGGCATGAGTTCCCTGATCAAGACCATCACCGCCGCCGCCCTGTTAGCCACCGCTCCGGCAGCACGGTCTGAAGAGCCGGTAAATTCCATCACGCTCAAGGCAGGCATGGGATTTCCAGTACGTCATCCACGAGGTCGAGGAAGACAAGATCTACGGTTTTCAAGGTCGACTGGTCTGGAAGAAGTTTCGCAGCCTGCCGAATTGCCAGGCGGAATACGCCAAGTGGACCAGGTACCTGGAAAAACCGCCCCGACAGACAGATGACCAGACGCCCTGATCGGCTACCATTCGCTGGCTGCTGAACACAGAATTTTGAGTGACAGATGTCCAAGCCCAAGCTAGAAATCCTGGCCTACGAGATGAGCCCACTGGGCCCGCTCTGCCTGCGGCGGCGTGAATTGCTGTCACAGCCCGGCACAATCGTGACCGAGGTGACTTTGAACCACGAATTCCTGATGAGCAGCCTGTATACCGATTCGGAGCGGGCGCTGTCGGAGATCGCCCTCGAGCTGCACTCGGGCAGCCAGCTGGAGGTGTTAGTCGGTGGACTTGGACTTGGTTACACCGCCCGTGAAGCGCTGCTGTCGGACCGAGTTACCCGGCTGGAAGTGCTGGAGTTGCTGCCGCAGGTCATCGACTGGCTAGCCCGTGGACTGGTGCCGCTGGCCGAGGAGCTGGGCGACGATCCGCGACTGCTGGTCAGCGAGGGCGACGTTTACCGGCGTCTGGCGGGTCCGCCGGCTGAACTGTTCGATCTGATCCTGATCGACGTCGACCACTCGCCGGACGAGCGGTTGGGAGATGAGAGCGTGTCGTTCTATACACCAGAAGGGTTGCGGGCAGCCCGGCAGCATCTACGAGACGGCGGTGTACTGGGGGTCTGGTCCTATGCCGAGGACTCGCCATTCGCCGATGCGCTGCGCGAGGTGTTTGCGGAGGTGCGAGTTGAGCCGGTCAGTCATGACAACCAGTTGATCGACGAGCGCCGAACGGACTGGCTGTTCTTCGCTCAGGGGTAAATGAGCTGTCTGCAACTGCCGACCAGAATAGCAGCAACTGTGAGCAACGATCGTTGGCGACTATTGGCTGGCGTGTTGCGGACAAGAGATTCATGGAAGGGCCTGTTTTTCTCTCCAGGTTCCTACTTACCCTAAGGGAGACAGCCAAGCACGCCCAGCAGGATTCGAACCTGCGACCTGCGGATTAGAAGTCCGCTGCTCTATCCGACTGAGCTATGGGCGCCGCGACAAGCGAGTCGTTGATCCATTTATATCTGTTGGCCCGCAGAAAGTCAGTGGATCGTCTATCTCGGTAACGGCGAGATGGTCATCAGTGGCTAGAGCTTGTGGTCTGGGCACAAGCCCTGACCGCCTCAGCTCCAGCCACAAAAAAACCCCTCCTGACGCATACGTCAGGAGAGGTGTGGTGATCATGTATCAAGGATACATGGAGGCAGCTATTTTCGGCCACCGTCGCGCTTGACTGCTTCTTTGAGAGCCTTTGCCAACTTCTTGAGAGGCTCACGATCTCCGTCACGTTTGGCAATACTGGCGACCTTTTCAACAGCATTTCGGATCGGCTCGTTATCACCAACGCTCTTTACAGCGTCGCTGACTTTGTTGACCGTATTCCGAACCGGCTGTCGGTCCTTGTCATCTCTGTCCCTCTTGACCACCTTGCTTACGGCAGTCGTAGCCTTGTTGGCCAAGGTACGGACGGCACCCTGGTCATTATCGCGAGCCGCGCCGTCGGCAACACTCGTACCGATGGCCAACGTACTCGCAACAATCAGCATCACAAATTGACTGATGTAACGTTTCATTTTCGCACCTTAAGGGAAAACTGAATTAAATTGGGACCTACGATCCCTCACAAACTAGTTATCGGCTGCGGACTGGAAGTAAGGCGGAGAAAATCACGGCTGCCGCTTCGAATGACAGCATCGAGATAACCGCTACAGACGGCGCCACGGACAAGCACTACTCGTCGTTTTCAGACCCAGTAGCGTTGAGCACTTCAACTCGGTCATCAGCCTCATGGATACGGATATGCCGGTTAACCGGAATATCCGTCAGCCGTGTGACATGCCCCGAGGGCCAGCGAGTCGTCAGCTCATCAGCTCGCTCCGCCCCGGCCAGGCCAAGATCAGATCGCGATGGTCTCTGGGCAAGGAAGTTGACCACCGGGTACAACTCCCGGCGAACCGTCAACTCACCTGCCCAGCACTCGATCCGGCTGCCAATCCCAGCACTGTTACTCTTGCTGCCAGCAAGTGAAATCACCAGCCAGCAGAGAATTCGACATGAACTTGAAGTTAGCATGCGCTATCCGAGCCTGGCAGCGAAAAAGAGACAGGAATCACGCTCTCTCACCAGTATCGGCCGAATAGCCTGCGACTCAAGGGTTGCGATTTGTTACCGCCGACAGGCTACAGTTCGGGGTGACAGGTTGCGAGTTAGGAGTTACAGGCGGGCGGGTGAATAGGCAGCAGGAGGCCGAAGACCCGCCGAGGCAGGAGCGCAGAGCAAGGCCGGTCAGACCAACGTCCAGTGGCTATACTGACATCCCACACTTACTTTCCCACAAGGACAATTAGACTCCCATGGCGAATACCCTGTTTGATCTCAGCGACCGAGTCTCTGTTGTTTCCGGTGCAGCACGTGGCATGGGCCGCAGCACCTCACTGGCCCTCGCTGACGCTGGCAGCCACCTGGTGCTGGTAGATCGAGACGGCGATGGCCTGACTGAAACCGCCGAGATGATCGCCGAGCGCGGGCGACGCTGCTTGCCCGTCACAATGGACGTCTCGGATGGCAGCCGCGTCTGCGAATTGTACGAGCAGGTCGACGAGGAATTCGGTCGCGTCGACTTTGTCGCCAACATTGCCGGTGAGGGAATGATCGTCGATCCACTTGATCTGACCGAAGATCAGCTGATCCAGGTCTTTAAGAACCTGGTGATCGGACGCTATCTCAGCTGCCGCGAAGCAGGTCGACGGATGCTGGCGGCCGGCAGGGGAAGTATCGTCAATATTGGCTCGTTGGCGAGCATCACCGCGCTGGGACGCAGTCACGTCTCCTACAGCATGGCAATGGGGGCAGTCGTCCAGATGACGCGGGAACTAAGCACCGAGTGGAGTGGCCACGGGGTGCGTGTGAATGCCATTCTGCCGGCCCAGGTGATTAACCCCGGACTGCAGGAGCGAATCGATGCCGACCCGGCACTCAAAGATCGCTTCCTGAGCGGCATCCCCAGCGGACGGATGGGAGTTCCGGAAGATATCCAGGGGCTGATGGTGCTGCTGGCCTCGGACGCATCCAGCTGGATCACCGGCGCCCTGATCCCGATGGATGGCGGCAACCTGGCAATGAACGCCGGCGGAACACCGGGCTGGACGACCGGCGTTAAACCATCCGAGTGACCCCGATGGTTTTCGCCTGCGACGAATAACCACCGGGTCCCTGTCGCTTATGCCAGTCCTGCGGGGCTGCGCATCAGTACTAGTCACTCTTTCCGGTTTTCGGCAACTTGCCACACTTGTAGAGTGCAACCAGGGGGTACATGCTGCCGCTGTAGGTAATGAAGTGATACGTGTCGGTGTTCAAGCTGCGTGTCCACCAGCGTCCTGACTGGCGCTGGTTCGCCAGGATCCAGTTGACCGCTTTTTCAATCCGGGGATCATTCGCATTGACTCCCGCATCCCGCAAAACCATCACCGCCAGCCCGGTCTGGTGACCGTCACTGGGCGGGACCTTGAATTCAGGCTCCGACCGCAGCTTCTCGGCTCGTCCGCCGCCGCCCCAGGTCTCGGGTGTTGCAAAGGTGCGTACCGACCAGCCACCGTCTTCTCGCTGGTGAGAGAAAATCATCTGGACGATCTCTTGCTGTTGTTCCGTACTGAGCAGGCCATCCATGCGCGTCGATGTCCAGAGCAGAAGAAGCCGGCCATAGTCATGTGGCGGCTTGGTTTCTCGCAAGTAGGTCTTGAGCTTCTCGACCTGTCCGTCACGACCTTCCTTGGCCAGCAGGTCCAGGTAGCCCGGTGCCGTGGCCAGGGCCATTGCTGCCACCGTTGCCCCGTGATAACTACTCGACTCAAACGGAGGCCAGCAATCGATGTTGTTCCAGGACCCGTCTTCCGATTGCACCTTGAGCATCAGGTCCAAGCCTGCTTTTGTTTCCTCGGAAAGCTCACCGGTCACGTAGGCATCCCAGGAGGCAAGGCCCGTCGCCAGGTAAGCAACCTGGGTCGGCTTGAGGCCTTTCTTGAGCACGTCAATATTGGCCCGGCTGAGTTGCCCCAGGCGTTTGACATAAAACTCTCGCATCTCCGCAGTCGGTTTCCCCAGCAACGGCGTCAATTCAGGACGCAACTGCATGTAGGTACCATTGGTGTGGCAGGCGATACAGTTTCGCTTGCGAGACCACGCCAGGGATCCTTTCTCAAGGTAATCAATCGCTGCCTCGAGCGAAAACGCGTCACGTATCGGCTCGTCTGAAGCTGCCGCAGGAACCTTGACATCACCCGCTTCATATTGCGGAGCCGGCTCCTGGGCAGTAACAGCCAGGCCAGCAATCGAAACGAATACCAGCGACAGGAAGATTGACAAGGTGCGCATGGCTGCTTCTCCAAGAGGAGTCCGGGTGGTGTAGGAAATCAAGCCCGAAAAACTGTTCGTTTCCTGAGCTGGACACCCGTTATAGCAGTTCCTCAATCAACCGTCGATCTTCCAGCAGGAACCGAGGTCGGCCGGAGTGATCGAGCAATGTCAGGGATGGATCGATGCCAAGATGACGATAGGCCATCGCCAGCACGTGCTCCGGTCGATAAGGCCGGTCGACCGGTACTTCGCCCTTGGAATTCGAGGCACCTACAATTGCAGGACGTAGCCCGCCGCCAGAGAGCATCACGCTCATCACCGATCCCCAGTGGTCCCGACCGGCATTTTTGTTGACGCGCGGGGTTCTGCCAAACTCACCCATTGCTACCACTAGCACGTCGTCCTGCAAACCTCGCTCGTGAAGGTCTTCAATCAACGCTGCCACGCCCCTGTCAAACGGCGGCGCATGCTTGGCCAACCCGTCGGCAATCTTGTTGTGGTCATCCCAGCCTGTACTGCGGACTGTCACACAAGTAACACCTGCTTCCACAAGCCGGCGCGCAAGCAACATGCTCTGCCCCACCGTGTTGCGCCCATAGCGATCACGGTCCCTGGCAGATTCCTGGGCAATATCAAATGCCGTCCGGGCACGTGAACCATGAACCAGGTCGAAAGCCTGCTGTGAGAAGTCGTCAACCGCCTGCGCGGCGCCGCCGAGATCCTCGAGCCGCTGCCGGGTATCGAGGCTCGTCAGCAGGTTGCGGCGATTACTGAGCCGGTCAACTGTCACGTTGCCTGCCAGCTGAAGGTTGGGGACCTTGAATCCGTCACTGTTCGGATCGCCACCCGCTTCAAATGGATTACAGGACTGGCCCAGGTAGGCCGCTCGCCCATTCCGCATCGTGCTGGGGACAGCGACATAGGCCGGCAGCGACAGCGAATTCGACCCATGGACATGGGCAATGACAGATCCAATACAGGGAGACTGGTTAGGGCCGCCCTTCGGACCCGACTTGTAGTATCCAGTCTGGGATAGATGGCTGGATGGATCATGGCTGTTATGGCCATGGTGAATCGAACGAATCACGCTCAGCTTGTCAGCAATCCTGGCCTGCTCTGGCATCCATTCGCTGAATTGAATTCCGGGAACGCTGGTCGCAATCGGCTCAAAAGCACCGCGATACTCCAACGCAGCCTGGGGCTTGGGATCATAAGTCTCGAACTGAGTCGGACCACCGGCAAGTTCGACGAAGATCAGCGATTTCTTGCGCCCCGCAGATCCGCTGGCCGCCTGCAGCTGAAGCAGTCGAGGCATGGAAACCCCAATCATCCCTGCCAGCCCAGCCTGAACGACAGCACGCCTGCTCAAGCCGTCACAAGAGTCTCTCGGCTGAATCGCCATGAACTTTCCTCGATGAACGCCCGACCTCACCTAAGATCACTCCATCCATTCTATCGGAAACTTCACGCGTGCTGCGCCATCGATGCCAGCTCTAACTGGCTGAAATCACATTTCAGGCCCAGATCGTGGTCTCGTGCCTCTCAAAAGAGGGAGTCTAGCCGAAGTAGATGGTGATGTCAGGAAACCGTTCTTTGAATTTCTCGTAGCCTTCCTCAGTGACCTTCGTCCCCATCAGCCATACCTCTTTCAAACAGGGCAAGCTGTGGATCTGGTCAAGAGCTGAGTCATCATGGCTCTCGTAAAACAAGATCCGCCAGACACTATTCCACTTGTTCAACTCGAGGCGGGCACCGAGGTCCTTGAGAGCGGCCACCGCATCGGGATGGTCAGGATCAGGCTCAACTTCCTCCTCTTCTTCCTTTTCCTTCTCCTTCTCGTCGTCGTCGCTTGAGTCGTCGTCGCTTGAGTCGTCGTCGCTTGAGTCGTCATCGCTTGAGTCGTCATCGCTTGAGTCGTCATCGCTTGAGTCGTCATCGCTTGAGTCGTCATCGCTTGAGTCGTCATCGCTTGAGTC
>Ga0209501_10001091_pt1 | contig 30645 bp, 36 predicted proteins | sample ArcticOcean_MG_C_4_FD_187434 | JGI IMG/M metagenome (GOLD analysis project Ga0209501, IMG submission 187434) | Marine microbial communities from western Arctic Ocean - ArcticOcean_MG_CB4_134 (SPAdes) (version 2) | ecosystem: Environmental > Aquatic > Marine > Oceanic | place: Arctic Ocean...
TATATACAATCGAAACAAATATACCAGCATCAAATCAAAAATATATGAAACAACATGTTTCAATAAATCTGAAGGAATAACCGTATAAGAAAAATAACCTCAGTTGGAGTAGTTACTACATTTGCAGGAAGTACAGTAGGATACCAAGATTAAACCACAGACATATCATCTTCGGCAAGTTCTGGGATTTTATATTTTTTACATTTAAGAAAATCCTATACAATGAAAAAGCCTACGTTAAATAAATATAAGTTAAAAAACCCAGTCATAAAATGATACTTAAAAGTAATATAAAGAAGGATTTTAACAGCATTTATAAAATAATAAATGAAGCAGCTTTTGCATATAAAGGGATTATCCCGAAGGATAGATGGAAAGAACCTTACATATCTAAAGAGGAATTAAAAATACAAATAAATGAAGGGGTTGAGTTTTGGAATTACCAGAATGATAATGAAATTATTGGCGTTATGGGGATTCAATTCAAAAATGAGGTTACGCTAATTCGACATGCATATATTAAAACTTTTTTCCAACAAAAAGGAATTGGAAGCAAACTTCTAATTCATCTGATTGAGATGGTTAAAACACCGGTTTTAATAGGAACTTGGGCAGATGCTTCATGGGCAATTAATTTTTATAAAAAACATTGCTTCAAAGTTCTCTCTAATGAACAAAAAAAAATTTATTAAACACCTATTGGAAAGTTCCCGAAAGGCAAATGCAAACATCAGTCATTTTAGCAAGTAAAAATTGGAAATACAAATAAAGAAGGCTCTCAAGTTCTATTTTTGTTTAGGCTATACTTCTCCACTAGTGTTTATAAGGATTAACGTAAATTAGCCTCTTACCGCTTTTATCAAATTGCACATCAACACCCTATAATGTTACTACTATGTATATTATGTTTGGTGGAGCATCTTCATTTAATCAAAATATTGGTAGTTGGGGCACTTCTGATGTTACTAATATGCAAAACATGTTTGATAGTGCTACTTTATTCAATCAAGATCTAACAGGTTGGTGTGTTTCAAATATTTCATCTGAACCAACAGATTTTGCATCCTCATCTTTACTTACAAATGCTAACAAACCAGTCTGGGGAACTTGTCCAGATCAGGCATATTTTCTTCAGTAAAATCAGGGATTTTAGATTTTTTTTTTCATATATTTAATAATCTCATTGCCAAAAAATAAGTGTAAAAAGTTGGAATATAACTTAAAACAAATGAAATGATAAACCGAAGAAAATTTATTCAAGCATCTGCAACATTAGGATTAGGAGCTACTGTACTTGCATGTAATACTCAAAATGATAAACCTAAAAAAAATGGACTATCAGATAGTAAGAGGATCAAACACAATCCAATTGGGGTCTCTACTTACTCCTTTTGGCAATTTAATGGTAAAGAAACGCCTATTGATTACTGTATTGAAAAGGCAGCTTCCATGGGGTTTGATGGAGTTGAATTACTACTTATTCAAATGAAATCAGAAGATAATACATACTTGCAAACCTTAAAAAAGCAGGCATTTCATGCAGGCCTTGATTTGATGGGGTTTTCAACACATCAAAGCTTCCTTAAACCGGATAAGTTATTTCGTGAAGAAAATATAAAGCTAACCAATCATCAAATTGAACTAGCATATGCTCTAGGAATTCCTACAATGCGATTGAATACTGGAAGGTGGGGAACTACTGAAGCAATAGGAAAAAAAAATAAATTTGATGTTCTTATGGATAACAAAGGTATTGAACCTGCCCTAGAAGGTTATACTGAAGATGAGGGGTTTAAATGGGTTATTGACTCGATCGAAAAGTGTATACCAACAGCCGAAAAATGTGGAGTGGTTCTTGGGCTTGAAAATCATTGGGGTTTAGGCCTTACATCTAAGGGTGTTATGCGAATCGTAAATGAAATTAATAGCCCATGGCTTAAAGTTACATTAGACACAGGGAATTTTTTTAACAACAGAGAAGAACAAATGAAAGAATTGGCTCCACATACTTACCTTATACAGGCAAAGACATACTATGGAGGGGCAAAATGGCCTGCATTTGATCAGATAAATATAGATTATCAGAAAATTGGAGAATTGATGAGGGAGAATAACTATAGAGGTTATATTTCTCTTGAGTTTGAAGGAAATGAATTAGCTGAAACTGCTGTACCAAAAAGCCTTGAACTCCTGAGAAATTCATTTTATTATGAACTTTAGTAGACCAAAAGGAAGCAAGAATCTATTAATGATAATGAATCTTTCGTAGCATTAATTCCATATTGGGCTGTTTGGCCCTTTGAATCCATGATTATTCCAAAAAAACATCATCAATCCATCTTGACACTTTCTGACTCAGAAAAAAAAGATTTTGGATCTATAATTAAAAAATTAACTATTAAATATGATAATCTTTTTGGAATTTCTTTTCCTTATTCTGCTGGAATTCATCAGTCACCAACCAATGATAAAATAAATGAATTCTGGCATTTTCATATGTCTTTTTACCCTCCTTTATTGCGTTCGGCAAAAGTTAAAAAATTTATAGTGAGATATGAAATGTTTGCAACACCCCAAAGTGATATATCAGCAGAGGAAGCTGCTGAAAGATTAAAGTCCTGTAGCGAAATTCATTACTCAAAATTTACATAATGAAGAAGTTACTTCTATTATCTTTATTAATATCTTTTCCTGTTTATGCTCAAGAAACTATATCTATAAAATATCAAAAATGGGATTTAAAATCTTTTGCTGAAGACAGTATTTTTGTTTCAAAGGAAAAGGGTGCCAGGCTTGATAATATATCTGTCCCTGAAATGGTTTTATATAGAGCAAAAGGATATTCTAAAACAAATAAGGCAATGATTATATGCCCTGGAGGAGGTCTCTTTTACAGCGCTTATGAAAAAGAAGGTACAAAGCTGGCAGAAAAATTGTCATTAAACGGAATTACTTCAATTGTTTTAAAATATAGAACATATCCCAGAAAAGGTTCTGTTTATAGATGGTCACAAACATTATGGGATAAACCACAAATGGCAATTGATAGTGCAAAGCTAATATTACCATTTTCCACAAAAGATGCTTTAAATGCTATTGAAGCAATCAGAAATAACTCTAGCAAATATGGAATTAATCCTAAAAAAATTGGATTAATGGGGTTTTCGGCTGGAGGCGCAGTTACTATGGAAGCTACTTATACTGCTGAATCAAAAAACCAACCGAATTTTATAGCTGCTATTTACCCTTGGATGGATATTGTTAACAACCAAAAAGTACCTTCAAATAAACCACCTGCTTTTATTTCTTGTGCCAATGATGATCCACTAAACCTTGCAAAGCCAAGTATTCAGATTTATCAAGACTGGATTTTAGCAGGAGGAAAAGCTGAACTTCATATGTTTAGCAAGGGAGGTCACGGATATGGGATGAATAATGTAAATGCTCCTGTAGACAGGTGGTCACAATTATTAATTGATTGGATATTAGCTTTGTAGAAAAAGATTGTTTTTATGACTTGATCCTAAGCTATCTTTAAAACTATGAAAAAGCTAATTCTTCTTTAACTATTTCTTCATTTAGTTTCTTTTGGACAGTCTGTTGAAGATTATTATTTAGATATCGAAAATTTATAAATACAGATTGAATAATATTCATCCCCTGGATTTAATCTTGTAGATGGAAAATTTGGTTTGTATGGACTATCTGGAAAATGTTGGGTTTCCAAACAAAAGGCTGTCCTATGTTCATAAGTCTTATCATCTTTGCCTTTTGACCACATAACTTTAGTGAGAATGAAAAAATATCCTACAATTACACATTTAAAAATGCAGGGGATATTAGATGAGACGGGCAAGATTCCAATTATGGAGGAGCCCTCTAATGAATAAAATTTCATTAGGCTGCAACATTTATAATAGGTAACCCCCCGCTACACTAACTAAACCAAATCTTTCAAACGCAAATAAGCCCTCTTGGGGAGCTGGGGGCTCATCCCCCAGTCGAATCCTTTCAAAGTAGGAGTAAAGGGTAAATTAACAGAACATCTATGCTACAATTAACTCCTTTATCATTTCTTTGGAAATCCTTAAATGTAAGAAAATTGAAAATAGCTGAGCTTACGGAAGAAGACATGCCTGTGGTTTAGTTTTTATTTATATAATTTAAGTTGACGGTTTTTCATAGACCAATCAATGTTGCTAAATTTGTTTAAAAAGCTTATACCCATCAAAGAATAATTATTGTCGTTGGCAACCTTGACTATAACATTACTAACGGTATAATTTCCAATTTTTATATTATCAAGAATTATCAATCTACCTAATGATTCTCCTCCAACACCTAAAGTCTTGATAGTTCTTTCTAAATCTCTGTATGTTACTCCTTGATTGACTAATCGTTTAAACATTCTCTTACCAATTGAGATTAATTCAGCACCTGTATCAAAAATCCATTCTCCCTTAACACCGTTTATTTCCATTTCAATTAAGTAAGAAACACCTTCATTTTCCGATCCTTCTTTTTTTAAGGAAATTATAGAAAAAGGTTCATCACCCATTATATCGCTTGGATTGTAATAGTTGATGTCATTCCTTTTTTCTTCAACAACTTTTCCTCTATTAATTGTGGAGTTTATTATTAAACCATTATTCAAAACAACAATTGACTGACCTTCAAAAAGGTCATCATTAATAAACTCACCTTCTTTTTTTGTGGAAGAATCAGAACTAATAATTTCTAAAACTCCGTTTCCTTGAAATTTTCTGGCTTCGAATTCACCTTCATATTTCACCTGAACATTTTCATTTTTTAGAAAATAAGTCCCTTTAATAAACTTATCATTTTCCCATTCTCCTTCATAAGTTGAATTGTCTTTAAAAACAGTAAATTTTCCTTGACCATTTAATTTTCCTGATTCCCAAACACCTTCTTTTTTATATTTATCAGTTCTAAGAACACCTTTCCCTGAAGGATTTCCAAAGTCATCTTGACACCCCACATATTCTCCATAAGAACCATCAGAATATGGAATTTTAATTTTATCATTACATTGAGAATGTATGGGGTAGATAATTAAAAAAAATAAAACAAAGATTTTCTTCATTGTGTTTGGCTTTCCTTAAATGTAAGAAAATTCTACCTGAACTTACTGAATAAAATATGCCTGTGGTTTAAAGAAAATGCCCCTAAACGTCTTTTTTGCTATTCATTTGCGTAGTTCCAATTCCAGCACCTATGGCTATTCCTACACTAAGCCAAAGACTTATATTGTCAGTTGCAACACCAATAGCAACTCCAATAGCAGTACCAGCTCAAACGCCTATGGCTATCCAAAATCTTTTTTGTTGTTTTCCTTTTTTCATTCTATTGGCTTTCCTTTATAATTTTTTAGTATAATAAGAATTTTTTAGAGTTGACAGTCCATCCGCTTTGAGATTTGTAGTCCACAAAGAAAATTTTTAAATCACTTTGTGATGGATAATCAACGAAATATATTTTTTTATCAGCTTGAGATTGATATTCAACAAAATACCATAAACCCTCATTTCCTTTTGATTGTGAGGAGTAATCTACCTTATAAACTTTAAGATCAGCTTGAGATTTATAGTCAACTACATAAACTTTTATGTCTGCTTGGGATGGATATTCTACAGATAATATTTTTTGAGAAAAACCTACTATTGGAAGTAAAAGAAGGAGTAGCTTTTTCATTGTGTTGGATTTTCTTAAAAGTAATTATTTTTTATCATACTTAATTCTCTTTGTTTCTTTTTTCCACTCATTATTCTCGTCTCTACTTATAATACTCATATCTACAAACAACGGTTGGTCTTGCCATAGGTCATCATTACTTGAAGTTTATTCTTTACTTCAGTAGTTAGTTAGTTTAAACTACCTTTTTGTCTACCACCAAACTTTTTACCTGTTGTATTAGCCATACTATTTAATACTATTATAGTTTAATGTCCTTGAGGTAATAGTAAAGTGTCTCCCTCACTAGATTTAATAAGGGGTAACCCACTATTATCAGCTAAACCCTTGTAATAGAGTAACTGCTTAAGACAATAGATGTCTGTTAGGTTTTGGTAAAAAGAGTTCGAGATTGGGATTGTAAGGGGTACATTAATCAGTATAAAAAGGGAAATAATTTAGGAATAAAACTTTCTAACTTTAAGAAAAGTCTAGATTAAATTTTCTAATAATAGATTTTAGATTCTTTTTAACATTAATAATCTGAAATCCATTAATTCTTTGCCATTTTTTTTTAAGCCTTTTAAAACTAATGTTCCTTTCCCTTTTTTTAAGTTGATAAGCCCCATACTTAAAGGAATAAAGTCTTTAACATATGATTCAATTCTTGGAAATCTATCATTTTCCTCTCCCATTTCAATTGGATCATGATATTTAGTTATGCTTTTAGAAATTCTAGAATCTAAAAAGCTTAACTCAATTTCTGAACCTAAGGCATCTTTTGAGCAAGTATAATAGACGACAACCTCAAATTCACCATCCTCAGCAACTTCAGCATCCCAGGTAATAGTATCTTCAATATTAATCCAATTAGTCATATAACTACAGTTAGGGTAGTAGTTAGATCTTTTAATTAAACCATTAGGAATTGCATCTCTGGCAGGTATTTGAGTGTTTTTTAATTCAGGATGACCTATTATAAAAGTTCTATCATCAGTTGTTTTTAAATTACTCAAAACTTCATTTTCCCATTTAATTTTAGCCTTCTTCATTTTTTGAAATATTTCAGTATTCTCTAAAGAAATATCTTTTATCTGATTAGGGTCTATGTTCATGTCATATAGATCATTATTATTTCCAAGTCTATAATCTTGACTTCTAACACTTAATTTTCCTCTCCAATAATTAAAAATATATCTATCATTCCAATTATTGGTTTCTTCAAAAATTAATTTTTTAAGACTTAGACCATCTAATCTATTTTTTGGCTCAACTTTAATTCCAGCCAGATCTTTTAAAGTGGGTAATAAGTCTATTCCTGCTGCAATTTTTTTTATCACTTTTCCTTTTGGAATCTTACCCTTCCAATTAACTATCATTGGAGATCTAACCCCTCCCTCATCAGTAGAGCCTTTGATGCCTTTCATACCCCCATTCCATCTATGACCATTCGGACCATTATCAGACAAATAGACTATGATTGTGTTATTATCAATTTGAAGAGAGTTTAAAGTTTCTAATATTCTTCCAACGTTCCAATCAATATTTTCGCACATTGCTAATGCAGCTTTAGAGTGATTAGATCCCTCATTTATATTTGTTCCAGAGGCTTTGTCATTAAAAACTTTCGATAAAGTTCCTATTTGGGTTAAATCTTTATCTGCGAATTTATTCCAAAATTTATCAGGTATTTGCATTGGACTATGAGGAGTATTAAAGGGTAAATAAAGAAAAAAAGAATTATCTTTATTTTTTTTAATAAAATCAATTCCATGATCAGTTAAATCATCAATAATGAAACCTTTACCTTTAACTAATTCACCATTTTTCTCCAAAACGGGATTGAAATAATTTCCCCAATGTCCTGAGCAAAATCCATAAAAATCTTCAAATCCTCTTGTGTTAGGATGGTAAGGAGCTTGCATTCCATTATGCCATTTTCCATATGCAGCAGTTTTATATCCTGAAGCTTTAAAAACATCCGCTATTGTCTCTTCATTAAGGTTTATTCTTTCTCCTCCAAGAGAAACATCATAAACCCCTGTTCTTACATGATGTCTTCCGGTTAAAATTTCCGCTCTGGTTGGAGAACAAACCGGGCTTACAAAAAAACGGTCAAATCTAACTCCATTGAGAGCCATTAGATCAATGTTAGGCGTTTTAACATCATTATTTCCATTAATACTTAGGTCTCCCCATCCTTGATCATCAGTTAAAATAACAATAATGTTAGGGTGTATTTGAGATTTATCTAAAGAGCAATTTATTAAAGGAACAAATAGTAAAAAAAGGAATACCTTTTTGATTGTGTAAATTTTGCTTAAATGTAAGAAAATTATGAATACGTTATAGGTGTATTAATCAGCATAAAAAGAGAAACAATCGGAAAGAAAAGAGTGATATGTCTGTGATTTATTGTGAACAAATTCCTCAAACTAGTTTGGTGGCATTTATTGAATAATCACTATATAATGATTATATTAGTTAATCCTAGATGATGACATTTAGAATTCTTAAAATTGGTTTAGCGGTTTTATCTGTGTTTTGTCTTTTGGATGTGCTATATGGATATTACCACGATCACATTTTTGTGAATAGAAAAGGTTATAATAAAGCAATTCTAGTATTAAAAATATTCTCTTTATGAAAAAAAATAATCATTCTCAAAAAAGCCCCCAACTATCAAGAAGAAGTTTTATTAAAAAAACAGCTGCGGCTTCTGCATTTACAATTGTTCCTGCTCATATTTTAACAGGATTAGGATATACTTCACCTAATGATATGGTGAATATCGCAGCAATAGGTGTTGGTAATCGTGGAGGACAAGTTATCCAAAATATTGCCACGCCGGATGCAGAAATTAAACGAGATATAGGAATGAGTGGGTTTTTAAGACAGCCCTATGCCGGTATAAAGCCTGAAAGAGGAAGTTTCCGACGTCAACCTCAAGAGGAAAAGAAAATATTTAAACATGCTAATATTTATGCTATTTGTGATGTAGATCATAAATATGCGGGACATATAATCAATGGATACCCCAAGGCAAAAAGGTTTCATGATTTTCGCGAAATGATTGATAATGAAAAGGAAATCGATGCTGTTGTAATTGCCACCCCTGATCATACTCATGCACATATAGCATCCTATGTCATGAAAGCAGGAAAACATGTATATGTTGAAAAACCAATGACAAAAACCATATATGAAGCTCGTTATTTAAAAGAATTGGCAAAGAAAACTGGTGTGGTTACTCAAGTTGGAAATCAAGGGCACAATGTAGAAGGAACTATGCAAACTGTGGAATATGTTAAATCAGGAGTTATTGGGGATGTTTCGGAGGTTCACTTATGGTCTAATCGACCAGTCTGGAGGCAAGGTTATTTTGATAGACCTTCAGGAGTTAACATTCCTGATAATTTAAAATATGATTTATGGTTAGGACCAGCCCCCAACAAACCATATCATCCCGATATATTACATTTTGCATGGAGGGGACTTTGGGACTATGGAACCGGAGCCATGGGAGATATGGGCGCTCATACTTTTGATGCACCAATCTGGGCGTTAAATTTAGGAATGCCTATTAAGATTCAAGCAACTACCACTCCTTATAACGATGAGTATTTACCACAATCTGAAAAAGTAACCTACGAATTTGCTGCTCGAGATTCGATGCCGCCGGTAAAAGTAACTTGGTCTGATGGGGGGATAAAACCAGAACGTCCAGAGATACTTGAAGCCAATAGAAGGTTGAGAGAAGCTTTATATATTGGAAGCAAAGGAATGATGATGCATGGTACTCACGGAGCATCACCTGAATTAATTCCTAATGATCCTGACTTTTCGCCAATAAAATCACTTCACAGGCCAAATAGTGTTTATTTAGACTTTGTTGAAGCTATTAAGGAAAAAAGAGAAGCTGCGAATAATTTTGATGTCGCTGCTAAAGTAACAGAAATAATGCTATTAACTAATATTGCTATAGCAGCACAAAAGCTAGACATAACATTAGAATACAATGCTGAAAGCATGAAAATAACAAATTGTGACGCAGCTAATGAATATTTTCATTACAAGTACAGAAAAGGGTGGGAATTGTAAATATCAATCATAAAGAAAAAGGAAGAAATTTTTAGCTTTACAACATGGAAGATTTAAAAAAATGGGGACTTCAGTTAGTAGATGATACTGCTAAACGCCTTGGAGTAGAGTTAAGGGTTTTAGTTTGGATTGCTTTTGCAGTTGGTGTTTTTATTGGTCGAATAAGCTAATCTTTTCCAAACAAGTACAGAAAAGGGTGGGAATTGTAAATATCAATCATAAAGCTTTCTTGCATGTATCTGTTTAACAAAGTTCCTTATAGTTGGACGTGTTCAATTAGCATCTGGTCTAGATAAAGTATTAGGCATATCTTTTTCAGTAAGTTCTGGGATTAAAATTTAATGAATTGATGCTAAAGTCATATATTTAATATAATGAATAATCATTTTTTAAAACTATTCCTTCTTTCTTCATTTTTCTTAAAAAGCCAAAATCACTTTGAAACAATAACTTTTATAAGCTCTAATCCATTTTCTTTTAATGAGGTCATTTCTAATTTTGAAAACTTGGAAAAGCAAGAAGTATATGGGAAGTTGGTTGTTCCATTTGATTCTTTAAATCCAAAAAAAAATTTCCCTTAATAATTGGTGTAGCTGGAAGTTTAGGTTGGAAAAAACATCACTTCGAGTACTTTAAAATGTATCAAAATTATGGATTTGCAACTTTTGAACTAAATAGTTTTAAAAGTCGAGATATTGAATCTACGGTTGGCAAGCAAAATCAGATTACAATTGCTGCAATGATTGTTGATGCATATAAAGCTTTAGAAAAATTATCTATACATCCATTAATAAATAAAGATAAAATTTCAATAACAGGTTGGAGTTTGGGAGGTGGAGTAACTTTATTTTCAGGGTGGCTTCCTCTTAAAAACGCTATTAATAAACAATTAAGTTTTGCTTCACATTTAGCTTTTTATCCGCCGTGCTTTATTGAGCCTGAAAATTTAGATTTTACTCAATCTCCAATCCATATTTTAATTGGAGAGTTAGACGATTGGACACCTTCAGATCCGTGTAATAATTTAGTTGATAAACTAAGTGCTAATTCTAATATTAATATAACAGTATATAAGGATTCTCACCATGGTTTTGACAGAGAAGGTGGATTAGAAACTAATGAAAATGGTTATAGTTTTAAAAATTGTATGTTTAAATTAACAAGAGATGGAGATATATTAATAAATTACTTTAATATTCCAATGTCTAATTCTTTTCTTCAAAAAATGGGCTTCCTGTTTTGCACATCCAAAGGAGTTACAATAGGAGGAAATAGTGAGGCCAGAAATAAGTCATTTATATTTGCAAAAGATTTTATGACAAAGACATTATTTAAATAACTAAACCATAGGCATATCTTCTTCATTAAGTTCAGGTAGAATATTAATTACTTAAATGTAATTAATTTCTATCACTATTAATTATTCAATCCTATTGATAAGATTTAATTAAGACACACAGAGGCAAAGAGTTATCCCTGGGGTATTTTGTACCCTAGATAAAAAAAAAGGTAAAGTAAACTTTGATAAGGAAAGTAAACACAAGGGGTTAGGGGTAAGATGAGACGCAGAAATTGAATATGTTATTAATTCAATTATCCCTTATATTTTTTAATTTTTTTAGTTCTATTTCCATCAAAATATTCAATATAATTTTTATTATTTAAAATTTGAAAGTATTGAGTTTCTTTAGTTGTCCAAACTATTCTCCAGTATATTCTGTTTTGTTTTTTATCATACCTTACTACTTCAACTCCTGATTTAAAACTACCATCGGGTGTTTCAAATATCATTAAACCATCAACATAACTTAAATAAAAACATTCGTTATTCTTTCCTTCACACCATTTACCATCTAAAAATCTATTAACATCAAAGTCTTGATTAGTAATTAAAAAGGTCAGTATAAAAAATAAATTTTTCATTGTTCTAAATATAAGAAAAAAAGCACCGAAGGAGCCTGGAGGTGTTGTATAATATATCCATATAACGACAACACCCCCAAAAAGAGAACTAACATTTTGAGGGTACAGGGCATTTAGTTTTAAAAGTTTTAGGTAGATTTTTTATTGTGTTGTGTATTTTTTCAAAGCCCTTCCAAATTTTTTAATTGCGTATTTTGTAAAAAAGTATGTTTTAGGCTCTCCGTCAATTCTCAATTCAACTGGAGAAAATGAACCTTTTTTAATTTCATACATTTCATTTAATACAGTTTGCTTTGTTTTAAGAACAAAAATCATATCATCGTATAGCGCTTTTATTCCATCAACACTTTTTAAAACTGTTGATTTTTTTCCATCACGAATAGAATTGTACTCAACTCCTTGTGTCCAAATTGAACCATCTGAATAAAACTTAATTTCAAAAGTTCTATCTCCATCAGGACCAACGTAGGATTTCCAGATTAAATCCTGCCCAAAAGAAATCAATGGAACAAATAGTAAAAGAAGGAGTATTTTTTTCATTGTATTGATTTTTACATTCTTAAATATATTCAAAATCACTGAACTTACTGAATAAGATATGCCATAGGTTAAATAGTTCTTTTTTTGAGCCATAAAACAATAAGGGTTTAGGAGCTGTTCTAAAAGGTATTAAACCTTTTTAAATAAAAATTGTCTATATGTTATACAAAAAAATTGAAATTATGAAACAGCTTAACGAAAATTGGTTTGCTATTACACTAATTGCGGTTGTATTTGCATTATTGGGATTTCTTCTGGGGAAACAGCAAAATAAATCACATATGATGCCTCATTCTGCTCATATGAAAAATATGAAAGGAATGAAAAGTAATCAAAAGAAGATGTGGATTGGGGGAAAAGAAGATGTTATAATAGATATAGATACGTTGAATAAAAATGGAGAAAAGCATATAGAGGTAAGAGTGATCAAAGAGAATTAGAAATTAAAATCACCAATTTATTTTTTATAATGTTTAGAGCTCTATTCAATAATAAAACATTGATATATTATTACAGCAACTATTACACCCCATAGAAAAGCAAAAAACCCAAAGCCATTTAAGCCTAATCTTTTTAGAAACCAATAGTTTATATTAAACCTTAAAGAGTTAACTCTGTCAGCCCACTTCTTTTCAAAATCATATTTCATTGTGATGGTTTTCCTTAAATGTAAGAAAACTAATTAGAGGGTTTAATAAGATATACCTGTGGTTTAGATTTATTATCTTATTATAAATTTGAAACTTTCAATAAATGAAGAGGTGAAACTTAAAAACAGTACCCTAAAGAACCCCCTAAAATCAATTAGAGGGCATTCTGGGAGATTTAATAGTTTAATTATAAGGGTATAATAATTCTTCTACAAGTTTGAGAGAAACTCTCTGTTCTCCAACATTCATTTCTAAGGATTCATAAAATAATTTAGTGTCAGTACTCCAACTATCCCAATCAAAAATCTCATTATAATCATCTTCCCAAGTGGAATCAAATTCAGGGTTATTATGCTTAAAAGTATCAAACCCTATGTAAGAAACGAACATATTTCTGACCCCTTGAAAAAAGTCTCAACACTAACCTTCCAGCATCAGGCATTCTTTTAGCCATAACTTCACCTATTCTTGCAATAAATCTCCCAAAATGGTTTTGATGTGTAGGTTTTACTATAAATATGGTTTTTAAAAGATGCTTAAAAGGAAGATTATTTGGGTCAATGTTGACATCAGCCCATTTCTGACGCTCCCAGATTTGTTGACCACGTAAAGGGTTGGCATATGGAGCAACATTATCAGCCCAATATTTTAACTCTTCTGAAGCATCTATATCATAACGTTTAGAGTTTTTAAAAGGCATAATTCTTTCGTACACTCCAGCATTTTCTCCAGTAGTAATTCTATACGTAAAAATTAGATTTTCTGGACTAGCATTGAATTTTTTTGTTTTGATTGCGGCAGCTTGAATGAATTTTTGCTTCTTTCCCTCTTTTGCTTTGTAATGGAACGTGTTCCAATATTCAGAATTAGGGTTCTTTTGTCCAAAAACTGAAAAGACACACGAGAATAGAAAAGTAATTAAGAAAAGTTTTTTCTTTTTATATTAATTTATTTAGGTTAAAAAACGTTTTTTAAAAGAGACCTCCAGTGCTTCCTCCCTCAACCTTGATAGCGGATCCGTTGGTGGCTGATGACAGGGGGCTCACTAAATAGGTGATGGTAGTGGCTACTTCTTCAACTGTGGCAAAGCGTTGCAAGAGAGAGGATGTACGCACTTTTTTAAAAAAATCTATTGCAGCTGCTTCTTTGGTTTTGGCTTCCGTTTGGGCGAGCGTCTTTAAAAACTGGTCTGCCCCTTCGGTCATTGTAGATCCCGGAAGCACAGAATTGACGGTGACCGCTGAACCTTTAGTCAATTGTGCCAAGCCTCTGGAAAGGCTTAAAATCGCCGTTTTAGTCGTACTGTAGGCAATCAAATCGGAGGGCACTAGGCTTGCACATTCGCTTGACACAAAAAGGATTCGCCCCCATCCGGCTGTGATCATTTTAGGTAAGAAATGTCTCGATAAGCGTACGCCACTCATCACATTAACCTCAAATTGTTGATACCAGTCACCATCTGTGGTCTCAAAAAATGATTTGGAGGTATAGATCCCCACATTGTTAATTAAAATATCTAGGTGGGGAAGTTTCGATTGCAAGGAAAGGAGGTCAACTGCCTTAGAAAAATCTGCTGCGACCCCATTCACCTCTGCATTAGGTACTTCTTTTTTAAGGTCGAGTAAAGCAGTATCCACACTTTTTTGTTTTCGACCATTAAGAATTACTTTGGCCCCTTCCCGAGCTAGCTCTCTTGCTGTAGCAAAGCCTATACCAGAAGTAGATCCTGAGATGAATACTGTTTTTCCTTTTAGATTTAAGTTCATAGATGTTTAGGATTTACCATTTTTTAAGACCTAATAATTGCTCACCAAGGGGAGAAAGTTTAGCGGTATTATAGTGGGTTTGTTCTTGTTTTCTGGGGTCTCCAGGAAAGGCATACCCTTCTGGAGCTATTCTATTTTTCCAAGAATTGATACGCCAATCTTTTAAAGCTTGATTGTCTTCTTCTGCTGGCATCATCGAAATATATTGGGCGATTCTGACTTTGTTATCGGTTTGATTGGGGCGAATTCCATGAGGTTCTGTACTGTTAAAGATTAATAAATCCCCAGCCACCATACCTACTTTTACTAGCTTATCTTCCAAGCCTGTAATGTCGGGCTGGAAGCGGTTTCTATCTTCAGGTTGGTTCAATTTCCATTGGTCATAATTCCTATATAACCAAGGAATGCACTGAAAGCCTCCCATATTTTTATCCGTTTGATCAGAAAGCGCCAATACACCTTGAACATTTTGTGGTTTGGTGTCCGGATCGTAATCCCAATGGATGAAGCCTTTGTACTCGTGGCCAGGACGTATGGGAAAATTTAAATTCGCCCGATCTATAGTCACCCATAATTTTTCTATTCCCCAAATGTCGACAAAGGCATCGTATACCCTTTGCGATTGACGATTGTTCCACAGCATCTGATTGTTGTAAACCTCCACCATTCCAGTTCCTGCAAGTTCTTTCATTTCCATAGTTGCCCTTGGGGGGGTGTACCAGGTTTCCGGATCATTAGGATCTTTTTCATCAAATTCCCAAAGGAAGTTAGCGGTCTTTATAGCCTGTTCACGGGGCACCGCATTTTTGATCACCACGTAGCCGTTGTCTTTCCAAAAACCCCATTGTAAGGGGGTCAAGACACGTAAGCTCTCTGGAGAAGCATCTATTCTTAGTTTGACCTTACTACTCTTGGCTGTTGAGGGGTTTCCTGGAATTTCCTTATGTTGGTTGTTGTGAACTACAGCAGTGCCCTTGTTTTTTTCTGATAGTTCCATACTAAGGATATGTTTAAATAAATGTTTGAGAAAAGGTGATTCATAATTTGGTTCTAACTTTCACGTAATTTAACCAATACTTGTATAATATGGGTCTTTGTCTAAATAAAATCGCAGATTGAGTATAATTTTATGAAAAAATAGATGAAAACACAACTTGAAACAATCTTATCCAATACCGACAATTCGTTTAATTGTAATCTAAAATCTTCTGCTGATCGAGTTGTTTTATTGGCATTTTCACCCTGAGCATGAATTGGTTTAAGGGGGAGCTACTTCTAAGTATCATGTGGGAGACTATATTTTCATTAGTATTTATAAGGGGTTGCGTATAGTCACCCTTTTTTAGTCTATCCTTGTCTCATAAATATTTCATGTCAATTCCTTTTTTTGACATACCCCCCTAAACTTAATTAGAGGGTTTACCACTTAGCAACGAAATTTAAATTTATAAATTTAATGGAATGTAAAAAGTCTTTATTCTGGTAAGTCTTTTTGAAGTGAAGCAAGTAAACCACCAGCATCAAAATAATCCCCTCCTGAAATTATAAGACCATCTTTAAAATCCCATGTGTGATACGAGATTAATTCCCAACTTTTACCAGTCTCGGAGTGAATTCCGGTCCACTTTCCATATGATCGTACACTCCCATCTGGCAGACCAGTTTCGGCCAAAACACCAGGTAAATAATTTGCAGGTGTATAAACAACATCTTCCATTGTATCGTGCCAACCTTTAAGATATTCACCAAACTCTTCTTTTCCAATTTGGGGGGAACCGTGAAAAGCTGGTCGCCACTGAAGATCTTTATGAACTAGATTAAGCTGAGCTTGGAGATCAGCTTCTGTTCCTTGAAGTTCTAGAAATGTTTTAACAGACTCTACATTAGCATCAAAATCTGGGTTTATTCCTTGGGAACAAGAAATAAAAACGCTTATTAAAGTAACAAATAATAGTTTTTTCATTATAAATGTATTGTTGATTAGCAAGTCAATATAGCAATTTAATTGTAAAAAATAATTAAATTACCATAAATTGGTTTATGATTAATACTCAAATATTTATAACCCTAAAATTAAAGTGAAATGTATAAGGCGAAGATAAAACAAACCATTTCTCTATTAAGATGAAATCTCCGCCAAACACATTCCTGAAAAACTTAATAAAAAGATGTGCATAATATCCTACGTTTTTAGTTAATAAATTAAGTGCTAAAGGATTTACAACATCTTGATTTTTATATATAATATCTCTAAATGTTTGACTCTTCTAATTGAAAATTGATGCATATTCAGGCTGACCCTGCTTTAGGGTTTTAAGAGTTGATGAAATAGTAGGAGAAATTGTCTTGTAATAATCTCGAATGTCTCCTTTGTAGTTTATCAGTTACTCACCTCAAGTTCTCTTTAACTTAATTAGAGTCACTTCATAAAAAAAAAGTAACTAAAACTTTGGAGTTTTACCATAAATATATTTCATGTCAGGGAGTTCAGTAAAAAAATAGTGAATCCATATATAAATGTGTTGAAATAAAGCAGCTAATAAAGCAGCTTTTGATTGAAAGAATATTCCTGGCACCCATAAAAATAAAAAGACAAATGTATACATTCCATTGGAGGAGAATTTAAAAATGCCTTTTTTCACAAATGGTTCATTTTTGAATTTTTCTGGTTCAAAATGATCAAGGCCAAATGCTTTATTTATTCCAAAATATTTAAAGACAGAGTATTGACCATATATAGCAGGTATAATTAAAAAAAATGAGGCTAAATAAGAAATTGTATTTCCAATATCAATTGTCATTGAATTTGAAATAGATAAAAGTATAATTAATATTGGTCTTGAGATAATTAGTATCGCAAATCCAACTTTATAGTATTTAAAACCATTGTCTCCAAAAAACTTTGTAATTCCTTTATAAAACAACTCATACCTCCAACATATTAGCACGTATGTTTGATGAATAATTGCAGAAATTATAGTTAGACATAACCATAATTGACTATTTATATTCCATAGTGTACCTTCATAAATTTTATTAGTTGAACTTATGATGTAATTAACACTAAACAATAAAATAAATAATGATAAAACGTGCCAGATTTGTTTATTAAGGATTTTAATTTTTTTAAAATTTAAAATTAATTATTATTTAATATACAAAAACCTCCATAAAATTAATTAGAGGATTTAATTTGCAAGTTTTAAAGTCACCAAATAATTTGCGTTATATATAGAATATAAATTGCACAAGAAATTGAAAATATTGAAAGAACAAACACCCATAGCTTCCAATAAGTCCTATAACACATCTTTATTTTAAAAAACTCGAAGATCTCTTTCATATAACTAAATTTTTTCCTGAAGGTATTAATTTTAAAATGGAGTGAAAAATAAAAAGGTAAACCAAATCTATATGCTTCAAAATCACTTTTATTGCTTATTTGGATTAATGAAAGGCCACTCCCTCCAAAGTAAAATTGTTTACTATGATTTACAGGTTGTTTAGTGTTTTTATAATAGGGTTGTTAGCAAATCATAGCTCAGTTTTGGCAATGGGTTCAGAACGTTTTTTTATTGCATATATCATTTGCAATTTATCTTCGGCCATATCTTCACTTTCTTTTATCACGTGGAAGTTATACCTAGTTAATAAGTTAATAATATATGAGGCATTATTATTTTTAAATGGATGACATTCTAAAACAATTTTTTTGACTTTACTTAAAAGTTTTTCATCTGATTTTAAAATTTCAAACTCAGCACCTTCACAATCTATTTTTAAAAAATCAATATTTTCAATATTCTCTTTTTTACAAAAATCACTAAGTCTTATTGTTTCTATTTCTATTTTGTTTTTAGAATTTTTATTTGTGTGTAAAGAGTGCCCTCCAGTATTTTTATTGTGAAGATAAAAAGTTCGTTTACCATTTTCCCCGCCTATCCCAAAGTTATATATATAAAGTTTTTCATTGTGGTTTAATTCTTTATGCATTTTTAACCTTTTAAAGTTTTCTTTAAAGGGCTCAAAAGCATATACTTTGCCAGATTTGCTTAATTCAGAAGCATAAGTGCTAAATATTCCTACGTGAGCCCCTATGTCAATCACTAAATCTCCTTCTTCAACAAAAACACCATTTTTATTATAAATATTTTTCAACCAAACTTCTTTAAAAACGGTCTTATCCATTGACCTACTTTTAAGTTTATATTTTAAATTATTAATTAACTCAAGATTTATAAAAAATCCTTTAGGGGCAAATTTCAATAAGTAATACTTAAATTTTTTTTTTAAAATGGACTTGTCTAACATTCTGAATTAATTTTACAGGGAACTATTTAATTTTTTTAAAGTACTTAAATGTAATCAAGAAATTTATAAAATGATAAGTAAAATTAAATATCCATTACTATTATCACTAATTCTAGGTTTTGCTCCTTTTAGACCAGAACCTCATATTGTTGGTAAAATAAGATGTGTTAGGAGGTGCTAATGGAATGGAATTAATGGATTGGTTTGATTTGCTTTTACACGGATCTCCTTTTATCTATTTACTTATAGTTTTAATTTCATATACTAGACATAATAAAATTAATAGAAGGTCACAAACGATAAAAAATCATTTTTGATAGTCTCTTTCAACGGTACAAATTCTTAACTTGTAATTTTCATACCATTTTTCTTTTCCTAATTGTTGTGCTTTCTTATGTAAAGTGTTTTCTTTCCAGTTTTGAAGAGCCTTCAAATCAATCCAATAGGACACATTTACCCCAAAACCATTTTTATTTCGAAATGATTCGCATCCCAAATACCCATCAATCGTTTCTATTTCTTTAAAAGTTAGTTTATCCATTTCATTATATCCGTCATCAAAATTAGTTCTAATGGAAGTAAAAATTGCACAAACATAAGGAGGGCTTGGTGTAGTTGCTATTTTCATAAAAGAGATTTTAATACTCAAATCTAACAAATATTTTAGTAGGGGTTTTTTCTATTTTTTTTATAAATCGTATTTTTAAACAACTTTTTATGAAATCAATTGTTAAAAGTATTGGAATATTTCTTGTTATACTTAGCATAGTTTTAGCATTATTTGATTTCTTAATTGACAATAAAGAGTTAATATTTGTTCTGGGTATAGTCTCAATTGGAGTTTCTTATTTAATGAAGAATTAAGTCCAGTCCTGAATAATACTAGCCCAATCTTAAAACATGAGAATTATAAATCTTTTATTATGCCTAATACTATTAAACTTTATTCAGGCTCAAGAAATATCTCCAGGAAAATGCACATTAACTATTCAAGTAACAGACTTTGATAGTATTCCAGAAGCAAATGCAAAGATGATAATATGGAATGAGGCGGATTCTCTTAGTTTTTCAAAAGAAATAATAACTGATTTAGATGGAAAAAGGGTAATTGATATAGATCAAGGACAAGATTATAATCTTAAAATATTTAAGTCTGACACATCATTTGTCTTTAAAGATTATATAAAGATTCCTGTTTATGAAAATGATTTTACTGCGAGAGTAGCTTTTCAGATTAAAACTTTTAAAGTGTATTCAGAAATAAGGGAACTTGATGTTCATTTTGATTCCAACAGTTCAGAAATTAAAATAAATGACATTGAAGAATTAGATGAATTATATGATTGGCTGTCAAATAATTCTTTAACAACAATTGAACTTGCCTCTCATACTGATGATGTAGGAAGGGATGAGAGCAATTTAAGGCTTTCTCAAAGAAGGTCAAATTCGGTTATGAAATATCTTGTAGATAAAGGGATTGATAAAAACCGGATAGCTGCAAAAGGATATGGTGAAAAAGAACCGAAAGAATCAAATGAAACAGATAAAGGTAGGGCTTCAAATAGAAGAACAGAGGTGAGAATAACAGTTAAGAAATAATTTATGTTTAAAAAGTGAATTCCAGATCATAATTCTAAAAAAGGTCTCCATTTATTTCTGCAAGTTTTTTAATCTTGACAGCTGTTCCAAGTGATAATCCTGATAGTTTGGCTGACTTACGAATGCTTTCTCCTTGTTTTAATTCTTTAAGACAATTTTGATTTTTTTCTTTATTAATAAATTGTTTATAGCTTAATTTAGGCTTGTTTCCACCATTGTTTTTATAAACACCTTTTTCTTTAGCAGAATTCACACCTTCCCTTTGTTTTTCAGCCTTGATGTTTTGTTCGTGTTCATAAATGGAAGTCATCATATTAACTATCATCACCACAGAGTTGTTTTTGTCACCATCTGCATTTGCTGTTTCTAAACCTTCTTTTTGCGCTTTAACATTAACTTTAAGGTCTATCAAAGTTTTTATTGTTTTTAAAATATCAAGTGCATTTTTTCCTAAATGATTTATTGAGTTTACTATTAGAGTGTCAATTTCTCCAGAAGATGCAAGTTTTATTATGTTTTTGCCAAATTCCCTGTCCTGAAAAGCTCTTCTGCCACTACATTTATCGACAACCTCTAAATATCTAACACCATTAGAGGTGTGTTTTATTGTTTGTCGAGAACTGTTTGGATCAGAAAGTTCAACTTTAATATATTTTGCTGCTTTCAAAGTGAGGTTTTATCTTATAAAGATATAATAAAATATAACATGATAAAAATATATATAATATTTTATAGGTGTATTAATTATAATATAATAAAATATAACATGTTAAATAAGTAATAATTTGCAATGTATAATTTTATTGTGTTATATTTTATAACATAATTAATAAGGGAATTGTCCATACCAATTTCCAGGAGGGCTATATCTGGCTACTACATATTCTTTTTAAGTGATAAATAACCAAAAAAAATCTTTTTCATTATTAAATGTTTATTTAAAAAAATCAATGACTTCATCAACCCACATAGAGTACATTATTGCACTTGGGTGTAGTCTGTCGATAGCTAATAAACCATCAATTTCATCAACTTTTCTTGAAATATCTGTTATATAATAGTATTTCACTCCCTTATTTACACAAGACCTTTCTATTATACTATTATATTTATCTATCTCTTCACTAATTTTAGTTGTATTTTTATTTTTAGCAAAAGGAGTAATTCCCCAGTCAGGAATTGATAAAACAAATACTTTATCACTTCTGCCTTTAGCAAAATTGATTGATTTGTCCAGCAAAATATTCAATTCTTCTTCAAACTTTTCTATATCTAAACCTTGGTATTGATTGTTTACACCAATAAGTAATGAAACATAATCATAGTCATTAGTTAGGTTTTTTTTATCAATTTCATCAAGTAATTCACGAGTTGTATAACCTGTTATAGCTATTATTTTAGTATTAACAGAATAATTAAACTTATCTTCGAGTCTTATAGATAGTTGGTTTGGCCACCGATCTTTTATTTCTATACTCTCCCCGATTGTATAGCTATCTCCAAGGGCAAGAAATTTAATTTTTTTAGGATTTTTAGAGCATCCTGCAATTATGAAAATTGAAAATAAAATTAATAATAGTCTGTGATAATTTTTTTTCATTTTACACTTGATGTAATTATAAAATCTATTTTGTCTTTAAGAAGATAATCAAGCTGTGTGACCTTCTTTTCTGAATGGGTCCATAGCTCAATAATAACTGTGTTATATGTATTTATAATAGTTGGATGATGATTTAATAACTCTGCTTCATCAGCTATTTTATTAATAAACTCTATAGATTCCTTAAAATCTTTAAAGACAAATTCTTTTATAAGCCTATTATTATTTATAATCCAATCATTCATAATTAAAATTATTTAACTCCAGTAATAATAAGTGTTCCAGTCCATTTCTCTTTTACACCAAATTTCCATGAATTCACATTTTTAAATCCAACTTCATTAAAAAAACTTTTCCATTCGTTTTCTGTAAATAACTTCATAATGGAAACCCCACAGTCATCTGGCCAAGAATGTGAAACAGTATTTTCAAAATAATAATCTAGCCCAATTATTAATATAGAATTATCTTTTAACCAATTTGAATAGATATGATTAATCAAATTCTTAGGATTTTCGAAATAGTAAAAAACCTCCATAGAATGAACTAAATCGACTTTGTTTTTTGGCTTCCAAATATTTAAGTCATTGCATACATAATCATTTGACTTATCTAGACTTTTTGCTTTATTTATCATTTTTAATGAACCGTCAATTCCTATTGCGCTAGAGCATTTATGAGATTTAGAAATATTACGGACAACCCATCCATTCCCACAGCCAGCATCTATGAAACTATACTGGTTAAGATCTTTTGTTGCATAATCTAGCATATGATTAACGGATTCCTTGTGCCCATTTTCCATACCAACATCCTTACCATTATCCGCCCAATCACTAAAAACTTCAATTGGAGTTCTTCTCATCATTTTTATGTTTTTTTAAATCTAAAAATTATATTAGCTTTTTATACCTTTAGAGTTACTAAAAATAATAATTATGAATGATCTTAATGAAATTCTTGGTAAAAAATATAATGATAAATTTTTTGCATCAGCAGACTTATATTCAAAAAGATTAAAAGAAGAAGGAATACTTGTTTTCTCTGAATTTATCACCAAAAACGTTCTTAAAGAAATGAATAATGAAGCTAATTCAGTTAAACCAAATGCTTTTAAAAGGAGCTCAGAGTATAATGTTTATGTTCAGCCTACAGATTTAAATTACCCTATGAACAGCGCTCGAAACCGAATAATGAAAACTACTAAAAAGTGTGTTCCAAACGATCTAATTACAGATGAATCATTTTTAATGAAAATTTATAACTCAAGTAAAATTCAAAAGTTTTTTTGTTCTCTTTTAGGAGTTTCAAATATTTACCCTTATAGTGATGATTTATCTAGTGTAAATATCAATTATTATGAACCTGGAGATGCATTAGGATGGCATTTTGACAACTCCGATTTCACTATTACCCTGCTTATTAAAAACTGCACTAAAGGAGGAGTATATGAGTATTTTACTGATATGCGTCATAAAGAAGATGGGTCTGAAAACTTTGAACTAGTAGAAAACATACTTGACAACAAAATTCCACCAAGTATTCAACAAGCTAATGAAGGAGATCTAATGATTTTTAAAGGAAATAAATCATTACACAGAGTGACTGATGTTTTAGATGGAGAAAGAATTTTAGTTACGTTTAACTACAACAATCAAAAGGGATTGTCTCTTTCTGAACAATCAAGAAAAACTTTTTTTGGAAGAATTGCTTAGAAATCATCAAAATTAAATCGATAAAGCCTTAATAGAAATTGAATTAGAAACTAAAATTAATCTAGAAGATATATTTTCATATAAAAAAAGCGCCCACAATGTGACGCTTTTTAAAATTATTACCATTTTCTTAGCATAATTCTTAGCCCAGAGCGAACTAGCTTTGTTTTTCCTCTATTTTCTCTATATTCCTTCCAAGCTTTCTGTGCAGCTGGATTATTATTTATATATGAATTTCCTTCAATAGCAGATTTGAAATCATCAAAACCTATTACAATCCAGTGAGACTCTCCTTCAGGAGAATGTCCTGATGTAGTAGCACCAAATAATGCTTGATGACTCTCTTAGGTCAAGGAGTAGTTATAAACACTTCTAATTTTAAAAACCCAGACCATACATGGTCTGGGTTTTTAATAAGTAGCCCCGACAGGAATCGAACCTGTATCTAAAGTTTAGGAAACTTTTGTTCTATCCGTTGAACTACGGGGCCTTTCCATAGATTTTGTTTTTAACAAATCTCGTCTAAATTAATTGTTACATTTGGGATTAAAGTAATTTTAAAATGAAAAAACTAGTTTTAACTTTATTCTTAACTCATTTATTATGTTTTAGCCAAAATTAAGAAGACCTTATTTATAAAAGTGCTTCCGATTGGCTAGAATTACAATGTGAATCAGAAATAAATAAATAAAATACAGTCACATATATTTTATTTGTATATTTAGTTAAATAACTAATAATCAAATAAATGGAATCATGTAATTGCGAATGTGCACCATGCTCAATAGGAGATTGTTCACACTGTACATGTAAAGATTGCGACTGTTCAGGATGTTCTTGTCACTAAACTTTATAATCTTAAACAAATTATCCAATTAGGAGCTGCCTTTATAGGGTTAGCGTAAGTTGTAGCTTTGAACCTAACGCAAGTAATGCAACTGGCATCATTCTTAATTGCAATTTTCATAGTAAAACCATTACAAGTATAAGCTGTATTAATAATAACCAAATGTATCTTATAAACATTATTTGATTGAAAATTTTTGCATTTAGAACCGATATAAATAGCTGTAAAATCAGTATTTTATAATTTGATTAGATAAAAAGAAGATATTTTTTTTTTTTTCAATTTTTCTATATTATTTTCGACCAAAATATAAAATACATAATACAGAGATGGATAATAGCAAAACCCAGACTAAGCTAACTCAAACTGAAATATCTTCTCATAAAGCTTTAGAACTTTTAAAAAGAGGAAATGACAGATTCTTAAAAAATAAATTTTTAAATAGAGACTATAATGAACAAATTTCTATTTCATCACAAGGACAATTTCCTTTTGCTATTGTTTTAAGTTGTATTGATTCTAGAGTGCCAGTTGAAACTATTTTTGATCAGGGTATTGGAGATGTTTTTAGTGTTAGAGTTGCAGGAAATGTCATAAGTAAAGATGTATTAGGAAGTGTTGAATATGCTTGTAAGTTTGCTGGAGTTAAATTAATTGTTGTTCTTGGCCATACTTCTTGTGGAGCAGTGAAAGGAGCATGTGATGGATTAGAACATGGAAATCTTACACATTTATTAAAAAAAATACAGCCAGCAATCGACACCACGAATACTGAATTAACTGAATTCAGAGATTCGAGTAATATAGACTTTGTGAATGCAGTAGCTAATAATAACTTATTACAGTCTATTAAAGACATAAAGTCTAAAAGCCTTACTTTAAAAGAAATGCTCCAATCTAAAGATATTTTAATATCCTCTGCTATGTATAATGTAGATTCAGGAATTGTTAATTTTAATTAATAGTGAATAAATTGAATTTTTCTCATTTTAAAGGAGACTTTTTTGGAGGTTTAACTGCAGGAATTGTAGCACTTCCTCTTGCACTTGCTTTTGGAGTTAGCTCTGGTTTAGGGCCAAGTGCTGGATTATATGGAGCTATTTTTGTAAGCTTTTTTGCTGCTTTTTTTGGAGGAACTGAAACTCAAATATCTGGACCTACTGCTCCTATGACAGCAGTAAGTATGGTTCTAATTGGAGGGCTTATAGCATCTTTTGATGGGGATGTTTCTAAGGCCTTACCTTCAATTTTGACTATTTTTTTACTTTCTGGATTAATGCAAGTGGGATTAGGACTAATTGGGTTTGGAAAATATATAAAATATATTCCATACCCTGTTGTTTCAGGTTTTATGACAGCAATAGGAGTAATTATTATACTTACTCAAATATCCCCAGCAATAGGTTATTACCCTCAAGAAGATGCGGAATTTGTAAATCAATTCAAGCCTCGTGCTGAGGAAATTATATTAGATAATATTCTTCATGATGAAATGCAAAAAGGAGTTTTAGTATTAGAAGAAATAACAGAAACTATTGAACGTGCTCAAAATATTTCTGAAGAACAAATATTAATGGAATCAAAAGTTTTAGCCAGAACTGAAGCATCTGGAGTAATAGGATCTATTAGATTTCTAATTAATGCTTTAGAAAACATTAATTATTTAGAATTTTTATTGGCATTAGGGACAATTATAATCATTTATGGCTTTAAAAGAATTACAAAAGTCATTCCAAGCACATTAGTGGCCTTGATAATTATGTCTGGAATTTCAATAATATTTAATCTTGACTATAGAATGATTGAAACAATTCCAAGTGGCATGCCAACTCCAAATTTTAGAATTTTTTCTGAGTTTAGTATAAATAATATTTCTCCATATATATTTACAGCACTTACTCTTGCATTATTGGGAGCAATTGATTCTCTTCTTACTTCTGTAGTAGCAGACAATATGACAAAAACAAAACATAAACCTAATAAAGAGCTAATTGGACAAGGAATAGGAAATTCTATAGGAGCTATTTTTGGTGGAATTCCAGGGGCAGGAGCAACAATTAGAACGGTAGTGAATATTAATTCAGGAGGAAAGACCAGAATATCTGGAATGATTGCAGGAATTATATTACTTATAATTTTATTATCTCTTGGCCCAATAGCTTCATTGATTCCCGCGGCAGTTTTAGCCGGAATTTTAATTACTGTTGGAATTGGTGTAATGGATTATAAAGGATTAAAGGCAATTCCATACATGCCAAAAGCAGAGGTTGTAATTATGCTTATTGTACTAATTTTATCATCTGTTTGGAATTTAGTTTATGCAGTAGGTATTGGATTAATAATTGCATCTCTTATGTTTATGAAAAAAATAGGAGATCTAACAGCTGAGAAATCATCAATTTTTCCATTAAAAGAAGTTGCTTGGGATGACGAAGTGAATATTCCAGAAAAAGTATTTATTAAGCATATTGAAGGCCCTTTATTTTTTGGATCTACTTCAGAATTTCAACAACTAGCTAAACAAATTCCTAACGATGCTAATGTTATCATCATTCGTCTTGGAAAAATGCCCTATATAGATCAATCAGGACTATATGCAATGGAAGATGTCCTAGTTGATTTGGTTAATTCTAATAAAACAGTTTTGTTAGTTAATCTGGTTGAACAGCCTATGTATATGTTTGAGAGAATAGATATTATTCCTGATTTAATCCCAAAAGATCATCTTTTCTCTAATTTTGAAGAATGCCTTGTGTGGGTAAAAAAATATTTTAGTTAAAAAATAGTTCCCTATGAAATTGTTTAATATAATTAAAAATAGACGTTCAATTATGCCAAATCAATTTAACGACAATCTAATTGAAGAAAATGATTTAAACAAAATTTTAGAAGTAGCTAATTGGGCACCTACACACAAAAAGACTGAACCTTGGAGATTCAAAGTTTTTAAAAATAATTCTAAAGAAAAATTAGGTAATTTTCTAGCTGATAAATACAGGCAAACAGCAGAAAACTTTTCTAAATATAAATATGGTAAAATAAAAGAAAAGATAACCAAATCATCAGTGGTTATTGCAATTTGTATGCAGCGAGATCTAAAAAAATCTGTCCCCGAATGGGAAGAAATAGCATCGGTATCAATGTCAGTTCAAAATATGTGGCTTATGGCAAGTAAACTAGGAATTGGTTCATACTGGAGCACACCTTCTTTAATGAATCATTTAGGAGATCATATTTCTTTACTTGAAGGTGAAAAGTGCCTTGGTTTTTTCTATATGGGAAATTATTCAGGGAAATCAATATCTAGAATACCAAACCCTTCAGAAGATAAAGTCAAAAGATTTTACTAACTAGTTTTAAGTATTTCATAAAACCGTGAAATAACTTGATCAACATTATGCTTATTAAAACATAATGGAGGTTTTGTTTTAATCACATTACTCAATTCTCCATCTGTTCCAACTAGAATAAATTTATTCCTTAAACTGTTTTTTATTTCCTTAGCAAGAACAGGATTAGCTTTAGCATTATGTTTCACAATTTCAATTCCCAAAAAAAGACCCTGTCCTCTAATTTCTCCAATAAATTGACTGTCTTGTTTTAATTGATTTAATGCTTTTTTATAATAATCACCTACTTCCTTTGAATTAAATTGTAATTTTTCTTCATCTATAATATCTAGAACACTACTTGCTATTTCACAAGAAACAGGATTTCCTCCAAAAGAGCTAAAAAATTCAACACCCTCCCCAAAAGAGTCGCTAATTTTTTCTGAGGTTATTACAGCCCCCATAGGATGCCCATTAGCCATAGGTTTTCCTAAAATGACAATATCAGGAACAACACCCTGATCTTCAAAAGCCCAAAAATGATTTCCAGTTCTTCCAAACCCAGTTTGTACCTCATCTGCTATGCAAAGACCTCCTTGATTTCTTATTTTAGAATAAACGTTTTTTAAAAAATTTTTAGGAAGAGGAATTTGACCTGCACACCCTAGTATGGTTTCACTAACAAAAAGAGCTATTTGATTTTCATTGGCTTTAAGCTGATCATCAAACCCATTAATAGTTTCGGTATTAGATTTTATTATATTTTTATGATTAGGAACAGGAATTTTTATAACATGTTCTTGTTGCCCTATACCTTTTGGGTTATTAAACTTATAATCACTTATTTCTATACCTATTTGTGTATTCCCATGATATCCTTTTTCAATCACTATTACTTTATTTTTTTCAGTATACCACTTGGCTATTCTTATAGCTAAATCAGAAGCTTCACTTCCTGAATTAACAAAAAAAACTTTGTTGAGGCTTTTAGGAAATTTGGCAAGTAATTTTTCAGAATAATTGTAAAGAGAGTCGTATAAATATCTTGTATTAGTGTTTAATTTTGAGATTTGATTTTGCCCCTTCATAACTGTTTTTGGATGACAATGTCCAACATGGGGGATATTATTATAAGCATCTAAATATGTATTTCCTTGTTCATCATACATGTATTGAAAAGCAGCTTTTTTAAAGTATACAGGACTGCTATAGCTTAGTAAAATATTAGGGCTAAAAATATTTTTCCTTTTTGTTATTAAAGATGAAATAGAAACTTGTTTTAATTCTTTATAACCACATACTTTTCTAAAACGGTTCTCAGCTTTATAGGGACTTATTTTAATCCATTCCCTGAGCATTTTCCATATTTTTGATTCACTATGGGTTATATATTTATTTTTGGAATTTATATTTTTAGCTTTAGCTGAATTACAAGCACTAACACATAATCTTAATGAAATTTTGTAATAAAGAACCTTAAGTTCAATTTCTTCAAGAGGGATAATCAAATTATATGAAGCGATTAACTTTTCAGCCCAAAGTAAGTAATTGGATTCTCTATATGAATTATAGACAATAGCAATCGCTAATTCATTTATTAGATCTGAATATGAAACATCTCCAAAATCGATTATTCCATTTACTGAATCATTTTGAACAAGTAAATTCCATTCATTCGCATCATTATGAATTATGGACTTTCTAAGTTTTCGACTTATAGGAACAACTTCAAATTCATACTGTTGAAAAAAGTATTCAGCGAGGTTTCGGTCTTTAGAATTTTTAATTTGACCTATATATTCTTTGCATATTGAATATGAATTTAAATTCCATTCAGAGTCCCTACTTTTTATTACTGCATTATTCCATGATTGTAGTTTTAAATTTAATTTAGCCAATAAAACACCAAGTGAATTAGTTATTTGTTCAGAAGAATTTAGATCTCCAATGAATGTACCCTCTACATATGATAGAAGACGAATTATAATTTCATTTTTATTGTAGATTATTTTTTTTATATAACTACCGTCTAATAATTTGATAGGTTTAGGAGAATTGAAACTTTTATTTGAATATAAATAGATTAGTGTTTCTGTTTCCGCATCTAAAAAAGGTAATAGAGCAATATTAGAATATGTTTTTAATATGTAACTATTTTTATGGCTTTTTACTAAATAGTTGATGTTGTCATACCCATTTAGTTTTTTAATTTTTACAGGGAATAATCCAAAATAATCTTGTAATAAAGTATCCATATTCTAAATATACTAAATACAAAAAACCTCGCCAATTGGCGAGGTTTTAGTTTTGTAAATAATGGTATAAATTATTCAGCAGTTTCCTCTACAATTGGATCAGCTTGAGTTGCCATAACCATTCCTGTTGCATCAAAATAATCTCCGGATTCAATAATTTTGCCATCTTTTATTCCAAAGTAATGATATGTATCTACTGAAAATTCTTTTCCAGAAGCAATACTATTTCCTTTCCATGTACCATATACACGAACACTTCCATCAGCAGCTAAAGTTTCGGGGTCAACACCAGGAAGCCACCATTTAGCAGTAAAAGTT
>Ga0209501_10001093_pt1 | contig 30618 bp, 27 predicted proteins | sample ArcticOcean_MG_C_4_FD_187434 | JGI IMG/M metagenome (GOLD analysis project Ga0209501, IMG submission 187434) | Marine microbial communities from western Arctic Ocean - ArcticOcean_MG_CB4_134 (SPAdes) (version 2) | ecosystem: Environmental > Aquatic > Marine > Oceanic | place: Arctic Ocean...
GATTTTTTTCAATAAATAAAAAAAAATAATAAAAATTTAAAAGTAGGTGTATTAGGTTGTATGGCTGAAAGACTTAAGCATAAATTTTTAGAAGAGGAAAAAATAGTGGACATGGTCGTAGGACCTGACGCATATAAAGATATTCCAAATTTGTTAGAAGATGTGGTTAATGAGAGAGAGGCTGTTAATGTAATTCTTTCAAAAGAAGAAACTTATGGAGATATTTCACCTGTTCGACTTAGTTCAAACGGTGTTACAGCTTTTGTCTCAATAACAAGAGGTTGTGATAATATGTGTACATTTTGTGTAGTTCCATTTACCCGAGGACGGGAAAGGAGTAGAGATCCTAAAAGTATTCTTAAAGAAATTGATGATTTAGCATTAAAAGACTATAGAGAAGTAACACTTTTAGGCCAAAACGTAGATAGTTATCTATGGTATGGTGGTGGATTAAAGAAAGATTTTTTAAAGGCAAGTAAATTACAGCAGAAAACTTCTATAGACTTTGCAAAACTTTTAGATTTAGTGGCTTACACTTATCCTAAAATCAGAATTCGATTTTCAACTTCAAATCCACAAGATATGTCAATTGATGTTTTACATGTAATGGCTAAATATCCTAATATATGCAAATATATTCACCTACCTGTTCAATCAGGAAGTGATAATATTCTTAAAAAAATGAATCGTTTACATACAAGAAAAGAATATTTTAATCTAATTGATAATATTCGTGAAATAATACCTGATTGCGGGATTTCTCAAGACATGATTGTTGGTTTCCCTACTGAAACTGAAGAAGATCATACTGATACGCTTAGCCTAATGGAGTATATAAAATATGATTTTGGTTTTATGTTTGCATATTCAGAACGTCCAGGAACCTTGGCTGCTCGAAAAATTATAGATAATATTCCCGAAAAAATAAAAAAAAGGCGTCTTCAAGAAATTATATCTCTTCAACAAGAACATAGTAGTTACAGAACAAAGCAATATATTAGTAAAACTGTTTGTGTTTTAATTGAAAAAGAGTCTAAAAAGAGCAGTCTTGAATGGAGCGGAAGAACAACACAAAATACTGTAGTCGTTTTTCCTAAAGAAAATTATAATATTGGGGATTTTATTGATGTTAAAATTGAAAGTGTAACTTCAGCTACCCTTAAAGGTTGTGCTGTTGATTATTCAAAAACAATATAATATTATGGAAAACTTACAGTCAATTAAACAGAGATTCGGAATTATTGGTAACAATAGTGGGCTCAATAGAGCTTTAGAAAAAGCCATTAGAGTTTCAGTCACCGATATTTCAGTTCTAGTAACAGGGGAAAGTGGAGTTGGAAAAGAAAGTATTCCAAAAATAATTCATCAAAATTCCCCAAGAAAACATTTTAAGTATATAGCTGTAAACTGTGGGGCAATTCCAGATGGAACCATTGACAGCGAGCTTTTTGGTCATGAAAAAGGGGCCTTTACAGGTGCTACATCAAATCGAAGTGGTTATTTTGAAGTAACTGACGGAGGAACAATCTTTTTAGATGAAGTAGGTGAATTACCTCTTCCAACTCAAGTTAGACTTTTAAGAGTTTTAGAAAATGGAGAATTTATTAAGGTAGGATCTTCCAAAGTTCAAAAAACAAACGTCAGAATTGTAGCTGCAACAAATTTAAAAATGGACGAGGCTATCGCAAAAGAAAAGTTTAGAGAAGATTTATATTATCGATTAAGTACTGTTGAAATTAACCTACCCCCTCTTCGTGATAGAAAAGAAGATATTCCTCTATTGTTTAGAAAATTCGCATCAGACTTTGCCCAAAAATATAAAATGCCAACATTAAGACTTGATGATGATGCTCAAAAAATATTACAAAACCACTATTGGAGTGGAAATATTCGTCAACTCCGAAATATAGCTGAACAACTGTCAGTTTTAGAGAAAGATCGCATTCTTTCATCAAGCACTCTAAACAATTATTTACCAAAAAGTTTTAATCAGCTTCCGGCTCTAATTGAAAAGAAAAAATCAAATTCAGATTTTTCTTCAGAAAGAGAGATTTTATATAAAGTTTTATTTGACATGAAGGCAGACTTAACTGACTTAAAAACTTTGACATTAGATTTGATGCGAAATGGAAATTCATCTGAAACACAAGAAAAAAATCAAAATTTAATCCAAAAGATTTATCAAGATAATGAAGATAAATCTGATCTAAAAATTATTGAAAATAATTCTTTAAATATTGAAAATTTAGACGATACAGTTAAAAGGCCTGCTAATGAATTAAAATATGATTATGCTGAAACTGTGGTTGAAGAGGAACCACTATCTTTACTTGAAAGAGAAATCGAAATGATTAAAAAAGCTTTAATTCGAAGTAAAGGAAAGCGAAAGAAAGCCGCAAAAGAATTAGGTATTTCTGAACGAACTTTATATAGAAAGATAAAACAATACGATCTAAATGAATTGGAAGAATAATTTATACTTTTTACTATTATCATTGATAATTATTATCATGCATGGATGTAAATTTTATTCATTTACTGGTGCATCAATTCCAGCTGGGACAGAAACATTTCAAGTTAATTTTTTTGAAAATTTAGCTGGTAATCGACCAGGGTCAATTATCGAGCCAGGTTTAGATCAAGAATTTACAATTGCTCTTCAAGATCTATTTCTTAATCAAACAAATTTATCAATCGTAAACAAAGGAGGAGATCTTATATATGAAGGAGAAATAGTTGAATTTAGTGTAACTCCAATGTCAGCAACATCTGAAATAAAAGCTGCGCAAAACAGATTAACAATGGAAGTTAATCTTAGATACTCAAATAAAAAAAATGAAGATGATTCCTTTGAAAAAAGATTTTCTCATTTTTATGACTTTCCTGCAGAACAACAAGTTTATGATATAAGAGATACTGCTCTTGAGGAAATTTTTGAGAGAATAACTCAAAATATTTTTAATGAAACATTAGCAAAATGGTAGCAAAATGAATTTAGAGGGTTTTACACTTTTACTAAAAGAATTTAATCCAAATCTTTCTAAATCAAATGATGATCTAGAAAAGATAATCAAAATCTATCCTTATTTTCAAACAGCTCATTTTCTTCATGTTAAAACTCTTCAACATCAAGAAAAAATAAATTTTGATACTGTTTTAGAGAAAACCGCTATACGAACTTTCGATAGAAGTTTATTGATGAATTGGATAAATGAAAAATATGAAATTAGATTTCAAAAGTCAAAAAATAAGAAAAGGAAATTAAAAAAACCTATCATAATATCAAAAGATCATAAAGAGTCTTTAACTATAAATGAAAAACCTAAATTAATCGGTTTTGAATCAAAAAAATTAAGTTTTACAGAATGGATTTCTATTTCTCAAAATAAATCGTTTAATAACATTGAATTTTCAAATAATACTGATGATTGGAATATTATTAATTCATTCTTAAATAATGACCCTAAAATATCTCAAATTAAAAAAAGTAATCCGGATTCAATGATTGACTTAACCTCAGAAAATATTTTTTCAGATGAAGAGCTAATGACAGAAACTCTGGCCAAAATATTTATTAAACAAGAAAAATACGATAAAGCAGTTCAGGCCTACAAAATATTAAGTTTGAAATATCCAGAAAAAAGTGCTTTATTTGCACCCCAAATAAGTCAAATTAAAAGACTAATAAATAAAAATCAATAGATTATGAGCACATTTTATGTTTTTATTGCTTTAATTGTATTTTTTTGTTTCTTATTGATATTAGTTATTATGGTTCAAAATCCCAAAGGAGGTGGGTTATCATCTTCATTTGGTGGAGGTGTTCAACAAATGGGTGGAGTTCAAAAAACAACTGATTTTTTAGATCGAAGCACATGGATTCTAGGTGCTGGACTCTTGATTTTGATTTTATTATCTAATATAGCATTAGAAAAAGGTAATACAACTTCTGACTCAAAATTAATTCAAGAGGAAAATATTGAAGAAATTATTCCTGAGGAAGTTTTTCCTAACAATTCAATACCAGAAGTTAAAGACTAAATCATATATAAATTATTAATGTTAGATCATGTCAATCTGACATTTTTTTTGTCAATTTTAATACGATATATTTTTGGCATAGTTTATGATAAATTAAAATTATTAATCAATAAATTATTAATATGGGTAAAATTAAAATTAAACCACTTGCAGATAGAGTGCTTATAACGCCTCTTGACGCAGAAACAAAAACAGCGTCGGGTCTTTATATTCCTGATAGCGCAAAAGAAAAACCACAAAAAGGAACCGTAATGGCTATTGGCCCGGGTACTTCTGAAAACCCTATAACTGTTAAAGTTGGTGATCAAGTACTATATGGCAAATACTCCGGAACCGAATTAGACCATGAAGGAACTGACTATCTTATAATGAAGGAAAGTGATCTTTTGGCAATTGTTTAAACTTATAAAAATAAATCATGGCAAAAAAAATTATATTTGATACAGATGCTAGAGATGGTGTCAAACGTGGAGTTGATGCTTTAGCAAACGCAGTTAAAGTTACATTAGGTCCAAAAGGACGAAATGTAATAATTGGAAAAGCTTTTGGTTCACCACAAGTAACGAAAGACGGTGTGACTGTTGCTAAAGAAATTGAGCTAGAAGATGCTCTTGAAAATATGGGTGCACAGATGGTAAAAGAAGTTGCGTCTAAAACTAATGATTTAGCTGGTGACGGAACTACCACAGCAACTATTTTAGCACAAGCTATTGTTAAAGAAGGCTTAAAAAATGTAGCTTCAGGAGCAAACCCCTTAGATCTTAAAAAAGGAATAGATAAATCTGTTTCAGCTATTGTTTCTGATCTTGAAAAACAATCTGTAGAGGTAGGTAATTCATCAGAAAAAATAAAACAAGTTGCAAGTATTTCAGCAAATAATGATGAGAATATTGGAAGTCTAATCACCGAGGCATTTGAGAAAGTAGGTAAAGAAGGAGTTATTACTGTTGAGGAAGCAAAAGGAACTGACACTTACGTTGATGTTGTGGAAGGAATGCAATTTGACAGAGGCTACCTTTCTCCTTACTTTGTTACTGACTCAGAAAAAATGCTGACTGATCTAGAGACACCGTACATACTATTGTATGACAAAAAGATTTCTTCAATGAAAGATCTTCTCCCTGTTTTAGAGCCAGTAGCTCAAACAGGAAAACCCTTATTAGTTATTGCAGAAGATGTAGATGGTGAAGCATTAGCAACTTTAGTAGTAAATAAACTTAGAGGAGCTCTTAAAATTGCTGCAGTTAAAGCACCAGGGTTTGGTGACAGACGTAAAGCAATGCTTGAAGATATTGCTGTTCTAACTGGAGGAACAGTTGTTTCTGAAGAAAGAGGATTTACTCTTGAAACTACCACCATAGAAATGCTAGGTACTGCTGAAAAAGTTACAATAGATAAAGACAATACAACAGTTGTTAATGGGTCAGGAGATAGTAAAGCTATTAAAGACCGAGTAAATCAGATAAAAGCTCAAATTGAATCTTCAACATCAGATTATGATAAAGAAAAACTTCAAGAGCGTTTAGCCAAGCTTTCTGGAGGAGTTGCTGTACTTTATGTTGGAGCTCCATCTGAAGTTGAAATGAAAGAGAAAAAAGATCGAGTAGATGATGCTCTTAATGCAACTCGAGCTGCAGTCGAAGAAGGTATAGTTGCAGGTGGAGGTGTTGCTTTGTTTAACACAAAGAAAATATTAGAAAAATTAAAGTCAGACAATGCAGATGAAGCAACTGGAATTCAAATTGTTTATAAAGCAATAGAATCTCCATTAAGAATCATTGTGGAAAATTCTGGAGGAGAAGGCTCAGTCGTTATTTCTAAAATTTTAGAAGGTGATTCAAATTATGGCTATAACGCAAAAGAAGGAACTTTTGTTGATATGCTTAAAGAAGGAATTATTGATCCTAAAAAGGTTACAAGAGTTGCTCTAGAAAATGCTGCTAGTGTAGCAGGTATGATTCTTACTACAGAGTGTGCGCTAGTAGACATCAAAGAAGATTCTGCAGCAGGTGGTGGTATGCCACCAATGGGCGGAGGCGGTATGCCCGGAATGATGTAACTCTATGTAATTAATTATTTCAACAAAGCCTCATTTTAATGGGGCTTTGTTTTTTTTATCTCTGATGTATAAACAACATATTGGCAAATGATTATATATCTCTAATGGAGCTTCTATATCTGATGTGTCATGACCACTCTGAGCAATTGAATTATGAATTTTCATAAGCTCTACCTTATTTGAATTATAAACTAAAGTGAGTTGATTCTCTGGAATATTCCATTTAGCATACTTAACTCCTTTGACTGATAGTGCAGCTTTTTCTATACGCATTTTACACATTTCACAATTACCAGATACTTTAAAACTAGTTTTTTCTTGTTTCGAATTAATCTGAGCACATAAAATGGGAGTAGTTGTTAAAAATAAGATGTATATAAGTTTTTTCATTTTTTAAGGGTTTTTAAATTTTATAGCGAAATCCTCCATATATCATTCTTCCAAAAACAGGAGCCCAAATTTGAGAGGAATCAAAGTTAGTGTTAAAAGGCTGGTCACTCGATATTATAGGAATTGACTGAGTATAATTTCCAAAATTCTCTATTCCTATATAAATTTCTGAAGTTTCTGATATTAACCTAGTTAATTGCATATTTATAATAGAATAAGAGGGACTATTAGAACCATTCGGTATCATATAATTTTCAACAAGTCTTTGGCTTCCCAGGTAGTGAATGGTAATATCATATAGCCATTGCTGATTCTTTATGTTTTTGATCGAACTCCAGCTTAAATTAGCAAAAATTCTATTCTTAGGAACTAATTGCTTTTGTTTTTCACCACTTTTATAACCTATAGAAACCATGTCATTTTTATAGGCTGATTTTAGCAATAATTGAGAAGTTAAATCTATGTCAAATGTAACCTGAAGGCTTTTTGCAGAACTATTTCCATATAAATTGTAAAATGACACTCTACCTTGCGTTTCGACATCTACAACAACTTGATTACTGAATTGAGTATTGTAATAATCAAAAATAAGATTTGAATTTTTATTAAATAATTTTAAACTTCTACTTAAACTAATACCATAATTCCAAGCTCTTTCTGGAAGTAATCCATAAAACGGATTACTTCCTTTTTCTATATATATCATTCTATTTGATCCAAAAAGAGGTTGATTCTCAGCAAATATATTGGCGGCTTTTCTTCCGCTACCAGAAGAAAGTCTAATAATTGTTTTTTCATCATAAGCATACCTAAAGTGAAGTCTAGGGGTAATAAAAGTGCCAATATTATTGTTAAAATCAACCCTTAATCCTGCTGTCCAACTTAATTTTTCTAAATCATCATGACTCCATTCAAAAAAAGCACCCAAATTTTTATCTGTCCTTGAAAAATCTTGATTATCAATATTTTCAACATATTTGTCCTGTGAGAAGTTTAATCCAGACTTGAATTTATTTGTTGTATTGTTTAAAATTGAATTATATAATAAATTACTGTAGAAACTTTCATGATAAATATCATAATTTCTCAAACCATAATATGCCTTTTGATCATGATTACTGTAGGCAGTTTGCAAACCAAAGCTTTTATATGAGAATTCCGGAAATACGTAACCAAATTTTAATGCCGTATCAAACCTTTGTGTTTCAATTTCACTTCCCCAAATCATAGTTGAATTTTTATTGATATCAGGATCGAAGGTAACTTCTCCAGTTTGTTTTTTGTCATTTAAAAAACGCAAATTATAAAAAACCACCCATCCTTTAACAGGATCTATATACTGAAAACGATTAAGGATATTAATTTGATTTGACAAAGGAGCATCTAAAAACCCATCAACATTTTTATCAATTTTTTGATTTCTTTGATTTGAGTGAATAAATAATCCTGTACTCCATTTATTTGTAATTTTTTTATTAAGATGAATGTTTAATTCTAATCTTCCATTTTTTGAACCAAATAAGTTTAAAAAAAACGGATTGTCAGTAAAAGGTTTTTTTAATTCAGTATTAATTTGTCCAGCAATACTCTCAAATCCATTAACTACACTTCCTGTTCCCTTAGATATTTGAATACTTTCAACCCATGTGCCTGGTGTAAATGTTAATCCATATGCTTGCGAAGCTCCTCGAACCATTGGAATATTTTCTTCAGAAATAAGTATATACGGGCTTTTTAGACCAAGCATATTGATTTGTTTAGTTCCCGTTAAAGCATCAGAAAAATTTACATCTATCGAAGGGTTAGTTTCAAAACTTTCGGACAGATTACAACATGCAGCTTTAAGAAGTTCATTAGCATCTACAAGGATAGTATTTTGAGTTTTTGTAAAAGAAAGTTTTGCAGATTTCTTTCTTTCAACTACAGTAACTTCATCAAGGGTACTACTAAGATCTTCTATTAAAAAGTGAACAAAATTTATATTAGACAATATTTTTAAAGTATCTGTTTTGAATCCCAAAAAACTAATTATGAGATTATTTGTTTTATTAGAAGTTTTTAAGCTAAAGTCTCCTAACACATCTGTTGTAGTTCCTTCAGATGTCCCTTTCCAGTAAAGGCTTGCCCCCTCTAGCGCCAAAGTTTCTCTATTGTCTTTATAAACAATTTTACCTTTAATTATCTCCTGAGAGCTTAAAATGTTTATAAAACAAACAAAGAAATATATATAATATTTAGTTTTCATGTGTTAAATTATTAAAATTCATAGTTAGTGATTTAGATTATAGACAATATCTAAATCACCCATAAACTAATAACTGAACAAATAAGAGATATTTTTTATTTTTTGTTATTGGAGGTGGATACCAATAAAACAGATCTTGATTAACTGGTTTATAACTTTGAATAAAATTATTTTGAACTACAACTGAATTAGTTATTTTTTGATTTTTAATTAATGACTCAGCTTGAATGTCAATAGAATCAATATTTAACTGACTATCAGAACAACATTTATCTGAATTAAAGCTGAAATCTTGATTTGATTTGTTGATTTGCACTTGATGCATTCCACAATTAGCTGATTGATGAAGAAATGAAATTAAAGATAAATTTTCACCACAATAATGAATGTTAAAATCAAATCCTAACTGATTAAAAACCAATAATAAAGAAACAATTGAATGTAAAAATAATTTCATGATTACAAAAGTAAGTTATTTTAAATCATTAAGCCCAATGCCATTGAAATCATAACTATATTTTCAATTAGTGTGGCTTCAGTCATTGGTAATTTCATTGATGTTCCTAAACAAGCACATTCAATTTCTTTTTTATTAAAAATTGATTTTATTACCCCAATAGTTGTATTGGTTAAAACACAGAAAGTAATAAAAGAAACTATTTGAACTTTCCACTCAAACAAGAAACAAAGACCTAAAGTTAACTCTATAAATGGATATGCCTTAGCGTATGAAATTGATTTTTTAGCCAGTGGATCATATTTTGAAAAACTTAACGGAAAAGTAGTGTAATCTACAAATTTGAAAAAACTAAATATTATAAAAAACAAACCCATAAAATCAATCATGACTTTCTCAACATTAAAATCATTTTGATTTAAATAATAAGTTCCAAAAATCAAATAGCCTAATATTAAAAATAATGGTTTTAATTGGCGGAGTTTACTTTCTTTTTTGATTTTTAGTGAATCACTAACTAAGTATTTATACCCCAGCGTTTTTTGGACATATTGGATGTTTATATAGCTATTTGAATAAATGGTTGCATTGCTGTTTTCTAGACTCACTATAACCTTCTTTACATTGGGTAATGATGTTATTTTCTTACGAATATAGTTTTCGCAATTTTCACATGTCATTCCAGAAATTGTTATAGTTTTTTCCATTATGTAAAATTACTTTAATTATTATTTAAAAAATTAAAATCTTTGTTAAAAAAGAGATAATAGCCACAATATTTGATATTTTAGCTAAAAAAATTGAATGCTTTTCCTAACATAATAATTAGAACTGAAAATATTTTAAATGAAAAATCACTTAGTCTTAAAAGTGCTTTAGATGAAATTTGTAAACTACTTAAAGCTAAAATTTATTATTTTAATTGGGTTGGGTTTTATTTTGCAAATCATAAAAAAAAAGAACTTATTCTTAAGTCTTATGCAGGTATAAAAACAGATCATACAATAATCCCTTTTGGCAAAGGTATCTGTGGTCAAGTTGCAGTTTCGAATAAAAATTTTATTGTGCCAAATGTAGATGTTCAAGACAATTATATATCGTGCAATATAAATGTTAAGTCTGAAGTCGTAATTCCAATATTTTTAAATGGAAATAATATTGGACAAATTGATGTAGATTCAAATTTAATTGATCCTTTTACAAAAAAAGACATAGAATTATTAGAAGCAATATGTGAAAAGGTCTCAATAAAAATGAAAAAATATATAATTTATGAACTCAATTAAAATATCATCGGCTTTAATTTCAGTCTTTGACAAAAAAGGTTTAGAACCTATAATAGAAAATCTTATAGAAAATGGAGTTCAAATATACTCTACTGGAGGAACTGAAAAATATATTCGTTCGCTTGGACATTCAGTAACTGCTGTTGAAGACATAACAAGCTACCCGTCTATTTTGGGAGGCAGAGTCAAAACTTTACATCCAAAAATATTTGGTGGTATTTTAAATAGGCAAGACAATAAATCTGACTTAGATGAATTGGAAAAATTTGATGTTCCTCAGATTGATTTAGTCATTGTAGACCTATATCCTTTTCAAGAAACTGTTAATTCAGGTGCAAATCAAGATGAAATCATTGAAAAAATAGATATTGGAGGTATAGCGTTAATTCGAGCAGCTGCAAAAAATTTTAAAAATGTATTTTGTGTGTCTAACAAGTCTGATTATGGCCATTTTTTAAAAATTTTAAATGGAAGTAATGGCTACACTTCTTTGGAAGAAAGAAAATATTTTGCTTCTAAAGCTTTTGATATGTCATCAGGTTACGATACAAGTATATTCAAGTATTTCAATAAATCTGAAAATATTTTAAAAATAAGTGAGAATAATCCTAAACCACTTCGTTACGGTGAAAATCCTCACCAAAAGGGAAGTTTTTATGGTGAGCTGAATGAATTAATTGAACAAATCAATGGTAAAGAAATATCATATAATAATTTACTGGATATTGATTCAGCAATTCATCTTATGAATGAATTTAAAGACAGTAAGCCGACTTTTGCAATTCTGAAACATAATAATGCTTGCGGGCTGGCATCAAGAAAGAGTTTATTAAGTGCTTATAATGATGCTCTGGCGGGAGACCCTGTTTCTGCTTTTGGAGGAGTTTTGATCAGTAATAAAGAAATAGATTTCTCAACTGCAAAATCTATACATAATTTATTTTTTGAAGTTATTATAGCTCCCGAATATAGTTCAAAAGCATTAACGTTACTTAAGACTAAAAAAAATAAAATAATCTTAATTCTAAAAAACAATAATTTACCTGAATCTAGTATTAGAAGTTGTTTAAATGGTTACTTAGTTCAAGAAAAAGATTTAAGAACTGATAAAATAGAAACTTTAAAAAATGTAACAAATAATTCGCCAAGCAATGATAAAATAGCAGACCTTTTATTTGCATCTAAAATAAGTAAACACACTAAATCTAATACGATAGTTTTAGTGAAAAATCAACAACTATTTTCATCAGGAACAGGACAGACATCAAGAGTAGATGCACTTAGACATGCAATAGATAAAGCTAATAATTTCGGGTTTGATTTGTCAGGATCAGTAATGGCAAGTGATGCTTTTTTTCCATTCCCTGATTGTGTTGAAATCGCTAACAATTCTGGTATTGATTCAGTAATTCAACCTGGAGGGTCTATAAAAGATGAATTATCTATTAATTATTGTAATGAAAACAATATGACAATGGTATTTACAGGAGTAAGACATTTTAAACATTAATTTATACCTTTAAAGAAATTAACTCAATTTATATGGGATTTTTTATTGAAGAAATTGCAATCGATCTTGGCACAGCTAATACTCTTATTATTCATAATGATAAAGTTGTTATTGATAGTCCTTCAATAGTAGCCATAGATAGAACAACAAATAAAATCATTGCAATTGGAAATGAAGCTAATATGATGCAGGGGAAAACACATGAAAATATCAGAACTGTTAGACCACTTAAGGATGGTGTGATTGCAGATTTTAATGCATCCGAACAAATGATAAGCATTCTTATTAAGAGTATTCCTGCTTTAAAAAATCGATTTTTTACGCCTTCTTTAAGAATGGTTATTTGTATTCCTTCTGGAATAACAGAAGTTGAAATGAGAGCAGTAAAAGAATCGGCAGAAAGAGTTAACGGAAAAGAAGTTTACCTAATTCACGAACCAATGGCTGCTGCAATAGGTATTGGAATTGATATTATGCTGCCTAAAGGAAACATGGTTGTTGATATTGGAGGGGGGACTACTGAAATTGCTGTGATTGCTTTATCAGGAATAGTCTGTGATAAATCAATTAAGATTGCTGGAGATGTTTTTACTAATGACATTGTATTCTACATGAGAAACAAACACAATCTTTATGTTGGTGAGCGTTCAGCAGAAAAAATAAAAATAATGATTGGAGCTGTTATTGAGGACCTCAAAAATCCTCCAGATAAAATGTCAGTTCAGGGTAGAGATCTTTTGACAGGTAAACCTAAACAATCAATGATATCTTATGTCGAAATAGCAAAGGCTCTAGATAAATCAATTATAAGAATTGAAGAGGCTATAATGGAGACATTATCTAAAACCCCACCTGAATTAGCTGCAGACATATACAATACGGGTATTTACCTTGCTGGCGGAGGGGCTCTTCTTCGTGGTTTAGATGAACGATTATCTAGAAAAACAGATTTACCTGTTTATGTTGCTGAAGATCCATTACAAGCTGTTGTTAGAGGTACTGGTATCGCCTTAAAAAATATTGATCATTTCAAAACAATATTGATTAAATAAAATAATGCAGCAAATTATTAATGCGCTTTTAAAGAACAAAAAATTTATTCTTTTTATAATTCTATTATTTTTTTCATTAATCTTTATTAGAAATCGAAGCTTATATCATCAATCTAAATTTGATCAATTAATAACTTTGATTACTGGTGAAATTTTTAGTGCTACATATTCAATTAATGAATACTTTAATCTAAAAAAAATAAATGATGAAGTTTTACTAGAAAACAAAAATCTTAGAGAAGCTCTAATCAATAAAAATAATTATGATTTAAATGATAGATCAAATTTTATATTCAAAGCATTTCTAGCAAAAATTGTTAAAAACAGTACTAAGTCATCCAGAAACTATCTAATAATTAATAAAGGAAAAAAAGATAGTATAAGAGAAGAAATGGGAGTTATTTCATCAAAAGGTATTATAGGTATAGTTAGTTCGGTTTCTGAAAATTATTCTAGTGTTATTTCTGTTTTAAATAGAGATTTACAAATAAATGCAAAATTTAAAAAAAATAATACTTTTGGATCATTAAATTGGGATGGTGTTAATTCTAACAAGTTGAGGCTTAATGACATTTATATAATTAATGATGTAAATATTGGAGACACAATAGTTACAAGTGGAATGTCTGCATATTTTCCAGAAGGTATCCTAATAGGAATTGTTAGTGATTATAAAATTATTTTAGGAAAAGGGTACTATGAGATTGAAATAGAATTGAATAACAAAGTGGGAAACGAAACAAACGTGTACGTTTTAAAAAATAAATTTCAAAAAGAAATTAAAAGTCTGGAATAATGTCGAATGAAAATATCAGATTAGCAAAGTTTTTTATTTTAGGAGTATTACTTCAAGTACTGGTTTTTGAATCATGGGATTTTCTTGGATATGTAGATCCATTATTTTACATTATATTTCTTCTTATTTATAAATTTGATGGATCTCAAACTCAATTTATTTTATTAAGTTTTTCTTTAGGACTAATAGTAGATCTATTAACTCTAAACCCTGGGTCCAATACAATATCTTGTCTTACAATTGGTTATATTCGACCTTTTTTGATTAACTTTTCATTTGGAGTTAATGCTGATATATCCAATGGAATGATAAGTGGAACTAGAATCGAGAATAGAATTTTATTTGCTGGTTTAATTATCTTAATTCATCATCTAATTTATTTCTCAATTTCATATTTTAGTTTTTTAGCATATTTAAATGTTTTAAAAAACACAATTTTAACAGGCATACTAACATCTATTTTAATTACTATTACATTAGGTTTTATATCTAAAAGATGATACGAAATTACTTTTTACAAACTTTAACAGTTGTCGTAGCGTTTATTTTTACTATTAGACTTCTTGAACTGCAACTCATTAATTCTAATTACAATTCACAATCACATAATAATGCTATACTTAAAAGTCCGGTTTTTCCAGAGAGAGGTTTCATTTATGATAGAAATAATAAAATTTTAGTTGCCAACCAACCTGGATATAATCTAATGGTAATTCCTGAAAACACAACAGAATTCGACACTCTAGAATTAAGTCAGCTATTAAGTATAACATATGAAAATTTTGATTTAAAATTTAAAAAGGTGATGAGGTTTTCAAGTAAAATTGCATCAATAATTTCCGAAGAAATTTCAAAAGAAAAACATACTCTTATTCAAGAAAAATTATGGAAATACCCAGGGTTTTATTTCCAAAAAAAATCAATTCGAAAGTACTATTATGAAGTAGGATCGAATTTCCTAGGCTATACAAGTGAAGTGAATGAAAATGACATGTTGAAAGATTTTTATTATCAATCTGGCGAACTTATAGGCAGGCAAGGAATAGAAAAATATTATGAAAATTATTTAAGAGGTGTAAAAGGAAAGGCTTTTTATCAAAAGGACAGATTTAATAGAATTATTGGACCTTACAAAGATGGAAAATTAGATATTACTCCAATTCCAGCTTCCAATATTAATTTAACTATAGATATTGATTTACAAACATATGGAGAGACTCTTTTAAAAAATAAAAGAGGTGCAATCGTTGCTATTGAGCCTAAAACGGGTGAAATTCTAGCGCTTATATCTGCTCCTGGTTATGATCCAAATCTATTGGTAGGTAAAGAAAGGTCTTCAAATTATAAAAAACTTGCAAATGACACTCTTTCAAAACCTCTATTTGATAGAGGCTTGCAAGCACAATACTCTCCAGGTTCTCCATTTAAAGTTCTAAATGCCCTTATAGCTCTTCAAGAAGGAGTTATAAGTAAAGAGACTAGTTTCACATGTAATAAGGGGCATTTTTATGCTAGAGGTGTATTTATGAAATGTCATTGTAATATTGGCACAAGCAACAATCTTATAAGCGCAATTTATCAATCGTGTAATACCTATTTTGCAAATACTTATAAAAGTATAATTAACTCAAAAAGCTCACCGAGTGATGGAGTGAATAATTGGAAAAATCATCTTACTAGTTTTGGATTAGGTAAATATTTAGGTTATGATTTACCTATAGGTCAACAAGGGTTTATTCCAGATTCAAATTACTATAATAAGCAGTATAATAAAGGAAGTTGGAGAGCATCAACAATAATTTCAAATTCAATAGGTCAGGGAGAGGTTCTAACCACCCCTATTCAAATGGCTAATTTTACTGCAGCAATAGCTAATAGAGGTTTTTATATTACTCCTCACTTTATAAAATCAATAAAAGGAAATAAAAAAATTAAGGTATTTGAAAAAAATAAAACAACAATAGATTCAATTTATTTTGAGCCTGTAATTGATGGAATGGAAAAAGTTATTCAAAATGGAACAGCCAAAATTGCAAAAATTCCAGGAATTGATGTTTGTGGGAAAACAGGAACAGTTGAAAACTTTATTAAATTGAAGGGGGAAAAAATACAATTAACAGATCATTCAATATTTATTGCTTTTGCGCCTAAAAACAATCCTAAAATAGCATTGGCTGTTTTTGTAGAAAATGGTTATTGGGGATCAAGATGGGCAGCGCCTATAGCTAGTCTTATGATCGAAAAATATATAAATAAAAGTATTAATAGAAAATGGTTAGAAAAACAAATGTTAAACGGGAGTCTTAATGATGAGTATTTTAAGCCTCTTTCTGGAAAATCTTTTAACATAAATGAATAAACCTTTTATATATCGTCTTGACTGGATAATTATTTTTTGCTATTTTTTTCTTCTATTTTTTGGAGTTATTAATATTTATTCTTCCACTTATAATAATGAAATCATAAATACTTTAAGTTCTAATAATCTAATAGGTAAACAAATTTTATTTATTTTTATAAGCATTTCAATTGGCGTTTTTATTTTAGGAATTCGATTTCGATTTTTCCAACAATTTTCATACATAATATATATAACAAGTATTATATCGTTAATTGGACTTTTTATTTTTGGTCAAACCATTAATAGTGCAACATCATGGTATCTTTTTGGAGGAATCAGCATTCAACCATCTGAATTTGCTAAAATTGCTACTGCATTAGTAATATCCAAACATTTAAGTAGTTTTCAAGCAGATATTAAAAACAAAAAAACTTTAATCATAGGTGTGCTATTTATTTTACTTCCTGCATTTTTAATTACCATTCAGCCCGATCCAGGATCTGCGATAATATTTTGTTCCTTTTTTTTATTATTTTTTAGAGAGGGTTTGTCTTTTAATTATTTAATCTTAGCTACTCTAGGTGCAATTTTATTTATAATAACTCTTCTATTCCCAGTAAATTATATAGTATATTTAATTACTTTAATTGGCTTAACTTTTCTTTATTTTTTAAAAAAATATAATCCCAAGACAAAAATTTTTCCTTATATATCATTAGGGGTTATTGCTATAATTTTTGTGTTTTTTGTTAATTTCATATTCAATTCAGTATTTGAACAAAAACATCGTGATAGATTTAATATAATACTTGGAATTATTGAAGATACAAAAGGATTAGGCTACAACATCAATCAGTCTAAAATTGCCATAGGCTCCGGAGGTTTAACTGGAAAAGGTTTTTTACAAGGCACACAGACAAAAGGAAATTTTGTTCCTGAACAACATACAGATTATATTTTTAGTACTGTTGGAGAAGAGTGGGGTTTTATAGGCAGCTTCAGCTTAATAATTGTTTTTGTAATATTAATTGTTAGAATGCTCAATCAAGCAGAGAAACAAACAAATACATTTAGAAGAATATTTATTTATGCAATTTCTTCCTTGATTTTTTTCCACTTTACAATAAACATAGGGATGTCTTTAGGGTTATTCCCTACTGTAGGAATACCTCTACCTTTCATTAGTTCTGGAGGTTCAAGTCTATTAGCATTTAGTTTATTAATTTTTATTTATTTAAACTTTGATGCAAACAGGCTAAATGATTGGTAAAAAATCAAATAATCTTAATTATTAATCATTTTAAATTAATTTTTTTTGTTTTTGATTGAGAGAAAGTGTTTCATTAAAGTTTTGATTCAAATCATTTAAAATATTCACAGCTTCTTCAATATACATGTCTTTTTTTAATCGTTTCACCCATCTATCTCGTCTAACTCTGAAGTCTTCTTTAGATCCAATTACTTCAAATGGATCAGGTAGCCATTTTATAGATAATCCAGAATCAAAATCTTCTAAAATTTTGAAGCGTTTAGAATATAATTCGTCTTTATCTCTTTCACTTATATAACTAATATAGTCCAAATGATAATCAAAATCATTTTGTTTAAGCTTAATCCATTCTCCCTGTTCCAAAATTAATTTAATCAGAGGGTTATTATCAATTCGATCTTTGCTTTTTGATATAATATAATTGTACTGAATATTTCTGGTCCATGATGAATAGTTTGCAGGGCTTATTCTATCCCATCCTAATGGATTTGACTGGTCTTTTTCACCAATTTCAATAGAATTATACCTACTAGGAAAAACTATATCACTTTTAACTCCCTCTAACTGAGTGGATCCTCCGTTAATCCTATAAAATTTATCTGTTGTTACTTTTAAAGCCCCTAAATCACCATATTGATTTACAGCAATTATTCTGTTTAAATCAACTACATTTTGAACTGTTCCCTTGCCATAGGTCTGATTACTTCCTAATATAATTGCTCTTCGATAATCTTGAAGTGCAGCAGCTAAAATTTCAGATGCTGAAGCTGAAAATTCATTAACTAAAACAACTAATGGACCATCCCATATTAGAGATGAATCCGTATCTGCCAGGACTTCTTTTCTTCCTCTGTTACTCTTAACTTGCACTACCGGTCCCTCATCAATAAAATATCCAGTCATATCAACTACTGTTTTTAAGGATCCACCTCCATTATTTCTTAAGTCTATGACGACTCCATCAACAGAATTGTTTTTAAATTGTTCTAATGCTTTCTTTACATCACTTGCAGCATTTCGCTCACCATAATCTTTAAAATCAACATAAAATTTAGGTAATTCAATTAGTCCAAATTTCTTTTGATTTTTACTTATTATTGCACTTTTAGCATATGATTCTTCTAAAACAACTCTATCTCTTTCAATAATTACATCCTCAACCGTTCCATCAACTCTTTTAACAGTTAAAATTACATTGGTTCCTTTTGGACCTTTAATTAGTTTAATAGAATCGTCTAGTCTCATGCCAGATATATCAACAGGATCCTCATTAGACTGAGCTACCATGAGAATCTCATCACCAACTTGTAGTAGGTCATTTTTCCATATAGGCCCCCCCGCTATAACTTCTATTATCTTTACTTTTTCTTGTTTTTTTGTAAGCCTTGCACCAATACCTTCGTACTTTCCGGATATATTTGTGTCAAATAGCTCTTTTTCCTTGGGGGCAAGATAATAAGTGTGAGGATCAAATTCTGTAACAATAGAATTGACGAATAAATTAAAATAATCTTTACGGTCTTGCTCATCTACAATTTCAAAATAATCATCTATATTTTGAAGAGTTAAGAATCTAGCCTCTTTCTCAAGAACTTCATCGGACTTAATTGTATATAATGAATCTTTAGATTTTTTTAATAATTCCTGTCCTTTTTTAGTAACAAAGCGATCAAGTGTTGAAAGCTTAAATCTTTTTCTCCAAATAGCTTTTAACTCAGATAAATTTATAGCATATGGCAAATCTTTAAAATTTAATGATGTAGTTCCCTTAACTGAAAAATCAAAAGGTTTTTCCAATAAACTTGGATAGAAATTTTTTACTTGCTCAACACGAATAACAGCCTGATGATATATAAGATTAAAGAAATCAATGTTAGCAGATTTTAATTGATCGTCAATTTCAGTTTCATATCTTTTAAAATTATTAATATCAGCTCGTAAAAAAAACCTATGCTGTCCGTCTAAAATTTCTAAATACGAATTAAAAACATTTTTAGAAAAATCATCATTCATTTCTTTAGGGTTATAGTGCCCTTTATCTATTACATAGGTGATTATTTCTAATAACAACTTGTCTTTATCCGAATTATTAAAACTCGAAATAGAGGATCCAAATAAAAGGTTAATTGTAAAAATGAAAGAAAATACAAAATCAAAAATTCGCATGTAGAATATTAAAATTATAGATTAGAATGTAAAAATAGTTAAAATGCTAAATCTTATGAAGTCTTAAACCAAAACTTTTTGTTAAAGTATTGTATCGTTTAAGCCCTTAAAAATTTACTAATTTTACAAAAAAATAATTAAATGTCAAAAAGACCCCTAATACTAATAACAAATGATGACGGGATAACTGCTCCAGGTATTCGATCATTAATAGATGTGATGAATAAAATAGGAGATGTTGTTGTTGTAGCCCCTGACAGCCCGAAATCTGCAATGGGACATGCTATTACTATAAACTCAACTCTTCATTGCTCTAAAATTAGATTAAATGACGGTCCTCAAAAAGAATATAGTTGCTCTGGCACACCTGCTGATTGTGTTAAACTTGCAGTAAATGAATTGCTGGATAGAAAGCCTGATATTTGTGTTTCAGGTATTAATCATGGATCTAATTCATCAATTAATGTAATTTATTCAGGAACTATGAGTGCTGCTTTAGAAGCTGGAATAGAAGGTATACCTGCTATAGGTTTTTCTTTATTGGATTATCGTTGGGGTGCTAATTTTGAACCACTAAAGCCTGCAATAAAAACTATTACTGAAAATGCAATCAAAAATGGTATTCCTCAAAATGTAGTATTAAATGTAAATATGCCTAAAGTTGATGCGCCAGAAGAATTGAAAGGTATAAAGATTTGTAGACAAGCAAAAGCATATTGGATCGAAGAGTTCGATAAAAGAACAAACCCAATGGGAAAAGAATATTATTGGCTTACAGGAGAGTTTATCAATAAAGACAAAGGAGAAGACACAGATGAATGGGCTTTAAATAAAAACTTCATCTCTATTGTGCCTGTTCAGTACGACTTGACTGCACATCATGTAATTCAGGAATTAAACACATGGGATTTTGGATAAAAAGGAAATTTTTATTGGTTTTTTGACTGGGGCATTAGCTACTTGTTCTTCTGTCATATTTTTAACTTTAATTTTATCCGATTTACCAATTGAAGATAGCTGGAAGCTTCTATATAAGCAAGGAAATCTTGGGGGCTTAATTAGTATAGGAGCTACAATTAACCTTGTTATTTTTATGTTAGCAATTAAAAAAAATAAAATTTCATTTGCTACTGGACTAGTAATAATATCATTAATTATTGTTCTATTAATCACTGGAATAAAAATATTATAAAATGAAATATTATATCATTGCTGGGGAAGCTTCTGGAGACTTACATGGAGGATCATTAATTAAAGAGATTAAATTATCTGATAAAAATGCCAATATACGCTGTTGGGGTGGAGATTTAATGAGAAATGCTGGTGGAGATCTAATAAAACATTATAAAGAATTGTCTTTCATGGGATTTTGGGAAGTTTTAATAAATATCTCTATAATTTTTAAAAATTTGAAATTCTGTAAAAATGATATAAATGATTTTAAACCAGATGTAATTGTATATATCGATTATCCTGGCTTCAATTTACGAATTGCTAAATGGGCTAGAAAAAAAGGTTATAAAAATCATTATTATATTAGTCCTCAGGTATGGGCTTGGAAAGAAAGTAGGGTGAATTCAATGAGAAAAAATATTGATTCTTTATATGTTATTTTACCTTTTGAAAAAGCTTTCTTTGAAGAAAAACACAACTATCAAGTTAATTACGTTGGACACCCTTTAATGGAACATATTCCAAAAATAACTTTAAAAGATGGATTTGCTGACAAGATAGGATTATCTTCCAATAAACCTATAATTACATTTTTACCAGGTAGCAGAAAACAAGAAATAAATAAAGTATTACCAGAATTAATTAAAATTCAAAATCAATTTCCTGAATTTCAATTTGTTATTGCTGGAGCTCCTGGAATGGATATAAGAGATTATAATAAAATACTTGGCAATTGTTCAATACCTGTAATATTTAATGAAACATACAATCTCATCCAGCTTTCGAAAGCAGCTATAGTCACAAGCGGTACTGCTACATTAGAAACTGCACTATTAGGGGTGCCTCAAATTGTTTGTTATAAAAGTAGTTATATAAGTTATTTAATTGCTAAGACTGTTGTAAAACTGAAATATATTTCATTAGTTAATATTATTATGAATAAGGAGGTAGTTGAAGAACTTATTCAAAATAATTGTAATTCTAAAAAAATTGCTTCTTCTCTCAATAAAATTTTATCTAAAACTGAGGTAGATAAAATTAAAACTGATTATGAAAAATTATATCAAATTTTAGATAAAGGTGGAGCAAGTAAAATAACCTCTAATCTGATACTGGAAAGCATTTCTAAATAAAAAGGATTAGCCTTTAATTCTAAATTTAGGGCGAAAGTATTTTTTATAATTTTCGAAATCTTGGGCTGTTGAAAAAACCTGATAGTCTCCCTGTTTAATCATCTTTAAATATAATTCCATCTGTTGAGCATTTAAATACCCTACTACGGGTGTTATTAAATCACCCTGATCGCTTAAAAAAACAGTAGTGGGGTATCCTTTAACTCCTAGAAATTGAGTGAATTGATGTGTGCTGTTTCTTCTTCCTTTTCTACTTTCATCATAGTTAGGGTTTTGAAAAACGTTTCCAAAGAAACTGATTTTTTCATTTCCCTCAGCATTAAATTTAACCGCATAATAATATTGATTTACATAGGCCACAAGGTCTGGGTTAGTAAAAGTCTTTTTATCCATTAACTTACATGGACCACACCAAACCGCATAAACATCCATTAATATTTTTTTAGGCTCATTCTTTTGAGCAATTAATGCTTCATCCAGACTCATCCAATTAATCTTCTGTCCAATTAAAATAGATTGGAAACAAAAAAAAGAAATAAATAATATTTTTTTTTTAAAAACCATTTGATTAACCTTATTTGACTCCGTGCATCATTTTAACTATTTTTTTATTTGCTATGAGCATAACTATTCCTGCTGCAGTAGGTATTATTGTGAAAATTAAGAAAAAAATACTCATTCCATAAACTTCAACAATTGGATCTATAAAACTTCCAGTAAACCCTGCGGCCGTATTTGCTATAAAGTTTGCCACAAACCAAACTCCAAACATTAATCCTACAAGATTTTTTGGTGCCAACTTACTCACATATGATAGCCCAACTGGTGAGACGCATAACTCTCCCATAGTATGAAAAAAGTAAGCTAGAATTAAAAAAATCATACTTACAGACGCTGTTTTTGCTCCCAATGGAATATTAATTGAACCATATGCTAAAATTGCAAATCCAATTGCTAATGAAATAAGTCCAAAACCAAACTTAAAAGGTCCAGACACATTATACTTACTTTGCCAAATTTTAGAAACAAGAGGAGCAAATACTATGATATAAAACGAATTTAAAATTCCATACCATGAAGCAGGGACTTCGGTAGTTGGAAGAAAAAACTCTCTAGCTAACATCCAAATTATAATAATCCAAATAATTAAAAAACTTGAAATTAGAAAAACACTTGATAATTTATATGAAGATTCATCAATTTTGGGATTTACTCCGTATTCATTAGTTCCTGATTTACCCTCTGCAAAACACATCCATAATCCGTAAAATGGAATAATTTGATACCAACCACTGTTTCCTCTGTCGTGGCACCTTTTAGCTCCTTGTGCCCACGCAAACCAATAAGCAGGTATAAGTAAAAAAAAGGAGACACTCTCTTCCAGTCCTGCAGATCCAGTTATAAGTCTAATAATAAAGGCATAAGTAAATAAAATTATTACACTAAGACAGTATTCAGCTCTTCTAATACGACCTTCAAATGAGAATGAATTTGAGAACATCTGAGGGACTTTAAAAGTAATTAAGCTAAGCAAATAAATAAGATAGCTTAAAATTATCATTGGAACTACAGTAATTAATGAATTGAAAATTTTAAAAATTAAAGCGCCATTACCTTCTAAAAGCCTGTCTGTATAATCTGACGCAAAAATTGTCATTGATCCACCGGCTTGTTCAAAGGCCCACCAAAAAAAGATTACACAAAAAGAGAAAATAATAATGACTAAAAGTCTATCAAATATAATATTTGAAGAAACTTTACTGAAATCTTGAGGTTTGTCTTTTATAGAGTCCTCGGATGATTTAGACTTATTAAGAATTCCTATTGAACCAAATATCTTTTGAGCATAATAAAATTGTAACATACCAAAAAACATAAAAATTCCTGCTAATCCAAATCCATAATGCCATCCAATATTTTCACCAATATACCCACAAAGTAAAATTCCTAAAAATGCTCCTGAATTTATTCCCATATAAAAAATTGTATATCCTGCATCTTTATCTTGACCCTCAGTTTTATATAATTGACCAACAATTGAACTTATATTAGGTTTAAAAAAACCATTACCAATAATTAAAAAAACTAAGCCTAGGTATAGAAAAAAATTATTAAAAATCTCCAAAGCCATAGCTGCATGGCCAAGAGTCATAATAAGCGCACCTATTATAACAGCTTTTCTATAGCCTAAAAGCTTGTCAGCTATTAGACCGCCAAAAATTGGTGTAATATATACAAGTCCAGTGTATACCCCGTATAACGCTAGCGCTTCACTCCTCTCCCACCCCCATCCTCCATCGGTAAAAGATGAAACTAAAAAAAGCACCAAAATGGCTCTCATTCCATAGTATGAAAATCTTTCCCACATCTCAGTAAAGAATAATACATACAACCCAGATGGGTGTCCAAGAATTGTTTTTTGATTTAACTCACTACCATTGTATGTAAAATCCATATTATAAATTATTTAAAATAAAATTAGTCATTTTTGAATAGAGATGGTTTTGCGTATTTCCCCCATAAATTCCATGGTTTTTATCAGGATAAATCATCCATTCAAATTGTTTATCAGCATCAATAAGAGCTTGAATCATTCTCATAGAGTTTTGAACATGAACATTATCATCTCCTGAACCATGAATTAATAAATATTTTCCTTTTAATCTATCTGCATAGTTAATTGGTGAGTTTAAGTCATAACCATCAGGATTTTCCTGAGGAGTTCTCATAAAGCGTTCAGTATATATAGTATCATAGAATCGCCAATTAGTAACAGGTGCAACAGCAATAGCCATTTCAAAAACATCATTACCTAATAACAATGAGTTTGTAGCCATATGTCCTCCATAACTCCACCCCCATATTCCGGTTCTATTTTCATCTATGTATGGAAGTAAAGACAGTTTTTTTGCAACAGATATTTGATCTTGAGTTTCTAATTCACCTAACTTCATATATGTCATTTTTTTAAAGTATTCTCCCTTAAAACCTGTTCCTCTTCCGTCAACACAAGCAATAACATAACCTTTTTGAGTTAGCATTTTATGCCACAAGTCTCTATTGTTTCCCCACCTATTAGTTACTTGTTGTGATCCCGGTCCAGAATATTGAAAAAGTAACAAAGGATATTTTTTTGATGGATCAAACTCTTTAGGTTTTATAAAATACGTATTAAGGTCCTGACCATTAATACTTAATTTTGTAAATTCTTTATTTGGAAGGTTATATTCCTTTAATTTATTCTTTAAATCTATATTATCTAAAAGAACTCTAATTATGGATCCATTTTCAGATGACCTCAAAGTATATATAGGTGGAGTTTTTTCATCAGAATAGGTATGAATAAATTTACTTCCATCAGAACTAAAATTAGCCCCATTATACCCTGATTCTTGAGTAAGTGTTCTTAGATTATTCCCATTGATATCAACAGAATAGACACCTCTTTCAATTGATGATGATTTTGCAGCTCCAAAATAAATTTCTTTTGTTTTAGGATTATATTTATATAAAGCTGTAACCTCCCAGTTTCCTCCAGTAATTTGATTAAGAAGATTTCCTTTATTATTGTAATGGTAAATATGATTATAACCATTCCTCTCACTCAACCAAAAGAAGTTGTTATTATCTAAAAAATTTAAGTCATTTTTTACATCAACATATGTTTTAGATTTTTCTTCAATTAAAATCTTACTGGTATTCGTTTTGAAATTAAATAAATGAAGTTTCAAATGATTTTGTTTTCTATTAATAGTTTGAATAGTTAAAAGGAATGGATCATTTGTAAACTTAATTCTTGGAATATAATATGGATTTAAATTTTCATTTAATACAATTGAAGTTTTTTTGTTATTTTTTAAATCAAATAGATGAAGTGATATTTTTGAATTTGACTCCCCTGCTTTTGGATATCTAAATTTATAGGGGTATTGATATAAATCTTTTCCATATATATCCATTGAAAACAAGGGGACATTAGATTCATCAAAGCGCATAAAAACTATTTTTGAACTATCAGAATTCCATTCAAATGCTTTCACAAATCCAAATTCTTCTTCATAAACCCAATCTGTTATTCCATTAATAGTTTGTCCGTCACCATCTTGGGTTATTTGAATAATAGTGTTATTTATTAAGTTTTTAATAAAAAGATTTCTATTAAAAACAAATGCGACTTTCTCACCATCAGGAGAGAAATGAGGTTCTTGAATTTTTTTATTGTAAATCATTTTTAATGATTTATCTAGTCTATTAAAGACCCAGAAAACACCTCTTTTTGAACGCCTATATATTTTATCCTCTTGAGTTGTTATTAATATCTTTTGCTCATCATTAGAAAATTTATAATTAGTAAAAAAAGGAATTAGTAATTCATTCTTGGAACTAAGTATTATTTCTTCATTTTTAGAAGAATCGTAATGACGTGAAATTATTTTAGATTCACTATTGTTCAAGTCAATATCAATAACAGTGTATTGATTACCATCTTTCATTGATTTTAATGATTCCATTCGATTCGGAGAAAATTCATCTTCCCAAATTTCATTCACATGTAACTGTTTCTGAGCCGATAATAAGAAGGTGCTAAAAATAAATACAGCAAGTAATTGTTTTTTCATTTATTAAATTTAAATAAATAATGTTTCTATGATTTAATATCCGAAAATAAGGAAAATTAGATATTTTTTAAAAATCATTTCAAAAATATTAGAAATCAAAATACATATCTTTGAATATTAAAACGAGAAAATGAAAAAAGAGGTCTCTGGGTTTTCTAAACTAAGTAAAAGTGAAAAAATACAGTGGATAACTGAATCTTTTTTTAAAGACCCTAATAAAGCTAAATTAGAACTCAGTAAATACTGGAATTCAAATCATAAAATTCAACAAAAACATGATGAATTTATTGAAAATACATTAAGTAACTTTTATATGCCTTTGGGTGTTGCTCCTAATTTTGTAATAAATAATAAAAGTGTAACTATACCAATGGTTATTGAAGAAAGCTCAGTTGTTGCTGCAGCTGCAAATTCTGCAAAATATTGGTCAAAACGAGGGGGGTTTCATGCTGAAGTTCTAGATGTTGAAAAAGTTGGTCACATTCATTTTTTACATAAGGGTAAAAAGAAAAATTTACATACTTTTTTTGAAGAAAATAAAAATACTTTTTTAAAATCATGTGATGAAATTACTTCTAATATGAGAATTAGAGGAGGAGGGATATTGTCAATTCAATTAAATGATAAAACAAATGACCTAGAGAATTATTTTCAGATTGACATAAGGTTTAATACTGTTGATTCAATGGGTGCAAACTTTATAAATTCATGTCTGGAAAAGATAGCCAACTCCATGAAAAAATTATCCTTAAAATCTAATTTAATTGATGAAAATGATTTAGATATTATAATGAGTATTTTATCTAATTATGTCCCTAATTGCTTAGTTAAAGTCTGGGTGAGTTGCCCTGTAAGTGATCTTGATGAGAACAGTGGATTTTCAGCAAATGAGTTTGCGAAAAAATTTATTCAAGCAGTTAAGATTTCAGAAATAGATCCATATAGAGCGGTTACTCACAATAAAGGAATAATGAATGGAATAGATTCATTAGTCATAGCTACAGGGAATGATTTTCGTGCTATTGAAGCGGGGGTTCATGCATATGCTTCGAGAAATGGAACTTACAGCGGTCTTACCAAGGCTAGTATTAAAAACAACATCTTTACCTTAGAAATGAAAATACCTTTGTCGGTTGGAACTGTAGGAGGTTTAACTAGTCTACATCCTCTTGTTAAATGGTCCTTAGAGCTTTTAAAAAATCCGAATTCAAAAGAATTAATGAAGATTATTGGAGTTGCTGGGCTTGCACAAAATTTTGCTGCTATTCGCTCATTGATAACTTCTGGAATTCAAAAAGGTCATATGAAAATGCATTTATTGAATATTTTAAATCAAATGGAAGTTAAAGAAGAAGAAAAGATAAAAGCAATCAAATACTTCAAAAAAAATACGGTAAGTCATAAAGAAGTTGAAAAATTTTTAAAATCACTATAAATGACTAATTTTTATAGTAATGGTAAAGTTTTACTTAGTGGAGAGTATGTTGTTCTTTACGGAGCAGAGGCTATTGGTCTTCCAACAAAAATGGGACAAAGCTTAACAGTTCATAATCGAGATGATAATTTTATAGAATGGATTAGCTTTAATATTAACAAAAAAATTTGGTTCAATTGTATTTTTAAAAATGATTCTTTAAATATTTTAAAAACTAATGAATCTAAAATTGCAAAAAAACTTCAAGAAATATTAAAAATTGCAAAAGAATTAAATCCAGAGTTTTTGATTTCAGGAAAGACAGTTAAAACCAATCTAAGTTTTGATTACAGATGGGGTCTTGGAAGTTCATCAACATTAATAAATAATATAGCTCAATGGGCTAAAGTGAACCCCTATTATCTATTAAGGAAAACATTTGGAGGGAGTGGTTATGACATTGCCTGTGCATCAAACAGCTATCCTATCCTATTTTCATTGAGCTCTAATAAAGAGATAATTAAACAAGTGGTGTTTAATCCAAATTTTAAAGGTAATTTGTTTTTTATTTATCAAAATAAAATTAAAAACAGTCAGAAAACAATAATTGATTTCCAACAAAAGACATCTATTAAATCATCAATCATAAATGAAATATCCATAATTAGCAATGATTTATTAATTACTTCAAGTATAAAAGAATTTTCAGAATTAATATATGCTCACGAAAGAATCATCAGTGAACTATTACAAATCAGCCCTTTAATCAAAAAATTTCCGGATTACGAGGGATCAGTTAAGAGTCTTGGAGCATGGGGTGGTGATTTTTTCTTAGCGATAGGACCAAAAGACTCCTTGGATTATTTCAAAAATAAAGGCTTAAATATTGGCTTCAGTTTTAATGATTTTATTTTATAAACTAATAGTATAGTGATCTATTGTCTTCAATTGATGCAGATGATTTTAACGCTTCATAAATTGCTGCATTTATTCTAGAATTTTCGGCAACTCGTAATGTGTTTGAATACGCGGAATAATTTTCTAAATCAATTGCAATATTTTTATTTATTAATCTTATTTTATATAAACCACTTAATCCATTAATTAAATCAGATGTTTGATTATTATTAAGAGAAAAAGCCGCTCCAATCACATATGGTTCTTGACCAGCTCCAGCCAATACTGCATTCAATTGTGTAAGTGCAGAAGCGGATTGGATTTCATTATTTGATTTTTGAGACAATTCTTCAAGAGAACTTAATTCAGTGTATTTGTCATTTAATAATTTTACTTTTTTCTCATTTTTTAATTTTTCGAAAACATCAGACCTAACTTCGTTAATTTGAGCAATATCTTTATCTCTAGATTTTGTAATTTGAACCACAGCATATCCTCCAGAAGAAAGATTGAATTTTTTAATATCACCTACATCAGAATCTGAAGTAAATGCCCATTGTACTATTTGTCTTTGCTGGGGTAAACCTGGAAGATTGTCATCAAGAACATTTACATAATCAACAGGTTTCACTTTGAGATTTTGTGATTCAGCTATTTTTTCAAATTCATTTATATCAGCCTTGATTGCCTCCATTTCAAATATTGTTGCAGACTTAAAAAGATCATTTGAAGTTGATTCAGAGGGAATAATTGGTTGAATAATATCAGCTGTCAAAACAATGTCTTGTTTCTCTTTAATCTTAATGATATGGAAACCAAATTCAGTCTCAACTAAACCAATCTTTCCTATTCTGTTTTTATTTGCAAAATCATAGAATTTCTGAGCCATATACCCCTCCTGAAAAAATCCTAAATCTCCACCTAAAACATTTGACTGTCCATCTGAATTATCTTTAACTAATTCTTCAAATAGCTTTGGATTTCTTCTAATTCTTCTAAAAAGATTATTAGCTTTTTTCTTTGCCTCATTTTTATTTCTAACTACGGAAGAATTAGCCCTTGTAGCTTCTTTATAAGCTATAAGAATATGACTTGCTCGAATAGATCCTCCTTTTTTTCTATCCATAATTCTTGTAATTTTTAAATCATTTCCATCCTTGTAAGGACCAAAAACTTCTCTCTCAGAAAGATTAAATAAAATTTCTGCATATTCACTAGAAAGCTGCCCTTTAGGTTTATAAATTGAATCAAAGCCTATTGACGAGTATTGTGCAACAAAATCAGAGACTTCATGAACTTCTTTAAAGCCTATGATAGTATCATTAAGCTTAGAAACATCATTATATTCTGTTTTGTTATCAATAATTGATTCAAGAAAGGTTCGCTGATTTAATATATCTTCTTCGGTAGCTTCCTCATTAAATAGAACGTATCTAATTGCTTTAGTTGGTTCTCTCTTAAATTTATCTGAATTGTCAAAAATATATTGTTTAATTTCTCTGTCAGAAATAGAAATAATACTGTCGGGTATTAAAGAGTATGGTAGTTGAACATATTCAATTGAAACCTGATCATTTTCCATATGGTACGCATCTTTTCCCTCGGAATCAGTAAAAACAGCACTAGCTCTAATTAAATCTAGATAAATTTTTTCCTTTGCTAATGCAATTAAATTAGCTTCTTGGGATTTCCAATTTTCATAACCTTCCGGATTATTAATTTTCATAGAAATTATGAAATTGGTAAATAATCCAAAATCAAAAAAGCCT
>Ga0209501_10001094_pt1 | contig 30616 bp, 39 predicted proteins | sample ArcticOcean_MG_C_4_FD_187434 | JGI IMG/M metagenome (GOLD analysis project Ga0209501, IMG submission 187434) | Marine microbial communities from western Arctic Ocean - ArcticOcean_MG_CB4_134 (SPAdes) (version 2) | ecosystem: Environmental > Aquatic > Marine > Oceanic | place: Arctic Ocean...
GACGCTGGCACTGATGTCGACGCCGGTACTGATGTGGACGCCGGTACTGATGTGGACGTTGACGCCATTCCAGAAGAGTCGGAGCCAGAGGCCACGGACGAGGTGGCTGAAGATGACGAGTCCGAAGACGGTAGATCCGACGACGATAGTTCCGAGGACGATGGTTCCGAGGACGATGCGCCTGATGCCGAAGACCAGGACGAGGAAAAGTAGCTCATGGCCCGAAAACAACGCACTGGCGTCGTCGTTAGCGACAAAATGAACAAGACGGTGGTCGTCCGCGTGGAGCGGACCGTGACGCACCCGCTGTATCACAAGGTGCTACGTCGCCGGAAGCAGTATCAAGCGCACGATGAAACGAACCTCGTGCGAGAGGGCGACCGAGTCCTCATTGAGGAATGCCGCCCGCTGTCCCGCAACAAGACCTGGCGCGTGCTGGAGATCTTGGAGCGACACGAGGTGGCGGATTTGCAGCCGCAAGAGATCGCGGCGCCATCGATTGAACCAGACCAACCCGTCGCCGCTCCGGCGGCCACACCCGCAGCCACGGCTGAGGCGAGCGCGGAGGCCAGCGAGTGATCCAGCAGGAGAGTTCACTGCGCGTCGCCGATAATTCCGGCGCTCGCGTGATCAAGTGCATTCGGGTGCTCGGCGGAACAGGCCGGCGGTATGCCGGCGTGGGCGACGTCATTGTCGCCACCGTGAAGCAGGCCGACCCCGGGCGCGACGTCAAGAAGGGTGAGGTAGTGCGAGCCGTCGTCGTGCGTACCGCCAAGCAGTACCGTCGCCCCGACGGCTCCCATATCCGCTTTGATGACAACGCCGCGGTCTTGTTGTCTCCCGATGACAAGGCCCCGCGGGGGACGCGGATCTTTGGTCCGGTCGCGCGCGAGCTACGCGAGAAGGACTACATGCGCATCATCTCGCTCGCTCCGGAGGTCGTCTAGTCATGCGTCGAATTCGACAAGATGACACCGTGCAGATCCTGACCGGCAAGGATCGGGGCCAGCGTGGCCCGGTCCGCGAAGTCCTCGGGCCGCGCAACCGGGTGCTCGTGCAGGGCGTCAATATGATCAAAAAGCACGTCAAAGCCCAGCAGGTTGGGCAGCCGTCCGGCATCGTGGAGATCGAAGCGCCCATCCACATCAGCAACGTGGCGGTGGTCTGCTCGTCCTGCGACAAGGCCTCGCGTTTGGGATTCCGGACACGCGCGGATGGCGTCAAAGTGCGCTTTTGCAAAGCCTGCGATGAGGATCTGGACTGATGGCCGTACCACGGATGAAGACTCGGTATCAGGATGAGGTCGTGGAAAAGCTCCGCGAGGAGTTCGCCTACAGCAGCGTCATGCAGGTGCCGCGACTCAACAAGATCGTTGTTAATATCGGCGTCGGCGAAGCGGTTTCGAACTCCCGCCTGCTCGATGCCGCGGCGGAAGAACTGGCGACGATCACCGGACAGAAGCCCGTCATCAACCGGGCCAAGAAGGCCATCGCAAACTTCAAACTCCGCGAAGGGAACCCCGTCGGGGTTTCCGTCACGATGCACGGCAACCGGATGTGGGAGTTCTTCGACCGCACCGTCAACGCCACATTGCCTCGTGTCCGCGACTTCCAAGGTATTTCTCGCACCGCCTTTGATGGCCGCGGCAACTACAGCTTGGGGTTGCGAGAACAGATTGTGTTTCCAGAGATCGACTTCTCCACCGTCGATCAGATTCGTAGCTTGCAAGTCAATTTCATCACGACGGCACGCAATGACGAGGAAGGCCGGCGCTTGCTGGAGCTTCTCGGAATGCCGTTCGCGCGGACTTCGTAGGAAGGGACGATCATGCCTGTGACCGACCCCATCGCTGACATGCTCACGCGGATCCGCAACGCGGTTGCGGCCCGGCACGATCGCGTGCGGATCCCCGCCTCCAAGTTGAAGGTGGCGATCGCGGAGGTGTTGGAGGGTGAGGGCTTCATCAAGGGCTACGCGATACATGAAAGTACCGTGGGCCCCCAGCGTGAGCTGGATATTGAACTGCTGTACCGCAATGAGGGCGCCTCTGTGCTCAGCGGAATTCAGCGCGTGAGCCGGCCCGGCTTGCGCGTGTATGTGCAAAAACGAGAGATCCCTCGCGTCTTCGGAGGTCTTGGGGTCGCCATTCTCTCCACGCCGCGTGGAGTGATGACAGGGCACGCCGCCCGCCAATCGAACGTGGGCGGCGAGATCCTGTGCTACGTCTGGTAACGCTATGAGTCGCGTCGGCAAGAAGCCCATCCCTGTGCCCTCCTCCGTCACCGTCACGATTGCCGGGGCGGATGTGACGGTGAAAGGTCCCAAAGGCGAGCTGCAGCGCGCCGTGCCGGAGGATATCCGCGTCGTGCAAGACGGCGAGGAACTCGTCGTGACGCGTCCCAGTGATCGGCGCCAACATCGCGCCTTTCACGGCCTGACCCGGGCGCTGCTGAACAACATGGTCGTCGGCGTGTCCGATGGCTTCACGAAAACGCTTGAGATTCAAGGCACCGGGTACCGGGCCGAGTTGGATGGCAAGGCCCTCGTCGTTCGGGTGGGATTCTCTCATCCGGTCCGCGTGGAACCCCGTGACGGTATTGCCTTTGAGGTGGAGGGCCAACTGGTCCGCGTGCAAGGCATTGATAAGCAACTGGTCGGCCAGCAGGCCGCCGAGATCCGCAAGATCCGCCCGCCCGAGCCCTACAAGGGCAAGGGGATCCGTTACCAAGGGGAGTGGGTCCGCCGCAAGGCCGGCAAGGGCGCGATCACCTAGTAGGAGAGCGAAGAATGGGCACCCGTCGACGACGGAATACGGGATTTGCGGCGCGCAAGCGTCGGCACGCCCGCGTCCGCAAGCGAGTCAGCGGTACGGCCGAGCAACCGCGCTTGGCGGTGTTCCGCTCCAATACCCACATCTACGCCCAATTAATCGACGATGTTTCCGGGCAGACGCTCGCGGCGGCATCCGATCTGGAGAAGGATCTACGGGGATCCAGCGAAAATAAGACAGCGCGCGCTGGCGCCGTTGGAGCGCGGGTAGCCGAGCGGGCGAAGGACGCGGGGATCACCTCCGTCATTTTCGATCGCGGGGGCTTCCGCTACCACGGGCGCGTCAAGGCGCTCGCCGACGGTGCCCGCGACAGCGGCCTGAGCTTCTAGGAGAACGCCCATGGTGCAACAACGGCAACGGGGTGGTGGCGGACGTGACGACCGGCGAGGTGGCCGCCGTGGTGGCCGCGACGATCGCGGTGATGACTTCACGGAGAAGGTGGTGGCGATCAATCGCGTCGCCAAAGTGGTCAAGGGGGGCCGCCGGTTCTCCTTCACCTCGTTGGTCGTCGTGGGCGATGGCAAGGGCAACGTCGGGTTCGGCCTGGGTCGGGCCAACGAAGTGCCGGAAGCGATTCGCAAAGCCGCGATCGTGGCGCGGCGCAACGTCGTCAAGATTCCGCTCCGCAACGGCACCTTGCCACATCCGATTACGTCAGACTTCGGCGCCGCGCGCGTCATGCTCAAGCCCGCTGGCCCTGGGACGGGAGTGATCGCGGGCGGAGCCGTACGCGCCATCATGGAAGCGGCCGGCGTCCGCAACGTGCTGACCAAGTCGCTGGGATCCAACAATGTCATCAATGTCGTGCGAGCGACGATGGTGGGGTTACAAGCACTGACTGATCCGCGGCAGGCGCGGCGTGAGCGCTTGATTCTGGCGGGCAAGATTCAGCCCGACGCGGACAAGAACGAGGCTGAAGGCGACTCGACGGCTGCGACCGCCACGGATGGTGCTGCAGACGCCGCGGGCGCACCTCAGCCTGCGGCTGCTGTCGTCGCGGCCACGGATGCCGCCCCCCCGGCTGCGGCCGCTCCGGCTGCGGTCGTTCCGGATGCCGCCCCCCCGGCTGCGGTCGCTCCCGATGCGGTCGCTCCGGCGGCTACCCCAACCCCGGCGGCTGAGTAGGTACGCAGAGCTCAGACGGAGGAATCAACGTGGGCAAACTGCAAATCACCTATGTGAAAAGTAGTGTCGGGTACGAGACGGATCAGAAGCAGACTGTGATCTCGTTGGGGCTCCGAAAGCTGGGCCAGAGCGTAGAACAAGCAGATACCAGAGACGTGCGTGGTATGATCCGCAAGGTGGCGCACCTCGTCTCGGTGGTGGAACTAGAGGACGAATAATGCCCCTGCGCATCAATGATCTCCGCCCACCAGCGGGTGCGAAGCGATCACGAAAGCGGGTAGGCCGCGGCGACGGCTCGGGCCGCGGCACCTATTCGGGCAGGGGTCAGAAGGGTCAGAAGTCCCGCGCTGGGGGCGGAACGCGCCCCGGGTTCGAGGGCGGCCAGTTTGGACTGATCCGCAAAAGCCCACGAAAACGTGGCTTCAAGGCGCCGTTCCGGGTGGAATTCACTGCAATTAACCTGAGCGACCTCAACGACCGCTTCCCCTCCGGGGCAGAGGTCAATGCCGAAACTTTGGTGGCCGCCCGGCTGCTCAAGCGCACTGACGAGCCCTTCAAAGTGCTGGCCGCGGGCGAGCTTGGGCACCCGCTGACCATTGTCGCGCCCCGCGTTTCGGGAGCGGCGAAGCAGAAGATCGAAGCGGCCGGTGGGTCGATCGATGCGCGCGGCCCACGGCCCGCGAAGGCTCAGACGGAAGAGGCGGCGACGGAGGAGGCGGACGTGGAAAAGAGCACGGCGCAAGATGCCCAAACCGAGGATGCTCCGTCATCAGACGACGAGTCCTCGGACGACCAGTCTTCGGACGACCAGGCCTAGCCCCGGATGCAGCGATCCCAACAATCCCAGTCGCCGACCCGACCTCGCCTCCTGCAGGCGATGATCGATGCTTGGCGGCAGCCGGATGTGCGGATGAAGCTGATGTTCACCCTCAGCATGCTGGTGGTGTTCCGGTTCCTGGCGCATATCCCCGTGCCGGATGTACGTCCGGAGCAGCTCGACAGCGCCTTGGATAACAACCCCGTTCTGGGGTTCCTGAACCTCTTCAGCGGCGGCGGACTCGAGAACCTCAGCATCGTCGCGCTCGGGGTGTATCCCTATATCACCGCATCGATCGTCATGCAGTTGTTGACGCCCATGGTGCCCCGATTGAGCGCACTCTCTCAAGAGGGCGAATCCGGCCGCAACAAGATTCAGCTCTACACCTACTGGGCTGCGGTGCCGATGGCGGTCGCGCAGGGTTACGGACAGCTCCTGCTGCTGGAGAATGCCAACGCGATCTCCGGGATTGGCTTTAGCGGCGCCGATCTCGCGCCCACAATCTCCGCGGTCGTCTCCCTGACCGCCGGGACGATGTTCTTGATCTGGCTTGGGGAGTTGATTACCGAGAAGGGGATTGGCAATGGTCTCTCGCTGATCATCTTCGGTGGCATCGTCGCGAGCTTCCCCACTCTCTTCAACCAGATCCGGCAGAGCGACACGGGCTTCGCCGGGATCGCCGTGGTCGTCATTGTCGCGGTCGTGCTCATCGCGCTGATTGTGCTCTTCCAAGAAGCGCAACGGCGGATTCCGGTGCAATACGCAAGGAGTCAATTCCGCGGCGGCCGGATGTATAGACAAAGCGGCCAGAGCTTTATTCCCCTGCGCGTAAATAGTGCGGGGATGATCCCACTGATCTTTGCATTTTCGATCATCATCTTCCCCTCCGTCGTTGCCGGCTGGTTTAGTCAGGGCGGTTCCGACGTGAACACCGTTGCTGCGGTGGAGGTGCCCTTCGCAGACGAAGACGGCGACGAAACCCTGGTCACGTTGTTCCCGGGTATCGACGCCGAGGGGAGCTTCCGCGTCAACGACGGCGAGATCTCATACATCGCTTCCGAGGACTCCTTTGAGGATGTCCTGCGCCGGATCAACCGCGATAGTGACGCCAACGTCCTGACGCAGCTCTTGCCAGTCCTGGATGATGCCAGTGGGGAGTTTGTGCCCACCTGGACGATCGAAAGCAACGAGAGCGGTGGCGGCCTGATCGAGATCGAAGATCTCGAAGTAGGTGGCAACTTCGTCGCAATCACGCAAGTGCCCACGCACATTGATGGCACCGATGATCGGTTCACGCCCGCCATCGTGGAGGGGCAAAAGCCGGGCGAGCGGCCACCATGGGTCGCGCGCGCGGGGGGCTGGGTGGAAGACAATTTCTCGCCGGGCCGACCGCTCTATTGGGCCTTGTCCTTCGTGCTCGTTGTGGGATTCACGTTCTTCTACACCTTGATCACCTTCCAGCAACAGAATCTGGCCGAAAACCTGCAGAAGCAGGGCGGCTTCGTGCCCGGAATCCGGCCGGGACGTCCCACCCAGGACTACATCAACAAAGTCCTCTTCCGGATCACCTGGGCAGGTGCGCTCTTCCTAGGCTTTGTCGCTGTCGTGCCGTTTTTGGCGACGGAGTTTATTCCCGATAGCAACGCGTTAACGCTCTCGAGTACTGGTTTGCTGATCGTGGTCGGCGTCGCGCTTGACACCATGAAGCAGGTGGAAGCGCAGCTCCTGATGCGCAACTACGAAGGGTTCATCCGTTAGACCATGCACTTGATTCTTCTTGGCCCCCCCGGCGCAGGTAAAGGGACCCAGGCGGTGAACCTGGCCAAAACGACGGGCCTCGTCCACGTGGCAACGGGTGACATGTTCCGCGAGAACGTGCGCGGCGGGACCGAGCTTGGCGTCCTCGCCAAGCAGTACATGGACAAGGGCGAGTTGGTGCCGGATGACGTGACCATCCGGATGCTGCTCGATCGTCTGGACCGTGACGACGCCGAAGCCGGCGCGATGCTGGATGGCTTTCCGCGCACCGTGGAGCAGGCCCACGCTCTTGACCAGGCGCTGGGGACGCGGTGTCAACAGGTGGACTTGGTTCTCCTCATCGATGTCAGCCCGGAAGAAGTGCAGCGCCGCCTCGGCGGTCGTTGGACATGCCCGGAGGACGGCTCCGTCTATCACGAAGCGAACAACCCACCGCAGTCCGCCGGTAAGTGCGACAATTGCTCAACGGCCCTGATCCAACGGGACGACGATGAACCTGAGGCGATCGGTCGGCGTTTGAAGGTATACGAAGACCAGACATCCCCCCTAATTGAGTACTACACCACCGCCGGCAAGCTGACGGCGATCGATGGTGAGCGATCGACAGACGCCGTGGGCGCGGATCTGCTCAAAGCGGTGAGGGTCTAACGATGGTCATTGCTGATCGCCCCACGCAGGTGCTGCTGAAAACAGATGCCGAGATCGCAGAGATGCGCATCGCTGGACAGATGACGGGTGAAACGCTGGCCGAGTTGAAAGCGATGATTCGTCCCGGCATCTCGCTCAAGGCGCTGGATGACTTCGTTCTGGAGAAGTACCGCCGCCTGGGTGTCACCCCCACCTTCCTGGGCTATCAAGGGTTCGAGTACACGATCTGCGCCTCGCTGAACGGGGAGATCGTGCACGGCTTCCCCACGGATCGGATCCTCACCGAAGGCGACATCATCTCCATCGACCACGGCGCCACGATCAATGGCTGGGTCGGTGACTCCGCCTTTACCGCAGGTGTCGGTAAGGTCAGTGCCGAAGCGCAGCGGCTGATGGACGTGACCGAGGAATCTCTGAACGTCGGTATCGATACGGCGCGCGTTGGCGCGCGCAAGGGCGATATCGGCGCCGCGATCCAGGCAATCATTGAGGACGCGGGCTACGGCGTCGTGCGGAACTACACCGGGCACGGGGTGGGCCGCGCCATGCACGAGCCGCCGAATCTCCCCAATCATGGCCGCGCCGGATCGGGCATGGTCATGCGCAAGGGCATGGTGGTGGCGCTGGAGCCGATGGCCACGGAGGGCCACCCGGACACCGTCGTTCTGGACGATGGTTGGACAGTTTGCACGGCGGATGGCAAGCTATCGGCCCACTTTGAACACACAATGGCACTGCGGGAGAACGCACCCGCGGATGTTCTAACTCGGGTCGACTAAGGAGTTACTGTATGGCGCGCTCAGCCCGTGGTCGTGGTGGTGGCGGTGGTGGTGGCCGCAAAGGCCGGACCCAAACCGCCCGGCGTGGTCCCGTCGAGAAGGCGGACAAGATTGAGGTGGAAGGCTCGGTTCTGGAGTCCCTGCCCAATGCCATGTTCCGCGTGGACCTGGGGACGGGGCATGAGGTGCTGGCGCATATCTCCGGCAAAATGCGGATGCACTACATCAAGATCCTGCCGGGAGACCGCGTCCTCGTGGAGTTGTCAGAATATGACTTAACCCGCGGCCGGATCACGTATCGGTTCAAGAACTAGGAGAACGACGCATGGCTCGCATCTCTGGCGTCGATATTCCGGACGACAAGCGTCCTGAATATGCCCTGCGCTACATCTACGGTATCGGCGCAACGCGTGCAAAAGATATCGTCAACAAGTCGCAAGTTGACCCGACAAAACGCATGCGCGAATTGTCTGAGGTTGACATCACGCGTCTCCGTGAAGTGATCGACCGCGATTACATGGTGGAGGGGGATCTCCGGCGGGAGGTGCGCTCCAACGTGCAGCGGTTGATCGATATTAATTGCTACCGTGGCATGCGGCATCGGAGAAACCTGCCCTTGCGCGGCCAGCGGACCAAGACAAATGCCCGCACCCGGCGCGGTACCCGTAAGACGGTGGCCGGCCGGCGTCGGGCAGTGAAGTAACAGGCGGAGTCTCTATGACCACACCCAGCGAAGAGCCCAAACAAGACAGCGCCGCGGAGGCGGCGACTCCGCCTGCGGTGGAGTCCACCGCGCCGGCGTCTGAAGGGGCACCCCCCTCTGACGGCGCGGCTGCGGCGGCGCTAGCCGCCGCGGAGCAGTCCGGCGAAGATATGATCGCGGCGTTGACCGCGACCACGAGCGCGAGCGCGACCACGACCGAGGCGACGCCGGGCAGCGCCCGCCGACCCCGGGGGCGGCGGGAGCGGCGCAATATTCCGCGTGGCCGCGCCTACGTCCAATCCACCTTCAACAACACCATCGTGACGATCACGGATAGCAACGGCAACGTCATCTCCTGGTCCAGCGCCGGTAGCACCGGCACGAAGGGATCGCGCAAGAGCACCCCGTTCGCCGCGCAGATGGCTGCCGAGAACGCGGCCCGCCAGGCCATGGAAGATGGCATGCGTGAGGTGGATGTTTACGTCAAAGGCCCGGGCTCGGGTCGCGAGTCGGCCGTGCGTGCCTTGCAGGCCGTGGGTCTCTCCTTGGGTTCAATTCGGGATATCACGCCCATCCCGCACAATGGCTGCCGCCCCAAAAAGCGGCGGCGCGTCTAGCGGAGGAACACGATGGCGCGATATAACGATGCAGTTTGCCGGCTCTGCCGCCGTAACGGCGAGAAGCTCTTCCTCAAAGGAGAGCGGTGCTTCTCACCGAAATGTGCGATGGAACGTCGGCCCACCCCCCCAGGCCAGCGCTCTTCCCGGCGGCGGAAAGTGTCCGACCGTGGCATGCAGCTTCGCGAGAAGCAGAAGGCCCGCCAAACATACGGTTTGCTGGAACGTCAGTTCCGGCGTGTCTACAAGGAAGCCGTCCGCCGCAATGGTGCGACGGGTGAGAACCTCCTGACCATGTTGGAGATGCGGCTGGATAACGCCGTCTATCGGGCTGGACTGTCGGAGTCCCGCGCGCAAGCGCGGCAAGTCGTCTTGCACGGTCACATCACGCTGAATGGTCACAAAGCCAACATTCCGTCCATCGAACTTGAGTCGGGCGACAAAATCGGCTGGAGCGTCCGCGGCAAGCGCAGCAAGTTCTTCGAAATGGTCAAGCAGTGGCAGGGGGCTCGGCCCGTGCCCGGTTGGATTCACGTGGATCCGGCATCACTTGAAGGCGAAGTAATCGGCCTGCCGGCTCGCGGCGAAATCGACGCCCGCTTCGACGAAAACCTGATTATCGAGTACTACTCGCGCTAGCCGCGGCCCACGCTTCCGGCCCCTGGAAGCTCGACCCACACTTCTTCGCCCAGCATTCGGGCGAGGTACCAGGGAGGATTATCCCCATCGTGATCACCGACCAAGAACTCCCCCGTCTGGAGATCGAAGAGTCGACCGAAAGCTACGCTCGCGTTGTCGCTGAGCCTCTGCAGCTCGGTTTCGGAACGACTCTCGGCAACTCGCTTCGGCGCGTTCTCCTCAGCGCGCTGCCCGGGGCGGCCATCGTCTCCGTGCGCGTGGACCAGGTCCAACACGAATTCTCTACGATTCCGCACGTCATGGAGGACACGACAGAGTTCCTTCTCAATGTGCGGGCGATTCGCCTCCGCGCGCTGTCCGATCGTCCCGCCAAGCTCTTTCTGGACGTGTCTGGCGAGCGGGAAGTGAAGGCCGGCGACCTGGAGGTCCCCGGCGACTACGAGATCGTCAATCCTGAACTCCACCTGGCAACCATGGACTCCCCCCAAGCCCGTCTCACCGCCAGGTTCGATGTCGAGCGGGGCGTGGGGTACGTGCCCGCGGGCGAGGCCGCCGGACTTCCCATCGGCGTCATCCCCATCGACGCCGTGTTCACGCCGGTCCGCAAGGTGAACTACCTTGTGCAACCCACGCGGATCGGGCAAGAGAGTGACCTGGATCGGCTGATTCTGGAAGTCTGGACGGATGCCACGTTGGGTGGCGAAGACGCCGTGCGGACCGCCGCGGAAGCGCTCCAGCGGGAACTCCAAATCTTTGTGCATCTGGGGTCGCCGCCGCCACCGGCGGAGCCGCAGCCGGGCGAGGCATTGGGGCTTACCCCCGAGCGCTACAACACATCGATTGAAGACCTCAGCCTCTCCGTGCGTGCTTACAACTGCTTAAAGCGCAGTGGCTTGATGACCGTGGGCCAAGTGCTGGAGAAGGGTGAAGAGGAGCTGCTCTCGCTGCGCAACTTCGGTGAGAAGTCGTACTGGGAGTTGATGGACCGGCTGCTGGAGATGGGCTTCATCACGGAAGATGATCAGCGGCTCAAGCGCACCCGGGAAGCCGAGTATGGCGAGGGGCCTGCCGGCCGCCCGCCGACGGAAGAAGATCGCGAATACGCCCGGTTCGAGGAGTTTACTCCGGAGGAGGCCGACGAGGAGATCAGTTCCTTGGGCACGGCCTTGCTGGAAGCACTGCGCGAAGCGGGACAAGAACCTGACCCTGGCCAGTAGGCCAGTCATCGCCCAGCGGCGCCAAGCGCGGCTGGAGAACCGACTGAGGTAGTCATCATGCGCCATCGAATCGCGGGCCGAGGTCTCGGCCGTTCGTCGTCGCACCGCAAGGCCCTGATCCGAAATCAGATCACGGAGCTGTTGCGGCATGAACGGATCGTTACGACGGAGGCCAAGGCCAAGACCGTTCGTCCCGCCGCGGAGAAGGTGATCACGCTGGGAAAACAGGGCTCCCTCCACGCGCGGCGGCAGGCGGGAGCGATCCTGACTGACAAGAAGGTCCTGAAGCGGCTGTTCGACGATATTGCCCCCCGATTTGAGCAGCGGCGCGGTGGCTACACCCGGATCGTCAAGCTGGGGCCGCGGCAGGGCGACGGAGCGCACATGGCGCTGATCGAACTCGTCGACGGCCCGATCGTCGCGTCGCAAGAGAGCGACGCATCCGCAGCGACTGAGGAGTCTGAAGCGGTCGCCGAGACGGTCGCCGACGACAAGAGCCCCGATGGGACTGCCGCCGAAGCAACGTCCGACGAAGCGGAGCCGGAAGCCGACGACGATGCGAGCACCGCCTCCACAGATGACGCGGACGATTCTGAGGCTGAGACGGACGCTGAGGAAGAGACTGATGACGCCGCTGGCGAGAGTGAGGCAGACGCCTCTGCCGGCGACGACCAGACCGATGAAGCGGAGAGCGGAAACAAGGCCGAAAAGGAGGATGACTAACGCGCGTCGCTGAGCGCCGAATCGCTTTCCGCCTGCAGTATGACGGGTCCGCATTCCGAGGCTCGCAACGGCAGGCCAGCCAACCTTCTGTTCAGGAAGCGTTGGAACAGGCGATTGAGGCACTGACGCAGCGGCCGCACCGGGCGGAGTTCGCCGGTCGGACGGACGCCGGTGTCCACGCCCTGGGGCAGGTTGCGGTGATCTCCACCACCACGGAGTTGCCGCTGGCTCGCTGGGTACGGGGAGTGAATCACTTTCTCCCCGCGGCCGTGGCCGTCCAAGATGCGCGCGAAGTGCCATATGATTTCGACCCACGCCGGAACGCTACCGACCGCACCTATCAGTACGATGTGCAGCTGGCAGCGAATCGGCAACCGCTGCTGGAGCGGCGGGCCTGGGTCTTTCGGGGTCGTCTCCAACTCTCGCTGATGCGAGAGGCGGCGGCCCAATTGGTGGGTGAGCACGACTTCGCGTCGTTCTGCGCGAAGCCCGGAGAAGCCGGGACGGTGCGCATCCTGCAGCACGTGGAAGTGCAGGCGTTTCCGGAGACGGGCGGAGAGCGATTCCGCTTCAGCTTCCGGGGCGAAAGCTTCCTCCACCATCAGGTTCGCCTTACGGTGGGCCAGTTGGTGCGGATCGGATTGGAACGGGCGGAGCCTTCGGCGATTGGCCGGTTGCTCGCGGAGCCCAAGATTGGCAGTGCCGGACCAAAGGCTCCGGCCCAAGGTTTAGTGTTGGTCGGAGTCGGGTATTCGATACCCGAGCTCGCGGATTGGCCGACATCCGTGACTGACTGACGTTTTTTATTGACTGAGATTCGAGATTGGAAGAGCGATGAAGACATACGCACCGTCCGCCGCCGACCGCAAAGCGGTCTGGCATGTGATTGACGCGACGGACCGGCCCATCGGGCGCTTGGCGACGGAGGTCGCGGTCCTGTTGCGCGGCAAGCACAAGCCCACGTTCTCGCCGGCGACGAATCAGGGCGACTACGTGATCGTGATCAACGCCGCCAAGATCGCCGCGACTGGCAAGAAGCTGGATCAGAAGATCTACTACCGGCATTCAGGCTTCCCCGGCGGTCTCCGGCAGCGGACGCTGCGGGAGATGCAAGAGCGCTTTCCGGAGCGGGTGATTGAGCTGGCCGTGCGCGGGATGCTCCCCAAGAACCGGCTGGGCCGGCAACAGTTCCTGCAGCTCCGGGTGTACGCGGATGGCAAGCATCCCCACGCCGGGCAGATCGCGGCCAACGCCGAGATGGAGGCATAGGATGACCACCAGTACCACGCAGCGCTATTTCTACGGGACGGGGCGTCGCAAGAGCGCGGTCGCCCGCGTCCGGCTCTATCCCGGCGACGGGGCCGTGATGATCAACGGCAAGCCCATGGACGTGGTCTTCGCCCGCGATAGCTGGCAGCGCCAGATTGTGGAGCCGCTGTCCATCGCCAACGCCCGCGACCGCTACAACGTCGAGATCAAAGTGTCGGGTGGCGGGATCTCCGGTTGGGCCGGGGCGATCCGCCACGGCGTCGCGCGGGCGCTCCTTGCCTCGGACGAGACGTTACGGCGCCCCCTGCGTCAGGCCGGCATGCTGACTCGCGACCCGCGCGTCAAAGAGCGCAAGAAGCCTGGCTTGAAACGGGCCCGCAAGGCGCCGCAGTACACCAAGCGGTAGAGGTTCCGGGCGCGCTCTCGATCGGCGAGTTCGTCACGTTCACAGACTGCAGAGGCCCCCGCAAAGCGGGGGCCTCTTTGATCGCCGGTGATGCGACGATTGTCTAGAGGCCGGCAGCCCGGCGCAGCGGCTCCGCCATCGAGGTGCTTTCCCAGGGGAACTCCACATCCGTCCGACCGAAGTGCCCGTAGGCGGCGGTCTGCCGGTAGATGGGACGCTTCAGCCCCAGAGCCTCCAGGATTGCACCCGGGCGTAGATCGAAGTGCTCCATGACCAATGCCGAAATCTGCTCCTCATCGATCACGTGGGTGCCGAAGGTCTCCACGGAGACCGATGTGGGGCTGGCGACGCCGATGGCGTACGAGACCTGAATCTCGGCGCGCTCGGCGATCCCCGCCGCAACGATGTTCTTCGCGACCCAGCGCGCGGCGTACGCGGCCGAGCGGTCGACCTTTGAGGGGTCCTTGCCGGAGAAGGCGCCGCCGCCATGCCGGGCGATGCCGCCGTAGGTATCGACGATGATCTTGCGGCCCGTCAGCCCCGCGTCGCCCATGGGGCCGCCAGTCACGAAGCGGCCCGTGGGGTTGATGTAGACCTTGGTTGCTTCGTCGACCATGGTGGCCGGCAGCACGGGGTCGATCACGAGCGAGCGGATGTCTTGGATGATCTGCTCATGGCTGACGCTATCGGCGTGTTGGCTGGAGACAACCACGGCGGGAATGCGGTGGGGCTTGCCGTGGGCGTACTCCACCGTGACCTGGGACTTGCCATCGGGGCGGAGATAGGAGATCTCCCCGCTCCGGCGGACGGCGGAGAGACGCTGCGTCAGCTCATGCGCCAGAGAGATCGTGAGCGGCATCAGCTCCTCGGTCTCATTGCAGGCGAAGCCCACCATCATGCCTTGATCGCCGGCGCCCTGGAGGGCGTAGGGGTCGGTCTCTTCGTCCTCGCGCGCCTCCCAGGAGTGGCCCACGCCCATGGCGATATCGGGCGACTGGGTTTCCAGCGCGACCGAGACCGCGCAGGTGTCCGCATCGAAGCCGTAATCCGAGTGGGTGTAGCCGATCTCGCGGATCGTCTGCCTCACGATCGATGGCACATCGATCGTGGCCTTCGTCGTGATCTCGCCGAAGACCAGGACCAGGCCGGTCGTCGTCGCGGTCTCGCAGGCCACGCGGGAGTCTGGATCCTGCGCCAGACAAGCATCGAGGATGGCGTCGGAGATCTGGTCGCACATCTTGTCGGGATGGCCCTCCGTGACTGATTCAGAGGTGAGCAGCAGGGAGGGTGAGGTGGAGAACGTGGTGGCCATCAAGATGCTTTCTATGCGGTCGGTGTTCGTCCGCGACCGGGAGCGCCGGGGAACTTCGGCTCGGACTTAGGTGCCCGATTGCCAGGATGTGAGATAGGTACTCTGTTCGTCCGTCAGCGTGTCGATGCCGATGCCCATCGCGGCCAGCTTCATCCGGGCGATCTGGTCGTCGATCTGATCGGCCACGTTGATGACCTGCGGTTCAGGGACGGGGTCCGCCGTGAGGAGATACTCGGCGGCTAGGGCGTGGTTGGCGAAGCTCATATCCATGACGGAGGCCGGGTGTCCTTCCGCTGCGGAGAGGTTGACCAGCCGACCCTCTGCCAGCAAGTGGAGCGAACGCCCGTCCGACATTCGGTACTCCTCCACGAAGTTGCGCACGGTCCGGTGTGACTCGCTCAGTTCGGTGAGTGAGTCGATGTCGATTTCGTTGTTGAAGTGGCCACTATTGGCGACGATGGCGCCGTCCTTCATGGCCAGCAGCGCCTCCCGGTTGATGACGTTGATGTCCCCGGTCACCGTGACGAAGAGGTCGCCCTGTTCAGCCGCCTCGATCATGGGCATGACCGGGTAGCCGTCCATGACCGCTTCCAACGCGCGCACCGGGTCGACTTCGGTGACGATGACGTGCGCGCCCATCCCGCGGGCGCGGTTCGCCAAGCCCCGGCCGCACCAGCCGTAGCCGGCCACGACCATGACGCGCCCGGCGAGGAGGATGTTCGTGGCGCGGATGATTCCGTCCAGCGTGCTCTGCCCCGTCCCGTAGCGGTTGTCGAAGAAGTGCTTCGTCTTGGCGTCGTTGACGGCGACGATCGGGTAGGTGAGGACGCCCTCCTCCGCCATGGCACGCAGCCTGATGATGCCGGTTGTCGTCTCTTCCGACCCGCCGATCACGTCTGGCAACCGTTCGCGACGGTCCTGGTGCAGCAGCGCCACCAGGTCCATGCCGTCGTCGATCGTGAAGTGGGGTTCCGTATCCACGGCGGCATTGAGGTGCTTGAAGTACGTTGCCTCGTCTTCGCCCTTGATCGCGAAGACGGGGATGCCGGACCGTTCGACCAAGGCGGCGGCGACATCGTCTTGCGTGGAGAGTGGATTACTGGCACACAACGTCACGTCAGCACCGCCCGCTTGGAAGGCCAGCATGAGGTTGGCGGTCTCCGAGGTGACGTGGAGGCAAGCCGCTATGCGAAATCCCTCGAGCGGGCGCTCGCGCGCGAACCGCTCGTGGATCTGGCCCATCACGGGCATCTCGCGCGCGGCCCACTCAATACGGAGTGAGCCGTCGTCGGCCTGTTTGGAGTCAGCGATGTCCGCGCTGGGGGAACTGTTGGTCATGGGGGTCCTCTCTGAGGATCGGAGTGCGTTAGCGATGAACGATTTGAAGCTGATGCCGCCGCCCGCGGAAGTTGGCCAGCAAGGAGCGGAAGCCCACCGTGAGCCCACCGGAGCGCCGCCGGGCCGCTGCTTCCACAATGTCATCCGCGTGCGTGTAGCCAAGATGCTCATAGGCGCGGACGGCTGGAAGGTTACTGGGGTCGACGGAGAGTACGACGTCGTCACAGCTGCGCAGTAGGGCCGCGCTCGAGGCGCTGGTAGCCAGTGTCGCGTAGCCACGGCCGCGATGTCGCGGATGTGTGAAGACGTTGCCAATGACGGCGATCCTCTGACTGGGACTGACGGCGTGCGTCCCCGCCACCGCGACCAAGCGTCCCTTCTCCACGACTCCGTGGTAGCAGCCGTCGTCTATGTGGCGGCTTTGGTAGGACGTGGGCCCACCCTCACTGCCGTAGAGGCGGTTCAGGGTTCGGACTTGATGGCCGCGAAGGCGGAACACAGACACGCCTTGGTCACTCGGTGGCTCGACCGGTTGGAAGCGGTCTGCCGTGAGGTGCATGCGCAACATCGTGCGTGCGCCGGTCAGGCTGTAGGCCTCCTCCAACGCCGTGATGTGGTCGGGTTTGGCGGTCGCGAAGGTTTGGTATTGGCCGGGGTGAATCGAGAGAATGGCGGCGACGCCGTCCGGGTCGCCGAGTGCGAAGGTGGCGTCGCCCAAGCCAGCACGGGAGTGACAGACGAGGCTGGAGTGGCCGCGATGTCGGCTGATCCACCAGTGTGTGTACGGGAACGCATCGGGCTCCAACTGCGCAAGGGCGTAGGCGGCGAAGAGCCGCTGGGGGTTGAGTAGTTGGAGCAGTTGCGCCTGGTCGCGAGTTTCACTGGTCTCGTATGAATGGTCCTGTGTGGCTGCCCTGAACATGGAGTCCGTCATGCGGGGGCCCCATTCGTGCCTGTTCTGGCGCAGAGCCACGGCGGATCCTGGAGTCCGATCGATGTCGCCCGTGCTCGGACATCGTCGACGGTGACGCGGGCCAAGTCCGTGACGCCGAAGGCGCCCACCGTGAAGGAGGCGACGGCGCAGCCCCAGCGGGCTGCATCTTCCAAGCTCGCTCCAGACGCCAGCGCCCCCAAGACTCCGCCGGCGAAGGAGTCGCCCGCGCCCGTCGGATCGACGACGTGGATATCGGCGACCGCCGGGATCTGGATTTGGTTGGCCTCCGTGAGCAGATGCACGCCACGTGGCCCCTGCTTGAGCAGCAGTGTCGGCGCACCGTGTTGTGCCACGAAGGCGTGTTGCGCACTGGCGCTTGCGTCCGCGGCGCCGCTGAGGATGCCGGACTCGTACTCATTGACGCTGACGATGTCGACTTCTGGCAGCATCGCCAGGAGCGTCTCTCGCTCGTCCATCACTTCGCGTTCGATCGTGTCCAGCAGCGTCAGCGTCCGTTGGCCGCATTGGGCGAGCGCGCGGCGGTTTTGGTCGGTTTGGCCCGCAGTGAGGAAGAGATGGCTGGCCTGGCGCGCTGCCGCCGCGAGTTCAATGGGATGGGCGCGGAAGACGCCGGTCTTGGTGTAGAGCGTGTCGCGGCCTTCGAAATCGTCGTGGTAGCGGCAGCCCCAGCGGAACGTTTCACCAGGTAGCTGGCGGACACTGCTGAGGCCGATGGCGCGATCTTTGAAGGGGTCCAAGAAGTCCGAGGGAGTGTCATCGCCGATCACCGTGATGATCTCGATCGGTGCGAGCAGCGACGCCGCAAGCGCGACGTAGGCGCAGGATCCACCCAGCGCGCCGCGGATGGCGCCCCGCGGTGTCTCGATCTCGTCGAGAGCGAGCGCGCCAACTACTGCGATCGTGGGTCGCTGACCTGTCACTCGAGATAACTCCCGATGATTGGCGCCAGATTGTGGCGCAGCTGCAAAGAGATCTTGGCCGGGTCCGTGACGATGGCGTTTCGCAAGGCGCCCTTGGCGGTGCTGACCCAGTCGTCCGGCAGCCCTTCGATCACGGTCGCGACGATCCGCTTGGCGTTAGCGACGTTTTTCTGCAAGGTCTGCATGACCATGTCGGCGGTGACGTCGGCTTCAGATTCATGCCAGACGTCGTAGTCCGTGGCCGTGGCCAGCATCGCGTAGGCCATCTCCGCTTCGCGCGCCAGCTTCGCCTCGGGAATGGCCGTCATCCCGATGATCGAAGCGCCCCAAGACCGGTACAGCTTGGACTCCGCACGTGTCGAAAACAGTGGACCTTCCATGCAGATGTAGGCGCCGCCCGCGTGGACGTTCTGATCGATGCTCTCGGCGGCGCGAACCAGCCGGGCGCTGAGGTCGGGGCAGAAGGGGTCCGCGAAGCCGACGTGGGCGACGATGCCATCGCCGAAGAAGGAGAACGGGCGGTCGCGCCGGGTGCGGTCGATGATTTGGTCCGGCACCACCATGTCGGAGGGGGGGATCTCCTCCCGTAGCGAGCCCACCGCGCTGACGGCGAAGATTCCCTGCACGCCGAGCGACTTCAGCGCCCACATGTTGGCGCGGACCGGAATCTCGCCGGGCGTCAGCGTGTGGCCCATGCCGTGGCGAGGCAGAAACGCGATGCGCTTGCCGTACATCGACCCCAGGATGATCGGCGAACTGGTGGCGCCGAAGGGTGTCCGCGGCTCCCATTGTTCAATGTCCGTGAGCGCGTCCATCTCGTAGAAGCCAGAGCCGCCGATCACGGCGAGCTGTGCGGTGGGCTCAGTCACTCAGGGCTCCTTCGTATTCGTTTCCAGCTGGGCGCGTGGTGACGTTCGCCTTGGATCAAACGTTTATGCGCACGATCCGGCGGGGAGGCCGTGATAGCCGCCCGGACTGGCGTGCATCGTTGGACAGAGGGGCATCAGGGGAGGCGCTCCTTGCGGAACGCCCGAGGTCCGCTCTCATCTTTCAGCCACTTCCAGTGACTGCCGGATTTGGCACCGTGCCGGGCCAGAAATGGCCAAGTCGGTTGCCGGGCTTCGTTGGGCCGGTCCCTCTGCCGCTCTTGATAAGCGCCTCTTCCGATCTTAAGAAGCGACAGCCTGTGTACAGGCTGCCTGCGCAGCGTATTTGTGCCCTCAGATCAACGCAACCCAGAGCGTCTGGCGCGTTGCCGCCGAGACATCAGAGGGGGAGGCGCCTCGACTCAGTATTGAAGTAAGGATTCCACTTGGTAGTGATGGAGCCGCTCGCGGCCTTGGAGATCCTTCAGTTCCACGAGGAAGGCGAGGGAGTGGATATGTGCCCCGCACAGCTCCACGAGCTTCGTCGTGGCCAGGGCCGTGCCGCCCGTGGCGAGCAGGTCATCGACGATCACGGCGTGCTGACCAGCGGCGAGTGCATCCTGGTGGATCTCGATGGAGTCGCTGCCGTACTCCAGGACGTATTCCTGGCTGTGGACGTCGTGAGGGAGCTTGCCGGGCTTGCGGACGGGGACGAAGCCGACGCCCAGCCGGTCGGCGAGAGGGACGCCAAAGATGAACCCCCGCGATTCGATGCCCACGACGGCATCGATCTGAGCGTCGCGGTAGAGAGCCTCGAACCAGTCCAAGGTTTGCCGCAGGGCCGGGCCATCCTGAAGAAGCGGGGTGATGTCGCGATAGAGGATCCCGGGCTTGGGGAAGTTGGGGATGGCGCGGATCAGGGCCTCAAGGTTGTTTGGCATGTCATCCGGCATGGGGGGCCTCTTCGTTGGTGCAGCAGCTCTGCGCGGCTCACGGTAAGAAAGGAGGGCCGGAGGGTCAATCGAGTCGACGGGCGCGCTGATACGATAATGAGAGAGCATCTCCATGACTCAAGAGTTTGTAACCGTCCGACACTCTGCTGCCGAGCCCGACACCGACCGGGCGGTGTCGGCGATCGCGCGCTATTACGACTTGGACTTCGGCGGCATCGACGATGACTTGGAGATGTATCGAAACCTCGCTGCGGGAGGCCGGGTCCTGGAACTGGGCGCGGGTACCGGCCGTATTGCGGCGGCGCTCGCGGAATCCGGATCTGACGTCGTCGCGGTCGAGTCCAACGCGGCGATGCGTGAGGCTGGCTCAGAGCGCTTCCGGGCCGCCGGCGTTCGCGTCGTTGAACAGGACATGCGCCGTCTCGATTTATTGAATGAGAGCCCCTTCGATCTGGCGGTCTGCGGCCTGTCCACGTTTTGCCACCTGCAGTTGCGCGCCGACCAGCTTGCGACCCTGGACAGCGTGGCTCGCCACCTCACCGCTGGGGGCCGCGCCGTGTTCGATCTTCCGGCGCTCACCGCTGATGATTGGGAGGAGGGGCCGCGCCCGCCACTCTTGGAGTGGACGCGGGAGTTGCCATCCGGGCACATCGTCACAAAGCTGGCGACGCTGGAAGCGCATCCTGGTTCCCAGACCCAGGACGTGACCTACATTTATGATGAAGTGGGTCCAGGTGGAGCAGTGGAGCGCACTCTGGCGCGCTTCCGGCTCCGCCACGTGTTTCAGTTCGAAATGGTGGGGCTGTTGGAGGCGGTTGGGATGCGCGTCACACAAATCTACGGGTCGTACGATCTCGATCCCGTCGAGGCGGGGGAACGGCTTATCGTGGTGGCAGAACGAGAAGATGTCGCACAGCGCGGGGTGGATCGACCGGGCCCGAAGCGACGCGGTCCGGGCTGAGGAGAGCCATGAGCGGGGCGATGTCTAAGCGTCGAGTGTCTTGGCGTCGAACGGGCGTCCTGGGTGTGGCTGTGGTCGCACTGATCGCGGTTGGCTGTTCTAGCAACGCCAATGAAGAAATTGAGGCCGACGAGTTCTTTCGGCCCGGGGTGTCCTCATTCGAGCGACCAACGGAACAAGCGGCCGATGAAGCGCCAGACGGGGCGGCGGAGCAGACAGATGCGCCCGAACCCTTCGAGCCAGAGGGCGAACCTGCCGCCCCCGCGGGGGACGACGGCGCACCCGTTGGCGATCCGGCGGATGACAACCTGGAATTGGCCGAGGACATCGTGCGGCGATACCTCAGCGTGGCGTACGGCTACAGCTTGGAATTGGTCTGCGGCGGATTTTGCAACGCCACCAGCAACGCGCTGGATCGCGTTGGTTTTCTCTCCGATGACCGCACCAGTGTGATCAACATCGAGGTGCTGGCCGTCGATGCCGAAGCGCCGCCGAGCTTCGAAGCACTGGAGGCGATTTGGGCGGCGCGCAACGTGGACAATGAGTCGTTCCGGGTGGAGACGCGGGAGGAGACCGTCCTGCCTGCCGACGGCGTCTCCCCAGCGCTGTTGTTCGAGTGGACGATCGACCGCCGGGCGGTGGGTGGATTCCAGGAGCGGTACAAGACGCTGATCACGGTGGTGGGTCCGATCGCGTATCTGATCAATGGCGGTGGAATTGCCGAGGCATTCTTGGATTCCGAGCCGTTCGTGACGCAGGCTTTGGAAAGCTTCCTCGCGCGGCCCAACCCCCCCAGCCTGCCGGGAACCTTTTCGCGATGGGACTTCGCCTTTGCGTACGACGTGGAGTCCTTCTCCGGCGAGATTGGCAGCCGGACGCCAACCCCGTCGTTCGACTCCGGCGTGTTTATCCAGCAAGGCCCCTCCGGCCAACTCGAGATGATCTTGAGCTGGGACTCCATTGGCGAAGCCCTGTTCAGCCCCGACAATGCGATCGACCAAGCGCTGGCCACCGGCGGTGGCAGCGTCGCCGTCGATGAGCAGGATCGTGGAGATGTGGTGGTGGGTGGGGAGACGGCGCGATTCGCGGTCATCGATTCGATTGATCCGAACGGGGTTTCGACCGAGGTCTTGGCGTTTGCTTGGTATTGCGGCGACAGCGGTCGCTCCTTCGTCTTACAATTGTTCAATCCGGAGGGCTCGGCGGCGGCTTTTGATCCGGAGTCGATCGACTTCAGTTGTACCGTGCCATAGGGCAACCAGGATGAACGCATGACGGTTGTTGCGCTGGACGCCATGGGCGGAGATGACGCACCGAGGGCGATGGTGCAAGGCGCCCTGCTCGCGGCCCGGGATGCGTCCTTGGAGATTGCCCTCGTGGGGCGCGTGGGCGAAGTGCGGGCGTTGATGCCCAGTATGCCGCAGAACGTGCACCTCATCGACGCTCCTGACGCGGTGGGTATGGCGGACTCCCCCACGCTCAGCCTGCGCCAGAAGCCGCGCTCCTCGATCATGGTGGGGCTTGAGCTGGTGCAATCCGGCGACGCGGACGCCTTCCTCTCGTTTGGCAATACCGGCGCGGTGATGGCCGCGAGCGTGACGCGTCTCGGCCGGATCCCCGGTGTCAGCCGACCCGCGATTGGAACGGTCTTCCGCAACGCCCGCGGGTCCACGTCCCTCATCCTGGATGTGGGCGCGAATGTGGACTGCCGGCCGGAGTACCTGGTGGAATTCGCCACCATGGGCAAGGCTTACTTCGAGCGGGTGTTGCACCATCGCAACCCCAGCGTGGGCTTGATCAACATCGGCGAGGAGCCCAGCAAGGGGAATCGCTTCACGAAGGAGGCGTTCCGCCTCCTGACGCGGGATGAGCCGAACTTCGTGGGCAACGTTGAGGGCGATGCCATCATCACGGGCGCCGTCGACATCATCGTCGCGGATGGGTTCGTCGGGAATGTGGTGCTGAAGGTTTCGGAGGGAATTCTCTCCCACTTCGTGACCCGGTTGGAAGCGCAGATTCGCAGCAAGCCGCACTACGCGTTGGCGGGCTGGATCCTCAAGGGCGCCTTTTCGGCGCTGAAGGGAGAGGTTGATCACCGTGCCATCGGCGGCGCGCCGTTATTCGGCGTAGACGGCACGGTGCTAATCGGACACGGCCGGGCCGATGCGGAGACGGTGAAGAGCGGAATTCAGATGGCTCGCCGCGTGGGTGATTCGGACTTCGTCGAGCAGATTCGCACCGCGCTCGCGGGGGCCGCCGTGGCGCGTCGTCAAGAGGCGGTGCAGAGTCAAGAGGCGGGCGAGACGGAGGTCGATGTCGATTCCGCCGCCGACAGTCGGACGCCGTCGGCGGCACGCGGCGAGTTGGGCTAACCGCCCGCGCGTACCCACAGCTTGAGCGCCTTCTCCATGGCTTCGATGCGGGGATCGCCAGCGTCCAAGTCGCTGAACACGCAGTCCCGAACGTGGCGTTCGGTGACGCCAAGGCAGACCTTTTCCACGGCGGAGCGGATCGCAAGCATCTGCGTGAGGACATCCTCGCACGCACGATCATCGTCGAGCATGCGTTGGATTCCCTGCACCTGTCCCTCAATCCGCCGAAGGCGGCCCTGAATCGCTGCATTGTCCATGGCGGTGATCCAATCCCAGGGGTGGCGGTCCGCGCCGCCTGATGTTCCGGACCTGCGTCCAACCGCGTGTGGTCCGCGCGACAATCCAAGAGGCGGGTACTTCGCGTACTGTGATCAGTACCCCCAGGGGGTATGGTACCATCGTCAGCAACGAAACGGTGTACCGGGATGGCAGACGTGTTCCTCGTGGGCATGTGTGACGGATTCCCACTGGCATGTAGACTCCCCCGGCTGGAATTCAGCGGTGGAAGAAGGAGACCGAATCGATGGCGAAGCCCGCGGAAGTGACGGACAGCAGCTTCAAGACTGACGTGATTGAGAGTGACAAGCCGGTGCTCGTCGACTTCTGGGCGCCGTGGTGTGGCCCCTGTCGCATGGTGGCGCCGATCGTGGAAGAGCTGGCCGACGAGTACGACGGCAAGGTGAACTTCTACAAGCTCAACACCGATGAGAACCCTCAGGTGGCGACACAGTTCGGCATCCGCAGCATTCCCACCCTACTCGTCTTCAAGGACGGACAGGCCGTAGGCCAAATCGTGGGTTTTCGCCCCAAGGGCGACCTTAAGAAGCGCCTCGACGAAGCGCTGGTCTAGAACCGACTCGTTTAGCCCCACTTCCACGGTCTCGCTGCGCGAGTAGGCGAGTGCGGTGGGGGTGGGGTTCTGCGTATACGGCTCTCACGGATTCAGGGGAGCGGAGGGGGCCCGGTGGCTCTCGCGGTCTTCAAAACCGTTGCGGGGCGGCCCGCGCCGTCCTGGGTGGGTTCGACTCCCATGCGCTCCCGCCACAATTTCTATCTGGTAGCGAGCTGAATGACGGCTTTGAGGATGGTCGGTATCTGAAGGACTCATCAGCTAGTTGCCGCCCCTTTTGCCGCCCAAATCGGCGATACGCAACGGACGAACGGCCGAATTCGGTGCGCCGCTCCTTGAGTAGCGGGTGTCCATCTCACGTGGTTTTCTATCCGTTCGCACCGCCACGACCCGCGGGTGTGGGCGGAACCTGAGCGTGCGGTTCGCATCTCCCCACTGAGGCCCCCACCGTCGTGGCGCAGGTGGTGGGCAATAGGGGTCACTTAGGGTTTCACCAGCTCCGTGCCGGAATCTGGCTCTCACCAAACGAGGTGGGAATCCTGGGCTTCGGGTCCCGACTCCCATCGACAGCATCAGTTTGGGAACGAGATCGCATGAATGATCGCCCGTCACCGCCTGCTCTCCCACCCAGGAGGCCAGCCACCCCCTAGACTCCGCGGCATGGACGCACCCCCCATCCAATACGCCCGCACCGAAGACGGGTCGAACATCGCCTACTTCGTCGTGTGGTCCGCCCCGACCCTGATTCATAGCCCATGGCTCGTCGGGAGCATTGCCCAAGAGTGGGACATCCCGCCGATCCGGGCGTGGTACGAGCGACTCGCGGAGCACTACCGTCTGGTTCGCTCTGACCGCCGTGGACAGGGGGCATCGGGCCGGGCGGCCCCCCGTCCCCTGGGCTTTTCCGACCCGGGTACGATACGAGACAGTACCGTCAGAGAGGGGCGCTGCCGGTCTGCAAAACCCCGATCACCGGTTCGAATCCGGTCGTCGCCTCCATCTCTCTATCTGGTAGCAGCCGGCATGACAGCCCGTCATACCCTCTCGGCGTGACCGATTTTCAAGTGGAGGTCTCCGGGCAAAACGACGAAACACGCGAACGCACGCGGGAATTCTTGCTCGCGATCAAGGACGAGATCCACTAGGAGGCGACCAACAATGGCAATCATCACCGAATCCGTCCACACGATTAAGCCGTTGACGAACACGGTCTTCGACCGCTGGGTGGAGACCTACGGTGAGAACGTGCTGCCGGCCATGGAGCGCAACGGCTACGATCTTTTGGGCTGGTTCAAGCGCAGCGGCGGCCGGATGGGGCAAGACGTGCTTCTGGCCCGCTTCGAAACCTTGGCCGACTACGAAAAGGCCAGGGCCTCACTCTGGAACGACGCCGAGCTCGCGAAATGGATCGAGACGACGGCGCTGTCGGAATTCGAGCTTGCCGAGTCGGCCATCACCGCCGTCGAAGTGCCGTACGCCACGGAGCAGCGCCTCGAGCGCGCGCTGGCGGCGAAGCCTGCGAAGCCACGCCATTACCTCCAAGCGGTGCTGGACATCAAACTCGTCAATCAGGCAAAGGCATACGAGTTGATCGGGAGGCTCGCGGACACGGTCGAAAGCGACGGCGGGGGGCTCGTCACGGCCTATCAGGCCAGCACCGGTCCTCGCGAGCGGTTGACCGATATCTGGGCATTCGAGGACGCTCCGGACCTGAGCTACCGCGCGGGCGATCCTTTGGGCGACCTGGTCGCGCCGCTACGCGAGGTCGCGCCGGAAGAGTCGATGTACTACCTCAACCCGCTGCCCGGGTCACCACTGCAATAGGGCGCAATTGTGGAGTATGGGTTGTTCTTCCAGCTTCCGCGTTCTGCCGCCCAGGACACGGCGACGCGCTGTGCCGAGACGCTGGAGATCGAACTGGCTGACCAGCTTGGCCCGCGCCGCTATTGGTCTGCGCCGCGGCGGCGGCGCGCACCGAGCGGATTCGGCTGGGACTCGAGGTAGCGCTGCTGCCCCTGCACGATCCGATTCGCGCAGCGGAGGAGGTGGGGACGCTTGATGTGATCCGCGGCAGGCGGCTGGGCTCCGGCGTGAGACGAGGCAGCATTTGTTCCCGTTCGGCGTGGGCCACATCCTGACCTGGTTCAACGCCGGGGGGCAGATCCCGAACGACCAGGTCCAGCGGTCGATCGCGGCTCTGGATGGAAGAGGACGCGCCGGCCTTCCCCGATTAGCTCCCACGCTTATGCGCACATGCGGAGACGATTTCGAAGATGAGCTCGCAGCCCATGTTGCGGTGGTCGATCGTGAGATGCTCGTCGTCGCCGTGGAAACCCATCGCCTTTGGGAGCTGAGCAGGCGGGGGATGAAACCGTAGGCGGCGATGCCTTGCTGGCGGAGGAAGCGATTGTCGGTGCCGCCAACGCAGGTTGATGGGACCACGACGGCGTCTTCCATTCGCGTTGGTAACGACCGACTTGATCGCGCGATAAAGTTCCGTGTCCCAATCGACGGCGAGGGGCTGTCCCTGGCCCCAACCGGACGGCGACACACTGATGCGATCGTCGTCGATAATCGCCTCGACTTGGGCGCTCCCGTCCTCGCGCGTCTGGCCGGGGAGGAGCCTGCAGTCGATCGTCGTCTCGCTCTTGGTGGATGACGTTCGCCTTGACGCCGCGGTGGACCATCGTCGCGTGGAGCGTCTTGATGAACATGGCGTGCATGTGCGGCTGGCGGGTGATGATCTCCTCCATCGCTGCATCATCGGCCTCGGCGGGAAGCAGGCCTTCGGCCTGGAGCCGTTTCAGCCACCCGAATCCCATCCAGCGGCAACGTCATCCGAGCCACCCGGAGGGGGACCCGGAACACGGCTGGCAGCTCTCCGGCGTAGAGCCACGGATCGAATCGGGGCCGGTGCTGGGACAGGACAACCTGCCCGTCTTCGGCGATCTGTGGGGCTTGTCCGACGCCGAGTTCGCGGATGTCGTCGCCGCCGGGGTTGTCCTGTAACGGATGCGGCCGGGAGGCTGAACGACTCCGGGACCGCATGTAGATTGTTCATTCAACTTGACCCATAAGCCGCGTCCTGTAAAAGTCGAAGTGGTGTTGGGAGGCCTGCTGCACTGGTGCTTGGGGGCCTATTGGATTGGTGAAAGCGAGCGTGAACATGACCGAGCGAAACTACTGGGACCGGATACAGCGTCGCCGGGTGGACAGGCGAAGCCTGCTGCAAGCATCGGCTCGCGCCGGGGTGGGCGCGGCGGGGCTCGCCCTCGTGGGATGTGGCGATGACGATGACGACGACGCGGCGGTCGCCCAGTCCGTTGTCGATCAGACGGACCAGGCTGTCGATCAGACGGATCAGGCTGTCGATCAGACGGATCAGGCTGTCGATCAGGCGGAGCAAGCCGCGCAAGCCGTCGATCAGGCGGAGCAGGCCGTGGAGCAAGCGGACGCCGGCGAGGATGACCAGCCGGTAGCCCAGCCAGACGATGGAATCGCCCGTGGCGGGACGCTCAAGGCGTACTGGCCGATCGAGGAGAGCCATCTCGATCCGCACAGCTCCCGTGAGCACTTTTCGGCCGTCCTTTGGCGCACGGTCAGCAACGGCATTCTTTCGCAAGAGCCCATCACCGCGAAGCCCAGGGCAGACTTGGCGCAGGACTGGGAAACCCCCGAGCCGACCGTGTTCATCTTCAATCTCCACGAAAATGTTCGTTTCCACGACAAGGCCCCGGTCAACGGCCGGGCGTTCACGGCGGAGGACGCGGCCTACAGCCTGGCGCGGTTGGCGTCGCGACTTGACGACGGCGCGGAAGCGGGCACCTATCCCCGGGCAAGCTCCTTCAGCTCGGTGCTCGCGTTCGAGGCGCCGGACTTGCAGACACTGCGCGTGGTCACGGAGAAGCCGTTCGCGCCGCTGCTGAGCTTCATCTCGAACAAGTGGTCCGTGATGGTGGCCAAGGAGGTCGTGGAGGAGTTCGGGGACCTTCGCAAGGGCGAGACCGCGATCGGCACGGGCCCTTTCATCGTCGAGGAGGCCGACAGCGTGCGCGGCGCCCGCGTGGTCCGCAACCCGGACTACTTCAAGGAGGGGCTACCGTACTTGGACGCGATCGAGTGGACCGTGGTCAGCGACCCGTCCGCGCAGGAGGCGGCGTACGTCTCGGATCAGTCGGCCATCCACGGCTCCTTTGGCACCATTCCAGGAACGGATCTGCCGCGCTTCGCCAGCCGGGACGATACGACGATCCACGAATACCCGCTGAACTCCTTCCTGCTGGGCGCGATCGGCGGCCCGAACACGAAGGGACCGTTGATGGACGTCCGCGTCCGGCAGGCGATCAACCTGGCCATCGACCGCGCCGACATTGGCCGCGTTGCGTACCCTGGTTCCCCACTCAGCGAGGCGAGCTACATGGCCAGCCCGCTCTGGGGGCTCTCCACGGAGGAGGTCCTCACGCTCCCCGGCTGGGGGGACAAGGAACTGGAACGCCAAGAGGCGCGTCAGCTGCTGGACGCCGCCGGCTACCCCGACGGCTTCACGCTGGTCACCAACACGACGGAACTGTACCCCTCCTATCACATCGATCGGGCGGTGGTGGTGCAACCGCAACTGGCGGAAATCGGCATCACGGCCGATCTCAACATCCTGGAATTCGGGGCGCTCAAGGAATTGGAGACCGCCCGCGACTTCGAGTTCACAATTGCCAGCTACGCTTTCTTTGACGACCCGGACTCCCAACTCTTCAACGCCTTCCACAGCGATGGCAGCCGCAACTACTGGGAGTTCCAGGACGAGACGTACAACGCGATGGTCGAGGATCAGCGGTCCGAGTTGGACGTCGACACGCGGATTGAAAAGGTCAAGGAAGCCCAACGCTACCTGCACGAGATGGCCCCCGTCGCCGCCGATGACTGGTTCCGCTTTGGGAACTGGGCGACCAAGAACTATCTCCAGGGGTTCGAGGCGGGGAGCAGTGTCTTTCACGCCGGCGCCGAGGGCTGGTGGATCGACGAGAACGCGTAGGATCAGCGTCACGGGGCGGCCTTCCGGGCCGCCCCATCCTCCTTCGCCGCGTTCAGACACCCCGTGCACACCTATATAATTCGCCGTCTGCTCCTGATGGTTCCGACGCTATTCCTCGTCGTGACTCTCGTGTTCATCATGATCCGCCTGATCCCAGGCGACGCGGTGGCGTTGTTGCTGGCGGACCAGAATTTCACCGAGGGCACCGCCGATGAGCTCCGTGAGCAGCTCGGGCTCGCCGATCCCATCGTGGTCCAGTACGGCAACTATCTCGCAGATGTGGTCACGCTCGACTTCGGCGCCTCACTCTGGACCGACAAGGGAGTGCTGCATGAGTTGGTGGTCAAACGGCTGCCCGTGACCCTCGAACTGGCGGGCTGGGCGCTGTTCTTTGCGTTGACCCTGGCGCTGCCGATCGGCATTCTCTCCGCGATCCGGCAAAACTCATGGATGGACTATTTGGGTCGGTCAGTCGCCATCGGAGGCTTGGCGATTCCGGGGTTCTTTCTGGCCACGCTCGCCATCATCATCCCCTCCCGTTTCCTGCCAGAGCTGTACGCCAGCATTGGCCCCCCCGTCACCTTCGAAGGACCCTTTTCCAGCGTGGAGACGAACCTGCGCTGGTTCATCCTGCCGGGCTTCCTGATGGGGTTGGTACTGGGCGCATCGCTGATGCGGATGTTGCGCTCCACCATGCTGGAAACGCTCAGTGAGGACTACGTGCGGACGGCCTGGGCGAAAGGCCTGCGCGAACGCAGCGTGATCATGACGCACGTGCTCCGCAACGCTTTCATCCCCGTGATCACCATCATGGGATTACAGATCGCGTTCATCATCGGCGGCACGGTGGTCTACGAGACGATCTTCGGATTGCCAGGCGTGGGCACCTATCTGTTCTCCGCCGCCGTGCGCCGGGATTATCCCGTTCTGCAGGCGGTGAACATCCTCCTGGCCGCGATGATCTTACTGCTCAATCTCGGGGTGGATCTGTCCTATTCGTTCCTCGATCCCCGAATTCGTTACAGATAGGACGCTGTGACCAACCGCACGCCGGACGAAACCCTCACCATCCTGCCGCGCCGCAGCCGCCCGCCCTGGCAGGAAGCCAGCCTGCGTATCATCAAGGAGAAACCTCTCGGCCTGCTGGGCGCAATTCTGGTGATCGCGATGATCGTCTTCGCGATCGGCGCCAGCCTCTTCGCGACACATGATCCGAACGCCACGGACACCATCAACCAATTGCAAGGCCCCAGCTGGGATCATCTCTTCGGCACAGACAAGTTCGGCCGCGACGTCTTCAGCCGCGTGATCTGGGGCGCGCGAACGTCCTTGGCCGTGGGGTTCGGCACCGTGGCAGTTTCGACGGGGATTGCCGTGGTCATCGGTGCGCTCTCAGGTTTCTGGGGAGGGTGGTTCGACCTGATTCTCCAACGGATCGTCGACGCCATCATGTCGATGCCCGGCTTGGTCATCATCATCACGGTCGTGGCCTTCATCGGTTCCGGACTGACTAATCTGATCCTGATCCT